>Ga0214919_10002588_pt1 | contig 28281 bp, 23 predicted proteins | sample LL1503_MetaG_FD_177994 | JGI IMG/M metagenome (GOLD analysis project Ga0214919, IMG submission 177994) | Freshwater microbial communities from Lake Lanier, Atlanta, Georgia, United States - LL-1503 | ecosystem: Environmental > Aquatic > Freshwater > Lake | place: USA: Georgia | collected... | reverse complement strand
AGGTCGATGCCAACGAAACAGGCCGCATCACGTCGAGCGATCATCGTGAACTCCATGTAGGGGGTCGAAACACACACACTCAGAGGCAGCGTAACTTCTGCCTCCGACCCCTACATGGTTTCACGCTCGTTGAACTCCTGGTTGTGATCGCCATCATCGGCACGCTCGTGGGCCTGCTCCTGCCGGCGGTGCAGGCGGCCCGCGAGTCGGCGCGGCGATCCGCGTGCCAGAACAACATCCGGCAGATCGGCCTCGCGCTGGCAAACTACGAGTCGGCGAATAGAGCCATGCCACCCGGTTGCGATTTCTATACGAACGGTGGCACGACCCCGAACATATCGTCGTTCGTGAGGCTGTTGCCATATCTCGAGCAGCAATCGCTCTACAGCCTGGCGGCGGCTGGGAACGGAACACCCTTCATGCCGAATACGTTGGGCAATAACTCTTCTACGTACTGGCGCGCATGGGTGAGTGGATTCGTGTGTCCCTCTGACGTTGCCGCGTCGCTGCAAGGAAGTTGGTACAAATCGTATGCCAATAACCATGGCCCCAGCGGGTATGCGGCCAACAGGGGCGATTGGTCTACCGCCCCGACGACGACTGCGGGCAACGGCGCGTGGGCTGCCAGCAACCCCACCATATTTGATGGGATTCACACCGGCTTTTCAGGAGATAAGAATACCTGGCGCGGCATGTTCGGCCCCAGCACCGGCCTGCAGATCAAGGACATTACCGATGGCATGGGCTTCACGATCGCCTACGCGGAAAGGCGGATTTATGTTGGCGAGACGAACAAAGTGCCCGACGCCATTTGGAACCAGTCCAACCAATACCCCAGTCCGAATCCCTGCTACACGCCATCAGTGCTTGTCTCGAAGATTGGCGACGGCGGGTTCGTCGGTGCCGGCGCAATAGCGTATGGCTTTGCTTACAACTGGTCCTCGTGGGCGTGCGGTCTGCCCTTCAACCACAGCCTCGTGACTGCAGTGCCTCCGAATGGGCCGTCCTGCGACCAAACTGGGTCGCCCTCCTGGGGCATCGGCTTGTACACAGCAAGCAGTTTCCACCAGGGCGGTGTATTTGCGGTGATGGGCGATGGGGCGGTGCGGTTCGTCACCGACAATGTGGACGCCGGGGACCAGAGTAAGTCAGCCGACTCGGGCACCTTTAAGTTGAACGCCAAGAGTCCCTACGGCGTCTGGGGCGCGATGGGCAGTCGCTGCGGTGGTGAGACCGCGAGATACGAAGAGTAACAGGAAAGCCGCCAAACATGCGCATGATGTCGACCACCGCCCGTTGGTTGCTCTGTATCTCGTTCGGCTGCGCGGCGGTTGCCGGCTGCGGCCGGGCGCAGCGGTGGCCCGCGCTGACCGAGCCGGCCACCGCGGTCGTGCGGCTGGATGGAAAGCCTGTGGAGGGAGCCCTCGTCATGCTGGGCCCGGTGGGAAAGGGGTATGCCAGTCAGGGCACAACGGCCGCAGACGGCAAGGCGACGTTGACCACGTTCCGCCGCGGCGACGGTGCCGTGGCAGGCGACTATAAGGTGCTCGTGTCATTGCAGGAGACGCGAGACAATCCTGCGCTCAAGTTGCCCGACCCTGCCATCGATCGGGAGGCCTATAACACTGCCAGGGATCAAGCGGCTCAGGCCGGCAAGTCGTTCTACCTGGTGAGGGAGCTCCTGCCGCAACGATATGTCTCCTTCGACACCTCCGGTTTCGCCGCCGAGATTCGGCGGGGTGTGGCCAATGAAGTGGTGCTGGAACTCTCGTCCGAGGCCGCATCGAAGCCGACGAAGCGATAATCAGGCCATGACGAAGTCATGACAGCCCTCCCGCCGCCAGGACGATAGCCAGGAGGGTGTTTATCCACGCTGAAATGCACTCCGTGACCGATGCCCTCGCTCGACCGCAATGAATTCGTGTCTCTGCTCACCGCCTCGCAGCGGCGGCTCTATGCGTTCATCTGCACGCTGGTGATCGACCGGACCGACGCCGACGAGGTGCTCCAGGAGACCAATCTCACGCTCTGGGAACAGGCCGAGCGGTTTGAGGCTGGGACCGATTTTCTCGCCTGGGCCTGCCGGGTCTCCCACTACAAGGTGCTGAAACTCCGCGACGCCGCCAAGCGGCACCGGGTCAAACTCGACGCGGCCGTGCTCGAACTGCTCGCCACCGAGACGATCGAAAAGGACCGGGCAGCCGGCCGGCGGGCCGCGGAGGAATTCGAGCAGCACAGGCTTCTACTTGTATCGTGCGTGGATGAACTCTCCCCGCGGCACCGCGACGTGCTCGCCCAGCGGTACGAATCCGGCCGATCGCTCACCGATATCGGCACGTCGCTCGGCCGTAATGCAAATGCCTCGGCCGTCTCGACCGTGGCGATGGCAAGTGGCAGGTCGTCGAGCCGGACGCCGCCCTCCTGGGTCTTTTCAGAGTGGCACTTCATGCAGTGGGACGCGAAGAACGCCTGACGGCTCGAGTTCACCTCCGCGGTGGCGGCCGCGGCGACGGCGCAGGCCATACCCCAGCCGACCGCCGCGGTGACCAGGCACCTGGAAAGAGTCCAGCAGAGCAGGGCCACGTGGCAACGGTGCTTGCAGGAAAGATCCGGGCAACGCTTCACGGGGGGGGGCCTGCTTGAGAGACCGCAGGTGGCGGTCGGACGGGGCCAGGGCGGCTACAGAACAAACCCCCACGACGACGAAATCTTACGGGGCTGTTGTGGACATAATGCCGCGGAAAACTCGCCGGAAAAAAATTTCCCGTCGGCCGCGTAAGCTCTGCTGGCTCCGGCGGTTTTCTATAGATGGGTCCCAAGAATGGCCTTCGATGGCACTTCGACATGTAAAATTATTCGGCCGGGATTTCGATGTCGAGGTCAAGCGGAATGGTCAACAACTTGACGTTCAGGTTGTTCAGAATCACAAAATCGTTCAGAAACAAACTCTGCAAGCGAACGGTAAGGTCACCGTGGTGCTCACAAAGTTGTAGAGAGCAAGGGCTCCACCCCCAGATTCTCCCTCTGGAAGTGGTGCTGTTTAAGGGGGGCAGGTCAAGCACCGGATCCTTCAATTACGACACGGCCTACAGCTTCCACTCCGGCGGTCTCCAGGTCTCGTACGGTGATGCTGCGGTGTAGTTCATCAGCGAGTCCATCGACATCAACGGCCGGAACGCTCTGTCGAAGAAGGCCGATCTTTCAACGCTAAACTACGCTCCGTGACCGATGCCCTCGCTCGACCGCAATGAATTCGTGTCTCTGCTCACCGCCTCGCAGCGGCGGCTCTATGCGTTTATCTGCACGCTCGTGATCGACCGTGCCGACGCCGACGAGGTGCTTCAGGAGACGAACCTCGCACTCTGGGAGCAGGCCGAGCGGTTTGAGGCGGGCACCGATTTCGTGGCCTGGGCCTGCCGGGTGGCCCACTACAAGGTGCTCAAACTCCGCGACAGGGCCAAGCGGCACCGGGTCAAACTCGACGATGCCGTGCTCGAGCTGCTCGCCACGGAGACGATCGAAAAGGAGCGGGCCGCCGGCCGGCGGGCCGCGGAGGAATTTGAGCAGCACAGGCTTCTGCTTGTGTCGTGCGTGGACGAACTCTCGCCGCGGCACCGCGATGTGCTCGCCCAGCGATACGAATCTGGCCGGTCGCTCACTGACATCGGCACGTCGCTCGGCCGCAATGCCAACGCCATGGCCCAGCTCTTCCACCGCATCCGTGAACTGCTGCGGGAATGTGTGGAACGCAAACTCGTCGGATCCAGCGGCTGACAAAGCCATCGACGGCCACCGACGAATCCTACCCAAAACCCCGCCCGCGATCCCGCCCACGAATCTCACCCAAAAAGCCCACCCAAGAATCCCATTCAAGAACAGTTCACTGCTATGAACACGCCACCGAATGACGACTCCCAGCCAGCTGCCGCATCTGCGGACCGCGCCGAGGTTCTGCGGCTGGCCTCCGCGCTTGTCGACGGCGTCCTCTCTGCCGAGGGGCAGGCCGATCTCGAGCGGCGGCTCCTCGCCGACTCCACGGCCCGCGATGCCTTCCGTGGCTTCATGCGGGCGGAGTCGATCCTGGCGTGGGAGTTGGCCGGTGGCGACACACTCGCGGTCAAGGACCAGCCAGAGCCGGTGCGGGCCAGCCGGTTTGCGATGCCGATGACAGTGGCAGCCGGTCTGCTTGCGGCTCTCATGATCGTGGCCCTCCCCACGTGGCTGCTCAGCCAGCGCGAGCCGGCGCGACAGTCGATCCGCGTCGTCATGCCGGCTGGCGAGCAGGTGGCTACCCTCACCGACGACGATGGTGCCCGCTGGGATGGGGAGCCGTTCGACGGCGAGGGCAACCATGTCGCCAGTGGACCGCTACGGCTCGCGGAAGGCGCCGCCCAGATGACGTTCGCGTCAGGAGCGATTGTCGCCCTTCATGCACCGGTGGAGATCGAGATCCTCTCGGCCGACCGCGTCTTTCTACGAAGTGGCCGAATCACGCCCTATGTGCCACCATCGGCCCACGGGTTCACCGTCGTCTCGCCATCGGGTGAAGTGATCGACCTTGGCACCGAGTTCACCGTGGGCGTCGATGCCGCCGGGCGCACGGATGTGTTCGTGATCGACGGCGAGGTGGACGTGTCGGGCGGCCATGCGGCGAACCGCGACGATATCCTGCGGATGACCCAGGGGTTTGGCTCGCGGTTGGTGGCAGCCGATCCCCAGCCGGTGGCGACGCAGGAGCCGATCGTCATTGATCATTTCAGCGGCGGCGAGCCGGGGCCGCTACGGTTGACCGACAATGACAAAGCCTACGCGAGCGTCGTTCGGGAGGGAGGACTCTGGATTCCGATCGCCGCGCCGCCGGGCCGCAAGGGACCGGTTGTACGGTCGGTTCTCGACCACGACTGGTCGGCATTCGCCGGCCGGCGGTCCACGATCTCCTTCAAGGTGACGCTCCCTGAGGAGCAGACCTGGCTGGCACTTGTGGTGGATGACGGTGCTGGCGACCCGCCCCCGGCGTTCGATCCGCACGCGTCGTGTGCGGTCCTGATCTCGCCGGAGTGGCAGGTCGGGTTTCGGGTTGACGGAGAGCCGGCCAGCCAGGGCTACGTGTTTGCCCGCGGCGAGCCGGCGATGGGCCCCTTCCAGGTGGTGGTCACGATCGACGACACGCCGCAGGGCCACGCTCTGCATGGCGGAACCGTCTGCACGGTGATGGTCAACGGCAAGGAGATCGCGACCGCACGGCGTTTTGTCCTCCCGCCGCGACCGCGGCTGAATGTGCAGACCTATGCTGTCGAGCCTCGCAAGGGTGCAAACGCCTTCGCCGTCGTCGACGACTTCAGCGTGAGCGTGTCGACAGATCGGACCGAGGCTCCGTAATCTGGCCGCTGATTAAGCCCGCAACGCCGGAGTCGTGGTTGCGAAGCTACTCGTAGACCTCGCTGCGGTGAGCGATCGTCAGCAAGATCACGGCATAAAAATGCTGTGCCTCAGGCGACAGGATGACTTCAAACATCGGAACGAATCTTGCGCCAATTCACGCCGCGGCCGGCAGCGACGGCCTTTTCGGCGACCTTGATGCGTTGCGGCAGGGGGGGCCGTCCTAAAAAGTGGACGTAGTCCGCCAATGACGCAAGCCTCTCCGGCGGAAGTTGGTCAACAATCTTTTTGATTTCTCGACGTAGTTCGGTTGCTGTCATGGCATCATTCTCCATTTCTCTTCACTAAAAGTTTGTGCCTCTGTGCATGCGGTTGTCAACGTACGCCGTCCACCGTGATCCGAATAGCTAGGGAATCCGTGTCGCCACCGGTTGCATGGTCGGCTGGGTATGGGTCGAATACGGCTCCGCGGGCCAATGCCAGCGGGCGGCCGCTTGAGATTCCAAACACCCACGACATACCCAGCCACACCCGATCAGGAGCATTTCCACCATGGCCAAGAAATCCGTCGCCAGCATCGATCCCCAGGGCAAGACGATCCTCGTCCGCGTCGACTTCAACGTCCCGCAGGATGACGCCGGGGCGATCACCGACGACCGGCGGATCCGCATGGCCCTGCCCACGATCAAGTCGATCCTCGACCGCGGCGGCCGGGCGATCCTCATGTCGCACCTCGGCCGGCCAGCCGGCAAGGGCTTCGAAGCTGAGTTTTCCCTCGCCCCCGTGGCTAAGCGGCTCGGCGAACTCTTGGGTAAGCCGGTTGCGCTCGCCAGTGACACCGGCGGCCCCGACTCGCACTCGAAGGCCAAGGCCCTGCCGGCTGGCGGTGTGCTCGTGCTCGAGAACGTGCGGTTTAACAAGGGGGAGAAGAAGGGGGACGACAAGGCCTATGTGGATGGCCTCGCCGGTCTGGCCGACGCCTACGTCAACGATGCCTTCGGCACCTGCCACCGCACCGAGGCGAGCATGTATGCGGTGCCCGTCGCGATGAAGACCCTCGGCAAGGCGGCCGTGGTCGGGTTTCTGGTCGAGAAGGAGATCCAGTATCTCGCCGACGCGATTGCCACGCCGAAGCGGCCGTTCGTGGCGATCCTGGGCGGCAAGAAGGTCTCGGACAAGATCGCCGTGATCACGAACCTGCTCTCGATCTGCGACCACGTGCTGATCGGCGGTGCAATGGCCTACACCTTCTCGCTGGCCCAAGGGGGCAAGACGGGAAAATCACTCGTGGAGAAGGACAAGCTCGACCTGGCGAAGGAACTGATCGCGAAGGGCGGCTCGAAGCTCGTGCTGCCGGTCGACACGCACTGTGCCGACGATTTTTCCTCCGGTGCCAATAAGAAGATCGTGAAGGCCGGCGAGATCCCGGACGGCTTCGAGGGGCTCGACATCGGGCCGGAGACGGCGAAGAAGTATGCCGAGATCGTTCGCTCGGCCGGCACGGTCGTCTGGAACGGACCGATGGGCGTCTTCGAGATGCCCCCCTTCGACGCGGGCACGAAGGCCGTGGCCGATGCCGTGGCGGCGGCGACCGCGGCCGGTGCGATCACGATCATCGGCGGCGGTGACTCGGCCGCGGCGGTCGAGCAACTTGGCTACGCCGACCGGGTGAGCCATGTCTCGACCGGCGGCGGAGCGTCGCTTGAGATGCTCGAAGGCAAGGCCTTCGAGACCGTGGCGGTGCTCGACGAGGTGTGATCGCGGAGCGATCACGGCCACGGGGCGAGATCCCGTCGCTGACGCTCAGGGCTTGTATGCCCGCATACAAGCCCCCGGCGTGAGCCGGGGGATCGCGTTGGGCGAGAGATCCCGTCGCTGACGCTCAGGGCTTTTATTGGGGGATGGCTTGCATCCTATACAAGCCCCCGGCGTGAGCCGGGGGATGGCGTTGGGCGAGATCCCGTCGCTTACGCTCAGGGCTTGTATTGGTGGATGGAGTGCATCCCATACAAGCCCCCGGCGTGAGCCGGGGGATGGCGTTGGGCGAGATCCCGTCGCTTACGCTCAGGGCTTGTATTGGTGGATGGTGTGCATCCCATACAAGCCCCCGGCGTGAGCCGGGGGATCGCGATGCGGTCTCGGGCGTCTACAGACCGGCGGTGGTGGACGGGGCGGGGCTGGTGCCCTGCTGCTGGGCCGCCAGTCGGTCGCCGACTGCCGAGACGTAGTCGCGGTCTGCGGCCGAGAGCGACTCGGTCAGCACAGTCGTATGGCGGCCATTCACCTTCAGGATCCGCACCCGGTCGGCCCGCACTGCGACGAGCCAGCCCTGGGTGTGGTGCGTGTTGCTGTCGTTGGACCAGCGCCGCATCGGCTCGTTGGGCACGGTCATAGCAGCCTCGGCCGGGTCGGCCTCTGCCTGCTCGGGCTCGGCTTCCGGTGCTGCGTCGGCCTTTTCGGCCGCCTCTTCGGCAGCCGGCTCTCGAGCAGGAGCGGCCTCTTCGGCCGGCTCGCTGTCGGCGTCGGTGGCCTCAGCTTCTGTGGCCTCGGCGTCGTCCTCGGTCATCTCAGCCTCATCGGCTGGACTCGCGTCGGCCGCGGAATCCTCGGCAGGTTCGCCCGCGTCGTCGTCGGCAGTCTCCGGCCGGCTGTCGGCGGGAGGCTCCTCGCTGGGAGCAGCCTCGTCATCTGCATCGTCGCCGTAGAGATCGAACAGATTCGGTTCCTTGGGCTCTTGTCTAGGAGGCTTCACGTCCGGCCCGCCGGCCAGGTCTTCCACGGCCGCCGGCATCGGTGTGGCGGGTGCGACAGGCTGATCCGACTCCGCCGGCTTTCCCAAGCCCGCCGCCGGCTCGGGCATGGGCTGTTCATTCGACGCCGGCGCGACCGCTGACAGGGGCGCGATTGCGGGCTTGAGATCGGGGATCGGCTCCTCGGCAGGCGTTGGCGTGGGCAGCACGACCGGGCCAGTCGCGGCAATCGGCATCGGCTGGGCTGCGGCTGGGGCGGTATCGACCACGATCGTCGGACCATGAACGACCACACCCTGCTCCAGCACCGATGCTTCTGCTTCGCCCGCGCGAATATCGATCACCTGCTCGCCGGTCTCATGATTCACGGCCTCGTGATCACCAGTCGCATGCTCCGCGGGAGCTGCGCTGCAGAGGCAGTCGGACTGGTCGTCCACGAAGATCGTCTCGTAGGCCACAGGTTCGTCTGACACGACAACGCACGCCGGCTGAGCCGCGGGACGGCAGGCCGCAGGCCGACAGACCTGGGCGCGGCTGCGGTGCGGCCGCAGCCACCAGCAGGCCTTCGCCGAGTCGACAAACAAGGTCAGGCACAGCAGGGCCACGATCATGGAACGCATCGACCGTCGCACGCATCACCTCACACGCTGGAGCAGGAAGATTCCCGGGACGCAACCACCGCGGTGACGACCCTGCCCCTATGCTAATTGCATGCGTTCGCCCGGGCAAACGGCTGCCGGCAGGGCCGTAATCGGCGGGGGGGCGATGGGGAAAAGCGAAAGGCCGTGGCAGATTTCTCTGCCACGGCCTTTCGGTGTATCGAACCTGTTGTCCGCCTGCGAACGGGGTAGGTAGTTGCGAAACTGATGCGGATCGGCCGCACTCCGGTGGCATCGCTGCCGGCGGGTACGTGCTTTTCGGGGATCCGGACCAACGCGTTGGGTTTGGCACCTCCGACGGAACGCGGAAACAGGTCGAATGTCAGTGACCATAGCTTCGTCATGACGGCGTCCCGTCCTCCAGACGAATCCTGGCACCACCCTCCAACCGTTACCGTCGTTCTAATCGTTAGTAGGCGTTGGTCGTTCGTAGGTTTCTCACCAACTCACGAGCACCCCATGCTGTTGCCGCAGTTGTGACAGAGGTAGCAGTTGCCGTTACGGACCGTGATCGATCCGCAGTTGTCGCACGCCGGGGCGTCGATCTGGAACTTGGCAAACTGGCTCTGCCGGTCGGCCGGACTGCCGGCCGGATCGACCGCCAGCTTGAGGCCTGCCCGCTCGAGGAGCGCCGCATTCTTGTCGGCCGACTTGTCAGCCACGACGGCCGGCTTCACGGCCGCAGCAGTCGCGTGCCCGTTGGTTCCGGACGGGTGCTTGCCCCGGCTGCTGGTCGACTCGCCATTGATGCGGGCTTTTCCTTGCCCATCGGCCAGCCCGCGCGCCGTCGTGGCGGCGGGCTTGCGCTCTGTTTCCGTATCGTCGCCCGAGGAGGTTTCCTCGCTTCCGGCGGCGGCGTACCCTCCGCCCGGCCGGTTGGCCTCTCGATAGCCGGCGATGAACTCCGTGCCCATCCAGCGGAACAGATAGTCGACCAGACTCTTCGCCACCGGGATGTCGGGATTCTTCGTGTAGCCCCATGGCTCGAAGCGGGTGTGCGAGAACTTCTTCACATACACCTCCAGCGGCACGCCGTACTGCAGGCTCATCGAGACGGCGGTGCCGAAGGCGTCCATCAGGCCGCCGATCGTGCTGCCCTCCTTGGCCATCGTGATGAACAGCTCTCCCGGCCGGCCGTCATCGTAGAGGCCGACGGTGATGTAGCCCTCGTGGCCACCGACGTTGAACTTGTGGGTGACGCTCCGCCGCGTGTCGGGCAGCCGTTCCCGGCGTGGCGAGGCAGTCGCCTTCGCCGCGTTCTTGTCGGCTGCCTTGTCAGACTCCGAGCTCGTGTTGAGTGGCTGGCTCTCCTTCGACCCGTCGCGGTAGATCGCCAGGGCCTTGAGGCCTTGCCGCCAGCCTTCCATGTAGGCACCGGCGATGTCGGCCGGCGTTGTTTCCCGGGGCATGTTCACCGTCTTGGAGATGGCACCGGAGATGAACGGCTGTGCCGCCGCCATCATCTTCACATGCGCCTCCCAGGCGATGCTGCGAACGCCCAGCCGCGGCTTGAACGCACAGTCAAACACCGACAGGTGCTGGTCCTTGAGCCCCGGGGCACCTTCGATCGTGTCGTTCTTGTCGACGAAAGACAGGATCGCCTCGACCGCCGGACCGTCGTAGCCGAGCGTGCGAAGCGCCAGCGGCACCGTCTGGTTGACGATTTTCAGCATGCCGCCGCCGGCCAGCTGCTTGTATTTCACAAGCGCGATGTCGGGCTCGACACCGGTGGTGTCGCAGTCCATGAGGAACGAGATCGTGCCGGTTGGGGCCAGCACGGTTGCCTGGGCGTTGCGGTAGCCGTGGCTCCGCCCGCCGGCCAGCACCTCGTCCCAGATCTTCCGGGCGGCATCGCGGAGATACTGCGGGCAGGAGGCGTCGATGGTGTCGACGGCCGCGCGGTGCATCTGCATCACGTTCAGCATCGGCTCTCGGTTGGCAGCGAAGCCCTCGAAGGGTCCGACCGCGGCGGCGAGTTCAGCGCTCGTACGGTTGGCCGATCCGTGCAGGATTGCCGTGATCGCCCCACAGAGTCCGCGACCGGCATCGCTGTCGTAGGCCAGTCCATCGGCCATCAGCAGACTGCCGATGTTTGAGTAGCCCAGGCCCAGCGGCCGGAACATGTGGCTGTTGCGGGCAATCCGGGCGGTTGGGTAGCTGGCGTGGTCGACCAGAATCTCCTGGGCAACCAAGAAGATCCGGCAGGCCGCGGTAAACCGCTCGACGTCGAACACCCCGTCGGGCTTACGGAACTTCATCAGGTTGATGCTGGCCAGGTTGCAGGCCGTATCGTCCAGGAACATGTATTCAGAGCACGGGTTGCTGGCGTTGATCCGGCCCGAGTTGGGGCAGGTGTGCCAGCGGTTGATCGTCGTGTCGTACTGCACGCCAGGATCGCCGCACTGCCAGGCGCACTCACTCATCCGCTTCATCACGTCGCGGGCCTTCATGCTCGGGCCGGCCTTCGACGGGTCGGTCACCCAGCGGGTGGTCCAGGTGTCGTCGCGGTCGGCGGCCTCCATGAAGTCGTCGGTGAGTCGCACGGAGAGGTTGGCGTTTTGGAAGAGGATCGAGCTGTAGGCCTCGCCATTGAAGTTGGAGTCGTAGCCACCCTTCTCGATGAGGACGCGGGCCTTGTTCTCTTCCTTTGCCTTGCACTCGATGAATTCCATGATGTCGGGATGCGTCACCTTCAGCGACTGCATCTTGGCGGCGCGGCGGGTCTTGCCGCCGCTCTTCACCACCGCGGCCACCTGATCGTAGACCCGCATGAAGGAGAGCGGACCGGAGGGCTTGCCGCCGCCGGCGAGCTTCTCCCGCTGACTGCGGAGCGTGGAGAGGTCGGTGCCGGTGCCGGAGCCGAACTTGAAGAGCATGGCCTCGCTCCGCGCGAGCTCCATGATGTCTTCCATGTTGTCCTTGACGCTCTGGATGAAGCAGGCACTGCCCTGAGGGTATTCGTACGGGTTATCGGGCACCACGACGTCGCGCTTGGCCTCGTCCCATCGCCAGTTGCAGGGGGCCCCCTTCACTCCGTACTGGTGGAAGAGGCCGACGTTGAACCAGACGGGCGAATTGAAGGCACCGTGTTGGTGCACGCAGAGCCAGGAGAGATCGCGGTAGAAGTTCTCGCCGTCCTGCGGAGTTTTGAAGTAGCCGTCGGCGATGCCCCAGTCGGCGATCGTGCGGGCCACGCGGTGCACGAGCTGCTTCACCGAGTGCTCGCGTTCGGGCGTGTGAATCTCTCCGTAAAAATACTTGCTGACCACCACGTTGGTCGCCAGCTGGCTCCAGGCGGCGGGAATTTCACAGGCTGGCTGCTCGAAGAGCACCTTGCCGTCTTCACCCTTGATAGCGGCCGTGCGGAGCTCCCATTCGGTGGTGTCGAACGGGCTTTCAGCGTCGAGGGGGCAGAAGGTGGGGTGCATCTCCAGGGGCGTCCGATCCTCCCGCCGCCCGTCATGAGTTGGGTCGGACCGAAGCTGTCCGGTGGCGGTAGCGGAACCGGCGAGCGTGGCGGAGGCGTCGAATGCAGCCATGAAAAGGGAGCTCCTGACGGGAAAAGAGGACAGGTGACTAAAGTATACTTCCGTATAGATAACTTACCAGCCAGTATCGGCCAGCTGAGGGTCGATTCTGAACCGATCAACCGGTGGGCAGGCCCCGGATGACCGGGCTAGGATCGCGACGACGAGAAAGCAGGTCCTTCTGCATGCTATCGCAAGATGTAGTGGTAGAGGCGGTGGTGACCACTTCCTGTGGGCCGGGGCGTGAATATAGTGTGAGCGTTTTGGGCGTCAAGCGACTTTTTTTGGGGAGTGGAATTGGCCCTAGAAATGGGGCTTTGGAGGCCGCCGGAACCCCGCCAGACAAAATAGCGATAACCACCCACAGTGGGGGTGGTTGCGAGGCGGCGGAACCGAGCCCCTCCAGCCCCCGACTATCCCGGTAGGCAGGCAGGGGCGTGGCCGACCCGGACGCCCCGCGGTAGGTGGACTCCGCTAGACTTCGCCCGCACCGCTCACCGCGCCTCCACACACCTTCCTTCTATAGAGGAGATCCCATCATGCATCCCCGTAGCGTTGCCCCACGATCGCTCGATGGCGTCCGCATTCTCGTGCTCGTCGGTGACGACTATGAGGATCTGGAACTCTGGTATCCCAAACTCCGCATGGAGGAGGCAGGGGCCCACGTCACCGTGGCCGGCTCGGTGCAGGGCCGCATGTATGCTGGAAAAAACGGCTATCCGTGCACGAGCGACGCGGCGATCAACGACATGGAGGCGAGCGACTTTCAGGGCATCGTGCTCCCCGGCGGCTGGATGCCCGACAAGCTCCGTCGCGACGAGAAGGTGCTCGACCTCGTGCGGGAGTGTGCCGCCCACGGCAAGCTCGTGGCGGCGATTTGCCACGGCGGATGGATCGCCATTTCGGCGGGTGTCTATCGCGGCGTGCGGGTGACCGGCAGCCCCGGCATCAAGGACGACCTGATGAATGCCGGTGCGATCTGGGAGGACTCGCCGGTGGTCGTCGATCGCCACTTTGTCTCCAGTCGCAAACCGGCCGACCTGCCGGCGTTTATGGCGGCGATCGTGGAGCACCTGGCGGCGGCGGCCGTGGCGGTGGTGGAGTCGCATGGGCAGGGTAGAATAAACGGGTGAGCAAGCCCGAACCCGGATCGATCGACACGTTGAAGAGCCTCGTCCGCGGGGTTGGGCTGCGGTGCACTGCAGCCCGGCTGGCGGTGCTCGAGCAGATGCTCAATGCCTCTGGGCCCCAGACGCACGCGGAGGTGTCGACGGCGCTCGACCATCGCGGCTTCGACCGGGCGACGATCTACCGCAATCTCACCGAACTCACCGAGGCGAAGCTCGTCACGCGGGTCGATCTGGGCGACCATGTCTGGCGGTTCGAGGCGAAGCGACACGGAGGTGGCGATGGCCATGGCCACGGCGGGGATCATCCGCACTTCGTCTGCACCACCTGCGGCGAGGTGTCGTGCCTGGATGATGTGACTGTCGCGATCACCCAGCGGCCCGTTGGAGACACGCCGGCAGCGTCGGCTGCTGGCACCGCAGGTACGAGGGCTGGGAAAAAGTCGGTGCCGGCTGCCGGCAAGCGTCAGGGGATTCCCGCGGTGACCGAGGTGCTGCTCAAGGGCACCTGCGGCAACTGCGAGTGAGCGTGGCCCTTGCGAAGCAGGTCGTGGACGGCGAGGATGCGGCCGTCCCAAGGCACCCTTTCCCACCCGCAGCACTGGCCCGCCCATGCCCCGCTCTTCCGCGGCCACGTCGCAGACCACCACCGGCACGCTCCAGATCGGCGACCAGTGGAACGCGATCAACATCATCGCGCATTCGCAGACCCACCCGCTCAAGGCGATCTGCGAACTGACTGAAAACGCGATCGATGCCGGTGCCACGCATGTCCACATCCTCCGCCGTCGCCACAAGGGCGACGTCTATCTCGAGGTTGTGGACAACGGCCGGGGTGTCGCCCCAGATGAGGATGGCAACCCCGACTTCCTGCGAATCGCCACCCATCTGTGCGACTCGATGAAGCGGCATCTCGACGCCCAGCACCGCCAGGGAGTACATGGTGAATTCGGCATCGGCCTGCTCAGCTTCTGGAGCCTCGGTAGCGAACTGCGGATGATCGCCGGCGGTCCGACGGGCGTGCTGCACGAATTGGAGCTCAAGCGGGGCGGCCGCACCTACACGATCCGGCCGGTCCGCGGCCAGTTGCCCACCGGCGGCACGCGGGTGATCGTCGGCCCGCTGCTCGAGGCCACGAAGAAGCTCGTCACCGGCGAAAAGATGGCTCGTTATCTCTCGGCTGAACTCCGCGACCGAATTCGCAAGACGGGCGTGAAGATCGAGGTGGTCGATCGTGTCTCGCGGAGCGAGCAGGTCGTGACGCCGCGGGAGTTTGACGGCGACCGGCTGGAGATTCCGCGGCGGTGCAAGACTCCGCTTGGCGACGTGCACGTGGAACTTTACATGCGCTGCGAGTCGAGCCAGGCCGATGCGGCAATTGCGTTGTGCAAGGACGGCACGCGGGTGCTCAGGGATGTCTGCGAACTGCTCCCCTTCCAGCATGCGCCCTGGAATGACGGACGGCTCGAAGGTCTGCTCGACTTTGATCCGCTCACCCTTGCCCCCGGTACCCGTTCAGGGATCGTCGCCGACGAGGCGTTCGATGCGTTCGTCGCGGCCGCCACGGCACTCGAGCCGGAGATTCTCGCGGCGCTCGAGCAGCGGGAGCAGGCGGAGACCGACCGCGCCAGTCGGCAGATTCTCAAGCAGGTGCACAAGGCGTTTGTGACCGCGCTCTCCGACCTGCCCTCGGCCGACTACATCTTTTTTGACATCCCATCAGCAGCCCCGGCACTGGGAAATCGGCCCGGTGCCCGCGGTGAGTCGTTGCCTGGCGAGCCAGATGACTCCATCCGGGTGCCCGGCGAAGCCCCCTCGGCTGCCGCCCCGCCGCTCTTGCCGCTCGATCCCGGACCGCTGCATAGCGTGCGGATCACGCCACGGCATCCGCGGCGGCCGCCGGGCGGCGTGTGCCAACTCACGGCAGTCGCCCGCGACGCGCTCGGCCTGACGATCCCTGAGGGAGTGCTGTTTGCGTGGCGGGTGGTCGAAGGCGAGGGCCGGCTCGATACCGATGCCGATGCGGCTACGTGCAAGGTCGCAGCAGACTCGCTCGGCGTGGTAACAGTCGAGGTGGTCGCACGGGAAATCGATGCCGCGCACAACGCCCGAGTTGCTGTTGCTCGTGACGCTTGGGGGGCTGTCTCTGGAGATGCCGCGGCGTCTGAACAGATGCAGGCAGAGGAAATCTCGGACCGGGTGACCGTGAAATTCCTCGACGACGATGCGGCCGATGGGAATGGACCGGGAGGCCGCGGCCTGCCGTCGTATCGCCTGGAGCCGGAGCACGGCCAGCCGTGGCGGTCGCGGTATGACGGCAAGGCCAACGAGATCATCATCAATTCGGCGCACCGCGATTTCCTGGCCAGCAAGTCCTCGGTCGGCAAGCACCGGCGGTATATCGGCAAGCTCTACGCCAAGGAAGTGGTGCTCAGCAACTTCCCGCACGAGTCCCCTGCCCAGGCGCTCGAGCGGCTGATCGAAGTCACGCTGCGGACCGAAGACGCGCTGTAGGCTAGCTATTCGCGCGCGAGCCAGCGGGATGCGGCGAACCCGGCCGCGAGTCCGAGCGCGCTACCGATGATATCGAAGACCAAGTCGCTCGAATCGGCGAACCGGCCGAAGAGCGGCTGCGTCAACTCGTCCACCATGCCCCAGGCAGTGAGTAGGACAAACAGCGCGATCGCAGCAGACAACGTGGTCTGCCACCGGCCGCCGTAGGCGAGGGCCGCGAGCAGGCCGAGCATACCGTAGGCTGCCATGTGCAGCAGTTTGTCGGGATCGAGCTCAAGCAGGCCATAGTCGGCGGCTCGCACGATGAACTCGACATTGTCGGCGGGCAGATGCGTGGCGATCAACAGAATCAGCCCATACACCCAGAAGCAGACGGTGAAGACCGTGCGGAGGTGGCGGGGGAGGGGCATGACGCGGGTCGGCGGTGGCAGAGGGATCAGCCGGCATCAGTATCGCGGCACGCTTCGATCGACGTCGGTGCTCCAGGCGTCGATGCCGCCCTGCATGCTCGAGACGTTGGGAAAACCGCGTTCGCGGAGCCAGTGCGTGACTCTCAGGCTGCGGACACCATGATGGCAATGGACAATGATCGGCTTCGTCTTCCAGGCATCGAGTTCACCGATGCGCTCGGGCATTTCCTGCATCGGCACGAGCAGCGCCCCGGTGATCTTCGCCGTCGCATGCTCGTCGGGTGTGCGGCAATCGAGCAAGAGCATCTCCCCCGGGTGCGCCTCCCAGAGGAGCCGTTTGGCTTCCGCGGTGGAGACTTCGAGCGGCATGTCTGACATAAGAGAATTCCAGTTCGAGGAATGTGGGGAGTCCGAAGCTTTATTCCGAGGCTTTAGGGCGCGAGCCGTTCGGTGATCCAAGGGCCCGCGGCGTCGCGTCGGAAGCGGAGTCGGTCGTGCAGTCTGCTCGGGCGGCCCTGCCAGAACTCAATCCGCTCAGGGAAGAGTCTGAAGCCGCCCCAGTGGTCTGGCCGCGGAATCGCCGCGTCGTCGGGATGCTCCGTGCGGAAGCGGGCAAAGAGCTGTTCGAGCGTGTCGCGGTCAGGGATGACCTTGCTCTGCGGCGAGCCCCAGGCGCCGATCCGTGACGTGCTTGGCCGACTGTGAAAGTAGGCGTCGCTCTCGGCCGCGGTCGTCCGCTCCACGCGTCCCTCGATCCGCACCTGCCGCTCGAGCACCGTCCAGTGGAAGGTCAGCGCGGCGTGGGGATTGTCGGTCAGTTCCCTGCCCTTGCGGCTGTCGTAGTTTGTATAGAAGCAGAAGCCGCGGTCGTCGAAACCCCGCAAGAGCACGATGCGGGCCGAGGGTCGGCCGTCGGAAGTAGCGGTGGAGAGCGTCATCGCCTCGGGCTCGGGCACCCCGGCGGCCACGGCCGCGTCGTACCAGATCGAGAACTGCCTGATCGGGTTCGAGTCGACGGTGGACTCGTCGAGCGCACCCTGCTCGTATTCTTTACGGGCGTGGGTCGCCCGGGTTTCCATGTTGGGCTCCATGTTGGCTTCCATAACGGGGCTCCATCTCGTCCGGTGCTCTTAGGCCACACGGTATCTCTCGATCGCGGCGACGAACACCACGCTCATCATCGCTGCATTCATCATGACTGTATACGGTATGGCCGAGAACGGGTGTGCGTCGAGGCCTCGTCTGCTCGATGGAGCTGGTTTGCTCGATTGCCGTCTGGCTGTTACGATGCTATACAGGCGTCCAAGTTCTTCTCCGGTCCATCTTCGTCAGGTTTCACATCTTCGTCGGGTTCTATCAGGGTAATCCCATGGCCACGGTGCTTGTCGAAGACTTGATCGAAATTCCGGGCACCGTGGCCACGCTCACGGCCTTTCGCCACTGGGCGCTCTCCGAATCGTTTCCCAAGCGAGGCCGCATCGACTGGGTTGGCTCGCAGATCGAGGTGGATATGTCACCGGAAGACCTGTTCACGCACGGCACACTCAAGACCGCGATCGTCGCGTCGCTATGGCCGCTTGCGCGGCGCAAGGGCTACAACCTCTTCACCGGCGAGACGAGGATTTCATCGGTCGCGGGGAACGTATCGGCGGAGCCTGACGTGGTCGCCGTGTCGGATGCCGCGATCGACACCGACCGGGTCCGGCTCACACCGAAAGCCGGGGGCGAGACCGACCGTTTTGTCGAGCTCGAAGGCGGTCCGGAACTGGTGGTCGAGATCGTCAGCGATGCGTCGGTCGGCAAGGACCGTCGTCGGCTGCCTCCCGCCTACTTCGCCGCCGGAGTGACGGAGTTCTGGCTCATCGACGCCCGCGGCCCGGAGCTCGAGTTCGTCATTCACCACCGTGGTGAGAACGGGTTTGTGCCGGCGCCGGTCGCGGCGGACGGCGGGCAGCCGTCCACGGTGTTCAGTTGTGGCTTCCGGCTCATCCGCGGCCGCAATGCCCGTGGCCGCTATGTCTACGACATCATCGTTGTGGACGCGGCTCGCGACCAGGCCTGACCAGCAACACCTGCGGATGCCGACAGACTGCGGACGCTCAGTGGTCGCTCGGCACGAGGACGAGCCGCCGGATATCGGCGACGCTGCCGCCGGGAATCGCCGTCGCCCGGAGCGTGAGCGTAGCGGGGCCCGCGGCGAGGTCGATCCGGCCAAGCGCGAGCGGACGAAAGTCCTTATCGAATCCTTCCCCCTTGCGGGGCACGCGGTCGTGGTTGGTGTCCAGCGGCGGATCCCAGCCGGGCTGAATGGTGGCCTGCGTGGATGTGTCTCCGCAGGCGAGCGTCACCTGTGAGCCGGCATCGGCCTCGGGGCAGGTGTACCAGAGCACCGCGTCGTAGCTACCCGCCGTGAGCACGTCGACCGTCCACGTGATCGAGTCGTCGGTCGTTTTCCAGTTTGTGAAAGAGGAGGAGTTAGGCGCCTTCGAGCTGCGGGTGACGCCGCCGTGCGGCACGCCGTCGCGGGCCGGCAGCTCTGTGGATGCCGCACCGGGAGCGCCCACTGGAAACCGTTCTTCTTTCGGCGGCGGCACGGCATTGAGCACATCGCGCCGCCAGGCGTCAGCGATGGCCCTGAGCCGCGTGGCCTCCTCGGGCTCCGCGGCGGCGAGATCGCGGGTCTGGCCGAGATCGGCGTCCATATGATAGAGCCTGCCTTCCGCGTCGAGCCGGTGCGTCTGGCTGCGGGCGCTCACCTTGCCGCCGAAGCTCGCGAATAGTGTGCGGGCGGCGGCCTGCTTTGCAACCGACTCCGCGGCGGCCGTGCCGAGCAGGAGCGGCGCGAGATCAATCCCATCGAGCGGTTGTGTCGGGCCGAGTGCGACGCCGGCCAGGCCCGCGAGCGTGGGCAACAGATCGATCGCACCGGCGAGCTGAGGGATGCGGGTGCCGGGCCTGATCCGTCCCGGCCAGCGAATGCAGCAGACGCTCCGCACGCCGCCGTCGTCGGTGCCACCCTTGCGGCCCCGCAGGCCGCCGCACCAGCGGCTGCTATTGGGGCCATTGTCGGAGAAGAAAACGACGATCGTGTTGTCGGCGATGCCGAGCGAGTCGAGTGTGGCGAGGAACCGGCCGACGTTCGCGTCGAGATTTTCCATCATCGCCAAGGCGGCGCGGGTGAAGGGCAGGTCCTCGCCGTCGCCCTCAGGGCCACGGAGCCCGATCGGTTTGTCGTGGAACCGGTTCCACTCGTCATCCGGCACATCCATCGGAGAATGGGGTGTATTCAGCGCGAGGTAGCAGAGAAACGGTTTTCCCATGCCCTGCGACCGCCTGACGAAGTCGATCGCATGAGAGGTGATGTCGTCGGCGATATAGCCCGTGCCGCGGACGAACCGGCCATCATGCTCCATCGGGGCGTCGTGGTAGCTATTCCAGTGGCCTTCGGTGAAACCATAAAAGGTGTCGAAGCCGCGGGCCTGTGGGTGGTAGGGCCACTGCGTGCCGTTATGCCACTTGCCGAAGCAGCCGGTGGTATGGCCGGCAGCGTGAAACACGTTGGCGAGCGTCCGTGCCGCGGGATCCATCCGCTCCTGGCCGAGCGAGACGCCCCGCACGCCGCTCCGCGGGGCATAACGGCCGGTGAGCAGTTCGGCCCGGGTGGGCGAGCAGACCGGCTGCACGAAAAACTGCGAGAGCGCCGCACCATCCCGCGCGAGCGAGTCGATCGCCGGCGTCGAGAGGTTCGTGTTGCCCACAAACGAATAGTCGCCGTAGCCCGCATCGTCGGCGAGGATGACGACGACGTTGGGAGGCCGGGTATCGGCCGGGCCCGTCTCGGCCGCCGCGGCCGGCGCCGGCAAGGCCATGGCGGCCGCGACCGCGATGGCCGCCATGGCCCGGAGGAGTGCCCGGTTTTGGCTCACAGGCATGGTTGCGTGTCGCACGGAAGAACTGGCATGCTGTCGAGAGGAGAAAGTATAGCCGTCAGGAATAGCTCCCGTGCGCGCCGCCCCGAAACCGTTCGACGTGTTGGTTGCTGCCGGTGGGATGTGTGCAGGGAGGGGTTGACATCCCCTGCATAGGTGGTGTGCACTTGGATTGCGGGCGGGTTCTTTGCTGCACAGGCCTCGGGCCGGATCGGAACGGGCGAAATCACCATGCACGATCGCAAGCGATGTCGCGGGTTTACGCTCGTCGAGCTTTTGGTCGTGATCGCGATCATCGGCACGCTGGCTGGCCTGCTGCTTCCTGCGGTCCAGAGCGCGCGGGCGGCTGCGCGGCGGACGCAATGCGGAAACAACCTGCGTCAAAACGGGATCGCCCTGCACGCGTTCCATGATGCGCACAAGCATTTTCCGCTCGGCGAGCCGGATGACGATAACAACGGCTGGTGCTGGCGATTCTGGCTCCTGCCGTTCATCGAAGAAAAAGTGCTCTACGACGCCGCCATGAACGACCCGATCGAGGAGTACCGTCCGTACTGCCCCCCCGGCATGGGCGCGGGCAAAAACAAGGTCAATATCGACGCGCTCACGTTTCCCCAACAGGCCACGAACACGGCGACGGGGTCGACCATCCCCGGCGGTGTCGCCGGACAGGTGATTGCCACCTACCTCTGTCCGGCCGATGTACTTCCAGTGAAGTCGACCCATGCCTACGGTTCGCCCTCCTACTGGGGGCCTTTCGGCCGCACGAACTACTGCGGCAACATCGGCAGTTCGCCGAGTTGGTTCGCCGGATTGGGAACCGGCATCTCGTTCGTATGCGGCGGCAGTAATCCCGGACCCACCGTCCTGCAGAACAGCCTCTGGAACGGCATGCTGACGTTTTCGAATCACAATTACGAGAATTTCACAGCCCGCATCAGCGACGTGACAGATGGCACGAGCACGACCGTGATCGTCGGCGAGGTAACCGAAAGTTTCGGCTGCAATGCCAAGGATTCGGCCTCACCCATCTTTCCAGTCTGGGGCGGCGGCGCGGGGGCGGTTCCGAGCCAAGTGACCCTCACAGGCCCGAATGGGAACAACAACGGGATTCAGCTCTGCGGCAACCTCCCTGGCCTGGCCAACGTGTTTCGCTTTATGGATGGCTATTATCCGCTGAATTCGCCCAAGACCGTCGCCGCGTCGGACAATAGCTTTGGCAGCCAGCATGGGGGTGGCGGCAATTTTCTGTTTGTCGACGGCGGCGTACGGTTCCTCGCCGACGGCGTCGACTCGGTCGTGTATCAGGCGATTGGAACGCGGGCAGGCGGTGAGACCGTCGCCCGTGATTGGTGAGTGGCCTGATGAGCAGCACGCCGCGATCAGAACCGCCGCCGAGTTCGCTGGAACCGACTTCAGGCTCGGCGTCGTCCCGTTGCTGGTTCTATAAGACCGACGACCGCAAGTCTGGCCCCGTGGACCTGGAGGCGATCGGTCGGCTGCTCGCTGATGGGAGTCTCGCTCCGGAAACACCGGTCTGGCGAGAAGGGCTGGCGGCTTGGACCCCGGCGGCGGAGATTTCGGAGCTTTCCGAGGCGGTGATGGCGGGCCGCTCGGCGACCTTGACCGCCAAGACCGGACGCAGCCGTCGCCTCGGCATGATGGTGCTGGCCGCGGCCGCGGCGTTGGTGCCGCTGGGGCTGTGTGGTTCGTGGCTTCGTGTGTCGCTGTCGAAGGCGCGCGTGAGTGGCCTGATCACGGTCGACTCCCGGCCGGTCAGCGGTGGAAGCATCGTGTTGGCTCCCGTCGCCGATGAACAACAGAAAATTCCGGGAAAGCCCTCCGCGGCGAACGTGGCGGAGGACGGCACGTTCTCCCTGGAAATTGAACCAGGCAGCCAAGGCCTGGCGAAGCGGTTTTGGGTGCGGTTTTCTCCACCAGCGCTGCCGCCCATGAGCGTGGAGGAGGCGATGAAGGCCGTGCCGCCGTACCTCGGCCTGATCCCGAAAGAGGGACAGGTCGAGATCGCTCCTGGAACAAACCGGATCGACGTGACGCTCGTTCCCGCCGCCGGGAAATGATTCATTCGCCGCCGGCTGCGGAACAGCGACTGATGTGGCTCACAGGCATGGTTGCGTGTCGCACGGAAGAACTGGCATGCTGTCGAGAGGAGAAAGTATAGCCGTCAGGAATAGCTCCCGTGCGCGCCGCCCCGAAACCGTTTGCCGTGTTGGTCGCTGCCTGCGCGTGGTGTGCCATGGCTGCGACGGCAGTGGCCGACGTGCGGATCACCAGGGCCGTCGTTGATGGTCGGGATATTCCTATCGATGTGTCGGCTGCCACCGACGTAGCACCGATTCGCGTGCCATCCAACGCGGGCCGCGTCGTGTTCGTCTTCGAGGGAGAGGCCGGGGAGGGGGACGCCGGTGGTGCGAACGTGCCTGCCGGTGCTGCTGACGGCACGTCGCCACCACTCCTTCCAGCGCTGCGCGGCACCCGGCTGCGGTACCGCCTCGACGGCGTCGATGCCGACTGGCGGGACGAGCCGGCGCACGGCCGCCTGAGCCTGATATTCCTCGACGCCGCCGGCAGCACGGTCGGCAGTTCCGACGCCAAGATGCATGGAACCTCGGAGGGCTGGCGGGGCCTGCCGGAAACCTCGCCGCTGAAGTCCCTCTCGCTGACGGGCGTGGCGCCGCCGCTGGCGTCTTCGGTGATCGTGAACTTCCTCTCCAACGGCGGCGACGCGCCGGTGGGCGCGATGGCGATCGACGACGTCGTGCTTTCGATTGCCGCTGAGGGCCGCGAACCGCGTCGGCATGCCCTGTCGCTCGATGGGCTCGGCGACAAGGTGCATCCGTTGGCGACGCCGACAGGGTGGGGACGCTCCGGATCCCGCGGCGAGATGAGCCGCGTGGCGGTGCGACCCGAGTCTGGAAAACCGATCCTGGTGATCGAGGACGACGATGCCTCCGAGTATGGGTCGTGGGTGAGCCGAGGGATCGCCGTGCCGGTCGAGCCGGGAGACGTGGTGACCGCGTCGTGGCGGGCGGCGTATTCGCTGGGTCTTGGCGGTCGCTCAGCCGCCAGCTACGACCGGCTCGAGCCCGGCACCTACTGGTTTCGCGTGGCCGCTTTTCTGCCAGGTGGCCAGCCGACGGCCGCGGAGGCCGGCGTGCGGGTCGTGGTCGTGCCGCCGTGGTATTGGCGTCGCGATGTCTGGGCGGGGTGCGCGGCCGTGGGCCTCGTGGCCGGTGCGCTCGTGGCACGCGCGGTGTCGCTCCGGCGGATGCGGAGCCGGCTCGACGAGATGGAGCGCGTGCATGCGCTCGACCGCGAGCGGGCGCGGATCGCGCGGGATCTTCATGACGACATCGGCGCCGGACTCACCGAGATCGCCATGCAGACCGACTGGGTCCGCCGCGATGTGCAGGGGCTCGCATCAGCGGCGACGGTGGCCCGCGCCGAAAAGGCCTGTGCCTCGGCGATCGATCTGGTGAGGAGCGTCGATGCGATCGTCTGGGCGGTCAATCCAGCCAACGACACGCTCGACCGGTTCGTGCCCTATCTGACCCATTCGGCCGAGCAATTTCTCGACGCCGCCGGCGTGAGCATGCGGTTCGACGTGCCCGCCCAGGTGCCGACGCTGCCGCTTGCGGGTGCCGTGCGACACGACCTGTTTCTCGTCGTCCGTGAGGCGATCAACAATGCCGTCAAGCATGCCCGTCCACAGGTGGTGCGACTCGGCCTGAGGCTGGAGAACGGTGCCGTACACGGGCGCCATGCCAACAGTCCGCAGCTCGTGATCACCATCGAGGATGACGGCCAAGGCTTTCCTCTGTCGGCATCCGTGCCGGGAGCACCGAACGCGGGCCGCTCAGGCCTGGCTAACATGCGGCGGCGGGTGGAGGATCTGGGCGGCCGGTTTGTGATCGATAGCAGGCCGGGGGCGGGAACGCGGATCGAGGTGGTCGTGCCGCTGGAAACGGATCCTGCGAAAGTACCCGGTCTTCGCAAGGCAGGAACATCATGACCGCGATCCAAGTGGGCACGATTCAGGTGGCGGTGGTCGAGGATGACGCTCGGCTGCGGCAGACGTTCATCGACGTGCTGGAAAGCTCCCCAGAGTTTCGCTGTGTGGGCGCGTTTGCGACGGGTGCGGAGGCCGTGGACGGCATTCCGAAACTCGCGCCCGACGTCGTGATCATGGACGTGAACCTGCCCGACACCACGGGGGTCGAGTGCGTGAAGATACTCGCGCCCCAGCTTCCCGCCACGCAGATCCTGATGGTGACGGTCTATCAGGATCCCGACACGACGTTTCAGGCGCTGGCCGCCGGCGCCCACGGCTATCTCGTGAAACCGGTGCTCCCGGAGCGGCTGCTTGAGGCGATCCGTGAGATCCGGGCCGGCGGCGTGCCGATGAGCCGCACGATCGCGCGAAAGGTGATCGAGACGTTTCGCAGCCGCGAGGCCGCTGAGGAAGCGGGCACATTCACCGCACGATCGCCAACTGCATCCCCGGACGAAGAGTCGCTCACGTCCCGCGAGCAGCAGGTGCTCGAACTGCTCGTGGAGGGCTTTTCCTACAAGGAGATCGCCCAGCGTCTCGGGATCTCGCCATCGACGGTGGGTACCTACGTGCAGCGGATCTACGAAAAACTGCACGTGTCGAGCCGCCGCGAGATCATGGCCCGCCGCCGCCCGGGCCGGGGGTAAAAGGGTAAAAGGGGATGCCGCCAATCCTGTTCGGCACGATACGTGCTACTCCCCCGTGGCGGCAAGTTTTTAACTTGCCGAATGCGGCCCCGAGCCCAACAAGATGCAATCTTGTTGCCACGTTTGAAAGCCCTGCAACCGGACCGCAGAAACGGCCGCCAGACGATTCCCTTGATCACGCCGCCCTGATGGCTCTTGCCGAAATGTGTGGCGTGTAAAACGGTACTCAGCACCGTTTGACCTACTCCGCCTCGCCGTCCTTGGCCTCGACCGCCGTGGCATTTTTGGACTGCTGCTCGTGGAGCTGCTTGGCGATGCCGGCCACCTGCTCGTCGAGGCGGGCCTTCAGCTTCGTGACTTCGCCGTCCACCTTCCTCTCGGCGGCCGCCATCACCCTCTCGAGTTCCGCCGCCGACCGCTGCTCGATCTTTTTCAGTTCGGCGGCCGTCTTCTCCTCGATGCTCTTCGCCGTCGCATCGACCCGCTCTACGGCCTTTTTCGATTCGGCATCGACCCGCCCCGCCGCCTTCTCCGCCGCCTGTTTCGATTCAGCGACTGCCTGCTCCGCGGCTTTCCGGCCTGCTTCCGCGAGTTCGGCGTCGATCTTTTTCTTCAGGTCCTGCAGCTGCAGGTCGAACCGCTCGCGAAGTGCCTTCGATTCGGCCGCGAACGATTCGTTGAGCGTGCGAATCTCGCTGCCGAAGCGGTCATCGAGTTCCTTCGAGCCGGTCGCCAGTTGCGACTCGAGCTTCGCAGCCTCCTCGGCAAACCGCGTGTCGAGAGAGTCCTGGAGTTCTGTCTTCGCGGCGTTGACGCGGGACTGCACGCGGACGGAGACATCCCGCGAGAGCCGGGCATAGAGTTCGGCCCGCCGCTTTTCCCAGATCTGGCCAAAGGGCCTGGCCGAAGCGGCATCCGCCACCATCACCACCATGACCACCGCCAGCACCGCGACTAGCCCACATGCTCTCTTGCGCATTGATCGCCTCCTTGCGGGCGATAGAGCCCGCACCATCTCTTTCGGCAGTGGTCTACGGAGCGTCCGCAGGCAGGCGCGGCCGGAGCAACCAGATTGCCCGACACGCGAGGTTAGACCGTCACGACCGGTGCGACCGCACCGGTCCAACCGGAACACCTTGCCCAGACTGAAATGGGTACGCAGCGCGAGGCTGCGGATGATCGGGCAGCATCTTGTGCAACCTACTCTCCCTCGCTGCCTATGAAGCGCCGGTCTCCGTCAATTGGCCGGCTGGGGCTGGGGACGAGCCTACCGTTGATGCTGTGAGTCGTTGGGTTTTTCGGGGGCGTTGGGTTTCGGCGTGACCGGCGAGCCAAATTCCCGCTCGAGCAGGGCGGCATGTTCGCGGACGATCGATCCATGGTCCGCTGCCTCCGCGACGTTGTGATATTCCGACGGATCCACATCGTGGTCGTAGAGCTCGCGCGAGCCATCCGACCGCTCGGTGTACCGCCACCGGGCCGTGCGAACCGTGCGGCCGTTGCCCCACCGGCAGAAAGCCGCCGGCTTGCCCGCGGCCGTCGGGTTGGCCAGGAGTGGCACGAAACTCCGCCCGTCGAGCGACGGAGGAGCCGTGATGGCCGCAAGGTCGCAGAACGTGGGAAACAGATCGACGAGTTCCACGATGCCGTCGGCACGGGCGGCTGTGGCTGACCCTGGCGACCGCACGATGAGCGGCACCCGCATTACCTGCTCATCGATCGAATGCTTGCACCACTGGCCCCGCCAGCCGAGGTGGTAGCCATGGTCGGCGGTGAACACGATCACCGTGTTATCGGCTAGACCTTTCGCGTCGAGAGCCTTGAGCAGCCGTCCGATCTGCTCATCAAGCATCGTCACGGCGGCGTAGTAGCCGCGGGTGGCCTCACGCTGTACCTTTTCGCTCAACGCCAGGCCGGGCTCCTGGAGCAGCGATTTCGGCGGCAGGGGCGACGCGTCGGCCGGAAGGTGTTCGAGCGTGAACTTCGCCGGATCGTGGGCGTCGGATGCGGCCCGCGTCGAATCGAGCGGCCCGTGCGGCGTGTGGAAGCCAACCGCCGCGAAAAATGGCTTCGAGGGGTCACGTTCTGTATCGAGAAACTGGATCGCTCGCTCGACAACGGCCCAGTCGTGCAACTGGTCGGCCGAATCGGCTGTTCCGACGAGAGTGACAACTCGATCCAGTCTGCTGCCGTCGGGCTGCGGCAGGTCTTCGTGGAGCCGTGTCCGCGGACCTAGTGGTCGTGGTGTCTTGACGTCGGCCCTGTTGTGGCGGATATCCCACGCCCGGGGGTCGGTGTAGTCGTCGGTATGGTCGATCTTTCCTACAGAAAACGTCTGGTAGCCGTGTTCACGGAACCAGCGGCCGAGCGTCATCAGATCCGGGTTGTCGAGGAACGAGTTGGAGTGGGCGTGGCGGTTGTCGAGCCCCAGCATGAACGACGTGCGGCTGGGCGTGCAGACGGCCCCCTGGCAGTAGGCATGGGTGAACACCACGCCCTCGGCCGCGAGCCGGTCGAGGTTGGGCGTGATCGCGTCCCTGTCGCCATAGCAGCCCAGCCGCGTGGCGAGGTCGTCGGCCACAAGGAACAGAATGTTCAGTCGCTTCGCCGGCGACTGCGGCTGCTTCTGCGGCTCGGAGGGGAGTTCCGCTGGCGTCAGGCCGCCCGAAAAGATGCCAAGCCCGCAGAGGATCCGCATCACGGCCGAAGCCTGCCAGGAACGTGTTCTCATGGTGTTCCTTGATCGTGCTCTCGATGGAGTGCGTGGGGGCTCAGCGACTATGGAAGTGTGAGGCTCCGGAAGAAGCGGGCTCGTCCGCGTCAGTAGAGCCTTTTGGGCTTGTTGTTCCCGTTGTAGATAAAATTTCGACACGCGACGGGGGGTGGTGAATGCTATTATTCACCGCAGTTCAGGTCGGTCTTGAAGGGCGGCGGGGAGTTTTTCCATGGGCGTTCGGACGGGTTTTCTACGATTACGACGAGGATTTACCCTCGTCGAACTCTTGGTCGTGATCGCGATCATCGGCACGCTCGTGGGGCTACTGCTTCCGGCCGTGCAGGCGGCGCGGGAGGCGGCGAGGATGTCGACCTGTGCCAACAACATGAAGCAGATCGGCCTGGCGATGCACAACCTCGTCGACGCCAAGGGCAAACTGCCTATCGCCGCGGACCTCTACCAGGATGCCGCCGGCTGCGTCATCGGCGGATACTGGCCCAACCCCCCCACCATTTATAAAAACTGGAACGTCGACATCATGCCGTTCATCG
>Ga0214919_10002587_pt1 | contig 28293 bp, 17 predicted proteins | sample LL1503_MetaG_FD_177994 | JGI IMG/M metagenome (GOLD analysis project Ga0214919, IMG submission 177994) | Freshwater microbial communities from Lake Lanier, Atlanta, Georgia, United States - LL-1503 | ecosystem: Environmental > Aquatic > Freshwater > Lake | place: USA: Georgia | collected... | reverse complement strand
ATATTCAAACCTTCAAAGTTATTTGTAGTGTTTACAGTAACTCTATCAGCAATATTAAATGCTACGCCAGATGTGGATGAGACTTTTATATTATTTGCAGTAACTCCATTACCACTCAAGTCTCCTATAAATGTTCCAGCAGCTAAAGTATTTTGAGATGGATTGACAGTAAATCCAATGCCTATGGTGCTTGTTGTTAAGGCTAATCCAGAACCTGATGAGGCATTTGTAAATGTCAAATAATGAGTGAAACTTCTTGTTGTGGTATTGACATTTATATTTTGAGAAGTTGTTGCAGTGCCTGTTAGTGATCCATAAAAATTAGTGGCAGTAAAAGCAGTTCCAGTAATATTAGCTACACTTAATTGGTCATCGGCTGGTCTATAAGTTAATTTTCCTGCTGAATTAGATGTAGATAATGCAGCTCCTGATCCACTTCCTTGTAACGTAAAAGTTAAATAATGAATACTATTGTTAGTGTAAACATTAGTAGAAACATTTTGTGCACTAGTTGCTGTACCTGTAAAGAATAATGCATTAAGTGTGTTCGTAGCAGGATTATAAGTTAAACCCGATCCTACAGCACTAGTCGTTAATGCAACTCCGCTACCTGATGTTACATTCGCAAATATGAGATAATGATCTGTACTTCTTGTAGTAGTAGTGACATTTACATTTTGAGAAGTTGTAGCAGTACCAGTAAGATTTCCAGTTACATTCCCAGTTAGTGTTCCATAAAGATTAGTTGCTGTAAATGCTGTTCCGGTGATATATGTGACACTAAGTTGTTCGTCAGCTGGTCTATAGGTAAGTTTTCCAGCTGTATTTGATGTAGAAAGAGCAGCTCCTGATCCACTACCTTGTAAAGTAAATGTTAAGTAGTGAACACTATTGTTAGTATATTGTGCAGTATTTACATTTTGTGATGTAGTAGCAGTACCTGTTACATTTCCAGTTAATGTTCCATATAAATTAGTAGCTGTAAAAGCTGTTCCAGTAATGTATGTTACACTAAGTTGTTCATCTGATGGACGATAAGTAAGTTTTCCTGATACACCAGAAGTTGATAATGCAGCACCAGCTCCATTACCTTGTAAAGTGAATGTTAGATAGTGAACATTATTGTTTGTAAATTGAGCAGTATTTACATTTTGAGAAGTAGTGGCTGTTCCTGAAAGATTTCCTGATATAGCACTAGAAAATGTTTTTGTACCAGCAATTGTTTGTGATCCTGTAGTAACAACACCTCTATTAGAAGCACTAGCATCTGGAAGATTAAAAGTAATTGTATTGGTAGATGAGTTTATACCAAAATCACTACCGGAAGTTCCTGTTTGTAATGTGATTGATGGACCAGTTTGACTATTGATAGAAGTAATAGCATTTGATAATCCACTAGTCATTGGAACCCAAATCATATTTCCTGATGTATCTGATTGTAATATTGAAGAACCTGTGGAAGGACCACCAGGAGGAAGAATATATGTTTGGGTTCCTGTTGAGTTAGCTTTTAATCCAAAATACGTTGATTGATTTCGATTGTAAACTCTTATTTCATGATCAGCAATATTGCCAGTAAATATAGTTTGAGAGTTACTAACATCAACAATAAATCTATTATTATTTGATTTATCTTGAACACTGAAAGCGTAACTATAATTTGAATTTATATTCAAACCTTCAAAATTATTTGCTGTATATACTGTAACTCTGTCAGCAACATTAAATGCAGTTCCAGAAGTTGATGTTACTTTTAAGAAACTTGTTGTTGAAGCTGTACCACTCAAGTTTCCAATAAATGTACCTGCTGCTAAAGTATTTTGAGCTGGATTGACAGTAAAACCAATACCTATTGCAGAAGTTGTTAGTGCTAAACCGCTACCACTTGATTGATTAGTAAATGTTAGATAAAAATTACCACCTGCAGTAGTTGTTGTTACGTTTACATTTTGGGATGTTGTAGAAGTACCAGAAAGATTACCTACAATTGAACTTGTAAATGTCTTGATACCATCAAAAGTTTGATCTAGGTATGAAACTAATCCTGACCTACCTACACCCGCTAATGGTAAAGAAATCCATGTGATTCCAAAAGCAGAATTGACTGAATCTACTCTCAAATATTGAAAATTATTTTCACCAATAGGAAGTTTTGTAAGGGCATTTCCTGCTCCTACAAGCAAATCACCAGTAGTGTAAGAAGCATAGCCTGTTCCTCCACCAGTGTATGAGAGTATGTTGTTTGTTCTCCACCTAGACCCATCCCAAATCCATGTTTTACCATTGATGGAATAAACTGCATTTAGGGATGGGTTTGCTGGAAAATCTATATCTGCCATGTTTTATAATCCAAGTTGATTCTTTATAAATTCAATTTCAGATCTCAAATGATCAATTGTTTCTTGTTGTTCCTTAATTGATTTTACAAGGAAAGGTATTAATGAAACTGTATCAATACCAACAGTGCCAGATGGATCAGTAGAAACAACATCAGGAATTACTGTTTGAACTTCTTGAGCAATAAATCCATATTTAGTACCTGTACCACCAATTCCTGATTTCCACTCAAATGAAACTGGATTTAATTGATTTACAATCGCAGTTCCTCCAATCATTGACTGGATATTTTCTTTTAAGTTTTGATCGGACGGGTTGGTGTTAGTAAGTACTCCAGAATTTGAATATACTGTTCCATTTGAAGTTAATGTTGCCACATAAGTTGAACCATCATTGTTTACACTAAACTTAGTAGACCCATTTTTTTGAATATCAATCATATAGCCAGAAAAGCTACTTGTTGAATTTATAGCAAAGAATGTTGCATTAACATTGCCACTAAAGTTGACTCCAGTACCTGTCAAGACTATTGCAGCAGAAGAGCTAGAGGGGGTTTCTGTTGGAAAACTTTTTATGGCTAAGGATGGAACTAATTTTGAGAATGTGAAATCAGATACTGCACCAAAAGCATTACTATCGTTGAATTGAACGTAAGTATTTGAGCCAGCAGGGGTTGCACTTCCTCCTCCAGCACCACCAGCACTTACAATTTCTACCCATTGTGCAGTATTATCAACATCAGTGTAATAAACGTTGAATGAACCATCATCAACTTTGTACCAGAGGTCTCCCTCTATTACATTGAAGGCTGGTGATGCTGGTGCTAATGATGTTACAAATACTCCAGCAAATGTTGACCATCCTAATCCAGTTTGAGTAGTTGAATCAGGTTTTAAGAAGTATCTATCGTTTGCTCCAACTGGTAATCTAGCAAGAGTATTACCTGTTGATGCTCCAGCTAAAAGATCACCTTGAACATAACTAGCATTTCTTAAGATACCTGTAATATAAGTACTAGTAGTAGCAGAACCTGAAACATTTCCAATAAATGTTCCTGCTGCTAGTGTATTTTGTGCTGGGTTTACAGTAAATCCAATACCAATTGCACTTGTGGTCAAGGCTAATCCACTACCGCTAGAAGCATTAGTAAAGGTTAGATAGAAATTACCACCTGCAGTTGTTGTAGTTACATCTACATTTCTTGCAGTAGTTGCAGTACCAGTAAAGAACTGCGCAGATAAAGTATTAGTAGCAGGGTTATAAGTCAAACCCATACCAACTGTGCTTGTTGTTAAAGCTACACCAGATCCAGAACTATCAGGAGAAAATAACAGATAATGATTGGCACTTCTTGTTGTAGTATTGACAACTACATTTCTCGCTGTAGTTGCAGTACCAGTAAAGAACTGTGCAGATAAAGTATTTGTTGCTGGATTATAGGTGAGACCCATACCTACAGCACTTGAAGAAAGAGCTAATCCACTTCCTGAAGAAGCATTAGCAAACAATAAATAATGATCAGAACTTATTGTTGTTGAATTGACAACACTGTTTCTAGTAGTTGTAGCAGTTCCTGTGAAGAATAATGCAGATAAAGTATTTGTTGCTGGGTTATATGTCAATCCTGACCCAACTGCACTAGTGGTTAATGCTAAACCACTTCCAGAAGATGCTCCAGTAAATGTAAGATAGAAATTACTACTTAGTGTTGTAGCAGTTACATCTATATTTCTTGAACTAGTCGCTGTTCCAGTGAAGAATAATGCAGATAGAGTATTTGTTGCAGGGTTATATGTTAAACCCGATCCCACTGCACTAGTTGTAAGAGCAAGACCACTTCCTAAAGAAGCACTAGTAAATGTAAGATAGAAATTATTACTAAGTGTTGTTGTGGTAACATTTACATTTTGCGCTGTCGTCGCAGTACCTACTAATGAACCATAGAAATTAGTAGCTGTTGCAGCAGTACCAGACAAGTTTCCACTAAATGTATCAATTGTAAGAACATTAGTTGATGGATTGAACTGCAATTGAGCATCAGAAGAAACTGCTACACCAGATGTAGTTGCATTGACTGGACTAAATAATAAGTAGTGTACTCCCCCAGTAGTTGCTGCTGTAGTATTGATGTTTTGAGCAGTTGTTGCAGTCCCAGTAAGGTTTCCTGTAACATTTCCTGTTAATGTTCCATATAGATTAGTTGCAGTAAACGCTGTACCTGTTATATAAGTTACACTAAGTTGTTCATCTGCAGGTCTATAAGTTAACTTTCCAGCTGTATTTGAAGTGGATAGAGCTGCTCCAGCTCCACTTCCTTGAAGTGTAAATGTAAGATAATGAACACCATTATTGGTGTAAACATTAGTATTAACATTTTGTGAAGTAGTGGCTGTTCCAGATACATTACCATTTAAAGTTCCATAAAAATTGGTGGCTGTGGCAGCAGTTCCAGATAAATTTCCTGAAAATACATCTGTGGTAAGTACATTAGTACCTGGATTGAACTGTAATTGGCCATCAGTTGAAATTGCTACTCCTGATGCTCCGTTTACAGGAGAAAATGTCAAATAATGAGCAGAAAATGTATTAGCAGCTACAGTATTTACATTTTGTGATGTTGTTGCTGTTCCAGTTAGATTGCCATTTATAGATGAAGAAAATGTTTTAGCTCCAGCAATTGTCTGAGATCCTGTAGTAATGACACCTCTTGCTGTAGCACTTGCATCTGGCAAGTTAAAAGTATGGGTTGAAGTTGCAGAAGAAATTCCAAAATCATTTCCTGCAGTGCCTGTGGCAAAAGATTGAGTTGAAGCTACAAGACCATTAAGTTGAGTAATACCACCTGAAGGAGTACCAACTTGATCATCTGCCCAACTAAGAGTTACTACACCTGAAGATGGAGCAGATGCAGAAAGTATTTGTCCTGCAGTAGGAGACCCTGTAGGAAGTATATAAGCAAGAGTAGTTGCTTGTGTTCCAGATCTAAAAGATATAGTGTTTGTGTTTGATGTGTTGGTGAAAATAGCTGATCCACCAATAGCAGCATTGCCAGAAATAGCAATACCACCATGAACAACAACACCACCTACTCCAATATAAGTAGCATTAGTTGTTGAAGTGAATGTTTTAGCACCTGCGAAAGATTGTGAAGAAGTATTAACTAAACCAGTTGCAGCTATTCCAGCAATTGGAATATTAAAAGTATGATCAGAGCCAGAAGAAACAATGTTAGGAAATGCGCCTGTATATCCAATTAAAAAATTCTGTACTGAAGCAGTAAGATCATTAAGTTTGGTGATACCGGAACCACTAGAGACGAAAGCCCAGCGTTGTCCATCCCAATTCCAAGTTTTACCTACGAATGAATATGTAGTCTGTACATTAGGATCTGGAAAATTAAGATCAGCCATTAGTCACTCCACAAGTGTTGATGTTATTTATTTTCTAAAAACATCACCTGTAAACCTAGTGACTAGATGTATCTCTTCCTAGTTGTATTGTAATTTTGAAGAATTTCTGTTGCAGTTAAAGCTCTACTATATAATCTTAATTGTGGCAACACACCATCAAGAAAATTAGCTGTGTCCCATCTTCTCATAACTAAGCTCGAACTACCTGAACCAGTTGGAGTAGCAGCATAAGATAATGTTGATTGTTGAGCACCATTTACATATTGAATTATTGTTGATCCATTGTATGTTACTGCAGTGTGATACCAAACACCAACTGTAGGAGTAAATCCAGCAGTTAATCTCCAGGTACCATCCCAAAATCCACCATTAATTTTTCCATCATAAGAACCAGTACCGTTTGTACCATTGAATCCAAGACTATAGTTAATTCTTGTATTAAGTCCCGGAAAACTTTGTGTTAATATTGCCTGAACTGTAGATGATGAAGGGGATGTATTTACCTTAATCCAAGCTTCACAAGTAAAAGTACTTAGATTTCCAGGAGATGTAAAAGTACCATATTGTGAACTAGGAGCATCAAAATCCAGTCCTCCTGAATTGCTTGATGTATATGTTGGGTTATTATATAATGTTACTGTTTTTCCAGTTCCACTTAAGTCATACCAAGTATTTCCTGACCCTGGATAGCTTCTTGTATTTGCTGCATCTACAAAAAATATCAAACCATCAGTTACAATGACAGAATTATAATCAATGCCCATTATAGTCCATACCTTTTTTTAGTTGCATTATAATTTTGTAATATTTCTGTAGCAGATAAAGCTCTGTTGTAGACTTGAACATATGATATTCTTCCAGAATAATAGTTTCCACTACCATATGCACCAATAACAATTTCTTGATTGCCAGTAAAAGTAGTAGTATCAGCACTAGTGCCATCTTCTCTACCATTTAAATAAAGTTTCCAGCCTGTTGAATTGCTATAAGTTACTGCACCAAAATACCAAGTATTTAGTGAGAGAGTAGTGTTTCCAGTTACAGTAGTCCAAGCACCATTATGTCCAGCATACAATCTATTTGAAACTTGCAACCAAAATGCATGTTGTCCGGAAAATCCTCCACTTATGATATTGTTTGCAGTGGCAAAACTAGTTACGTAAAAATATGCTATTTTTGTATATGCTGTGTAAGGTAAAATATTTGCTTGAGAGTTTACATTTATATAATCATTTGTTCCATCTAACACAAAAGAACCTAAATTAGATGAGTTATATGTAGGACCATTTACAAGTGCAGAAGTATTACCAGAACCACTCAAATCATATGCTGTGTTTCCAGATCCAGAATAACACCTTGAATTTGCTGCATCTAAATATAATAATAATCCACTAGTTACAATTAATGGAGAATGATCAAGTCCCATTATCTGTATCTTCCCTTTGTAGCATTATAATTCTGAAGCACTTCTTGAGATGAAAGGGCTCTGTTATAAACTAAAACTTGAGCAATATTACAGGCAGCGAATTGACTTGCATTTGCTTCTGCTCCAATAAATAAATTATATAAGTTGTTACTTATGTTGTAGGTGAAGTTTGAAATTGAAGAACCATTTGAATAAAGATTTCCAGTACCACCTGAAAATGTAAGCACTACGTTTTTCCAATTTCCATCTGCTATATTTACTCCTGAACTTCTTGTAGCTGAAGCTTGCCAGTCATATGCAGCTAATACACCATCTAGATAAAACATTCCATAAGCATATTGTTTTGCAATAATTCCTCTAAATCCACCTCCAGGAGATGAGGCTTTTGTCCAAGCAGATATTGTTCCTGAAGATATTTGAATTGAAGTGTCATTTCCAGCATTTATGTAATCATTTGATCCATCAAAAATAAAATAACCATTATTTGTGGTTCCGAAACCAGTACCATTAACTAAAGTTGCACCTAATCCAGCAATCAATCCATAAGCAGTTAATCCTGCACCAGAATAGCTTCTTGAAACAGCAGCATCAATATCAAAGACTATCCCATCTTCAACAATTCTTGGTCCAGATTTTACTCCCATTATTTGCCATACCTTTTCTTAGTAGCCATATAATTTTGAAGAACTTCTGATGCTGTTATTGATCTGTTGTATCCCATAAAACTTCCCAAATAAGCTTGATGGTTTCTATTTGTTGATAGTATTGCTAAAAGCTGAGCATCCCCTGCATATATTTGATTACTAGTGTTGAAAGAAGCGTCAAGGACTCCATTAAGAAAAATAGAACTACCGACACCTGAAGCATTTGTGTAAACAACATTAGTCCAAGTGCTTTGAGCAATAGAAGAATTACTATAATTTGTAAAACCATTCCAAATAATGTATTTTGAAAGATACATACTCAATCCAGTAGGATCTGTGTTTGTAGACAAAAGTTGCTTTTCTAATGAATTGGGAACAGTATGATTGTATAACCAAAAGGAAAAACTCCAACTTGTTAATGCTGGAAGAGTTATTTGAGCATAGTCATCTACTCCATCAAATGAAAAATATCCAGCATTACTTGAAGAATATGTTGGACCATTGACAAGAGTACATCCATAACCAGAAAACAAATTATTTACTGTAATTCCACTTCCAATATAACTTCTTGTGTTAGCAGCATCATAGTAAAGAAACATTCCATTTGTTACTATTCTTGGATGATGTTTGAGGCCCATTACACATACCTCTTCTTTGTAGCATTATAATTTTGTAAAACTTCTTGAGCCGTTAAGGCACGATTGTATAAATAAAATTGACTTACTCTACCTATGTGATACAATGAACTAGTTATTTGAAATTTACCTATATAAACTTCATCTGCAACATCAATTGTTCTATTTTTACTTGAACCAGAAACATTGAAATTGCCATCTAAGTATATTTCCATAATTCCAGTTGTAGCATTTTTTGTAAATGTCCAAAAATGCCATCCTTGCCATTGAGAAGAAGTCAATGTAGCTGTATTAATTCTGTCATACACACCTCCAGAATAACCAGCATCCCAATAAACAACGCTGTCATTCCAAGGAAGATGTATATTCATCATCCTTGAGTTATCAGATTTATGTGCATCAAACACTGAAGAAGCTTGAGCTGTAGTGCCATAATTCCACAAACAAACTGTTACTTGATTGCCTGTAGGAATATAATTTACTGGAACCTGAATGAAATCGTTTGTACCATCAAATATAAAATACCCATTGTTTTCAGTGCCAAATCCGGTGCCATTTACAAGAGTTCCGCCAACACCACTTGTCTTAAGTTCGTAAGCAGTTAAACCAGAACCACCAAAGCTTCTTGGATTACCTGGGTCGATATAATATACTAATCCATTTCTCACAACACTTGGATTATATTTGGTTCCCATTATCTGCCAATTTCCATAATTCGCATATAGCCAGAAGTAGAAGATCCATAAACTCTTATAGGGTCATCAGCAGATCCCCATCTTGCTTGAACAGTTATAGCAATTCCAGAAGTTGCTGAATTTGTGTATCTTCCAGAAATTGGGAATATTACTCCTGATCTTGTACCACCACCAATTTGACCAACCATAATTTGATTTCTTTCAGAAATCACTGAACCTCCTACTGTAATTCTTGAGAAGAAATCATCAGTAGTCGTTCCATTACTGTAATCATAGTTAGCATCAAATTCAATCCACAAATAAGATGTAGAAGACTTTTGAGTATAAGTTATAGTTGCTACATTAGTGTATGTTGTGCTGTTGATTGTCGTTGTTGCAGACATATTTAAATCAGTGTAATTGTATACTCTTGAAGCAATAACTTCTCCAACATCCCAAGCAGTACGAGTTACAACACCAGTTCTATCAATACTCCAAATTTCTGCACCAGTGGATTCATTTAAGTCTCTAACAATCCTATATCTTGTTGTTCCTGTACCAGTTGCGTAAACATCTATACCAAAGTTAGTATTATTTTTGTAATAAAATAAAACTCCAGGTGTATCATTTGTATTGTTGTCGAGAAGAATATCGCCTTGAGCTTGTCCAGCTTTGGTAAAATTATTACCACCTGAATAGAAATAATTTGCGTTTGAAATATTTCCACCAACAAACAATGTGCCACCAACACCAGCACCACCAGCTACAGAAAGTGCACCAGTAGTAGATGATGTTGATGGTACAGTACTTGATATTCTAGTCGTTCCACCAATGTTTGCATTACCAGTGATACCAAGTCCACCATTTACAACAAGTGCTCCAGTTGTTGTTGAGAAACTATTAGTTCCTCCATTGATTGTGGTAGTTCCACCAATGAACGCATTACCAGTAATTCCTAAACCACCTAGTACAACTAATGAACCTGAACTTGTTGATGCACTATTGGTTCCACTAGAAATTCTGACAGTTCCACCAATATTTGCATTTCCTGTCATTCCTAAACCACCAGCAATTACTAAAACACCACTTGAAGTTGAGGAAGAATTAATGGTTCCATTGCCAATTTGTGTATATCCACCAAACTCATTTATAGTTACAGTTTGTCCAGCAGAAGCAGATATAACTGGTAAACCCGAAATATCACTAACTGCAAATATTTCTCCTGAAGATAGGTTGTTGTCAATAGAGAATAATGATCCAGATGAACCTTCCCAATTAAGTGAATTATCTGTTTGGACTGTAAGTGTAATTGGAGAACTTGATGTTGCTCCAATAAAAGACATGCTAGGATTTGTAGTTATTCCTGTAAATCCTAATGAAGCAGTTACAAAAGATAACTGACCTGAAATTCCCACACCGCCAGTAACTAATAAAGCACCAGTAGATGTATTAGTTGAAGCAGTAGATGAGTATATTCTTGTAGCACCACCTACATTTAATGCTCCAGATACACCAGCTCCACCAGAAACTATAAGAGATCCAGATGTAGTATTTGTAGATGGTGTCAATGAAGTTGCATTAACTGATTCACCAACATACATAGCTCCAGTTATTCCAACACCACCCTTAATTTGAACTGCACCTGAAGTAGTAGATGTGGAGTTAGTGCCAATATTTTGAATTATTGCACCTGTATTATCTATTTTGAATTTCGAAACAGCATTGATTTCAAGATTTAATAAATCTCCAGCAAAACCAGTATTTGCATTAACAGCAATCATAGTCCCAGAAAGACTTCCATTAAAGCTTCCTGTAGTTTGTTCTATCTTTAAAGCAGCATCTGAACTTGAAGGTGATGCCCCTCCTGGAAATCCTGAAACTCTTAAACCTAATAAACTTGTGTCAAAGAATAAACTATTTGTAGCTCCTAAACTTGATCCTGATTTGAATTGAACTGTTCCATCTGTACTTCCTGAAACAGCAACACCGGCAGCTGTAAGAGGAACCCAACTCATGACACCTGCTGAAGTAGATTGTAATACTGAACTACCTGTAGATGGAGTTGTAGCAGGTAAGGTATATACTGTATTACCTGATGCAGATGAAACAAAAGCTGTATAGTTAGAGCTATTGAATAACTGAAGTCTTCCACCTATTGAAACTGATTGTCCAATTCCAACTCCACCTGTTACAACTAAAGATCCTGTGGTTGTGTTTGTGGATGCTATTCCTCCAGTAATTGCTAAACCAGAAGTTGATAGAATAAGTGTTGAAGGATTATAAGATAAAGCAGTGTTTGAAGAAGTTGCAAGACCAGAACCAGAAGCTGAAGGACTAAAATGTAATGGGTGAGCAGAATTGGTTGTAGCATTAACTACATTAATATTTTGTGCAGTAGTTGCAGTTCCTGCTGTTATTCCATATCCAGATTGTAGTGAATAAGTAGCAGTAGAAGCAGTACCTGTAAGATTTCCAGTAACTACTCCATTATTGATAGTTACACCAGAAATTCCAGTAGCAGAAGCAACATACAAGCTTCCACCAATACCCACTCCTCCTGTGACAATTAAAGCTCCAGTAGATGTTGAAGATGAAGCAGTTGTTGATGTTACTGCAATACCTGAAGCAAATGTCTTTATACCACCAATAGTTTGAGCTTGAGAAGTTAATAAACCTGTTGCTCCTGTGCCTGCGATTGGAATATTAAATGTATGATTTCCTAATACTGTAGTGATGTTGAAATCACTTCCACTTGTTCCTGTCAATAAATATTGCTGAGATACATTAGCTCCATTAATAGATAATATTCCACTTATTCCACTACCAGAAGCACCAACAATATGAGTGATAGGTAAAACAGATAAAATAATACTTGGAACATCTGGTCTTGGAGGACTTGTCAAACCACTTTGATATTCAATACTAAAGTTCGGATCAGATGAAGACATTATGATTTCAAAATAATCATTTAAGGCAAATGTGTAGACAAAATTAACTGTGACTAGTGTTTCATAATCTTTTCCAGTAATCGACATTTGCGAATTTGATTTTGGAATGTCTTGTCCATTTATTCTAAACCAGAAATCTCCTTTTTGTGATTGATTACCTGAAACTAAGTTGATTTGTGCTGAAAAAGTAATGCTGAAAGGACCAGGATCTTGAATTTGAATTCTAGATGAAGTTCCAGAACCACCGTAAATTGAAACTCTGTTGGATTCATATGTTGCATTGAAATTTACAGGAGTTGAAACACCAGCTCCAGCAACTTGTTGTGTAGATGTACTATAAAAAGCACCATATGTTGGGTTTGCAAAAGTAGCCCAAGATAAACCAGCACCAGAAGATGAACTAGCAATAATTATTTGATTATCTGTACCAACACCAAACTTGATTAAAGTTGACCCTGCACCTACTAATAAATCACCCTTAGTATAATTTGAATAACCAGTACCACCATATAAACCAGTAATAAGAGAACCTGACCATGTACCTGATTTAATAATGCCTACTGATGTAAGTGAAGAATTAGTTACTCCAGTACCCAAAGTTGAAGATGACAATACTGATGTATTATTGATTTTGTAGGTATTACCAGAATTTAAATTCCAACTTTCAGATGATGACCAACCAGTTCCAGTGTACCAATTAATGGATTTATCTGTAGCTCCTTTGAGAGTAATTCCTCCACCTTCAGCAGTAACATCAGAAGGAGAAGTAACTGAACCTAACTCTATATTTTTATCATCAACTGTAAGAGTAACTGAGTTAATTGTTGTAGTTGTTCCATTTATAGTCACATCACCGTTAACAAATAAACTACCACCTATTCCTACTCCACCAGTTACAACCAAAGCTCCAGTAGTTGAATTAGTTGAAGCTGTTCCTGCTGTAATTGCAAGACCAGATGTTGAAAGAATTAACGTTGATGGATTATAAGATAATGAAGTATTTGAAGAAGTAGCAAGTCCAGATCCATTCGCAGTTGGACTAAAATGGATTGGATGTGCAGAGTTTGTAGTTGCATTTACTACGTTGATATTTTGTGCTGTTGTCGCTGTTCCAGAAAGTGAACCAGTAATAACACCAGCATTTATTGTTACACCAGATATAGCTGTTGCAGATGCTACATATAAACTGCCACCAATACCAACACCTCCAGTTACAACTAATGCACCTGTAGAGGTACTTGTTGAAGCAGTAGAACCTGTAATGCTTTCTGTAGAGGTATTTACAGTAGTTGATGATAATGTAGACAGTGACATTGTGTTTGATGATGGATTGAATGTAAATCCAGAATCAGAAGAAACTGCTACACCACTTCCTCCATTTGTTGGAGAAAATAAAACATAATGTGTTGCGTTGGTAGATGCTACTATTGTGCTTAGATTAATAGATGTTGTAGCAATTCCTGAAGTTATAGCGTATCCTGATTGATGAGAATATGTAGATGTAGAAGCAAATCCAGCTGTTGTAGCAGTTCCTGTTAAGTCTCCAATAATAGCTGAAGTAAATGTTTTTTGACCAGCAAATGTTTGACTTTGTGTAGAAACTAAACCAGTTGAACCTGATCCTGCAATTGGAATATTGAATGTATGAGTTGACCCAGATGAGCTTATGTTAAATCCAGTTCCAGATGCTCCAGTTGAGAAATATTGTTGTGTTGCAATAAGAGAATTGATAGTTGTAATTCCCGTTGCAGCTGTTGGAGACCAAGTCAATCCTGTAGAAGATGAAGAACTTGCAGTTAAGACATAATTATCTGTGCCAACATTTAATTTAATAAATGTGCTACCTGCTCCAACAAGAATATCACCTTTAGTATAAGAATTATATCCTGTACCACCATATAAAGCAGAAATTGCAGTTGCTGACCAAGTACCTGTTGAAAGTGTTCCTACTGCAGTAAGAGAAGAATTTGTAACTCCAGTACCTAATGACGTTGAAGAAAGTACTTGTGTACCATTGATCCTATAAACATATCCTGAAGATAAATTTGTATCACCAACTACATGAAGTTTGTAAGATGGATTTGAAAGTCCAATACCAACATTAGCAGTATACTCTGCCATTGCTATTGTTCCATCAGCATTTGCACGAATCAATGGAAGACCAGAAATATCTCCAACATTGAAAATCCAACCTGATGAAAGATTATTATTTATGCCAAATAATTTTCCAGATGTACCTTCAAATGATAGTGAGTTATCTGAAAGAACAGTTAAAGTTATAGGAGCAGAACTTGTGCTTCCTATAAATGCTATTGAAGGATTTGAAGCACCAGTATATCCTAATGCAGCTTGGTTGAAAGATAATTGTCCAGAAACTCCTAATCCACCATAAACAGTTAATGATCCTGTATTATATGCAGTCGATCCAGTTGTGGAACTTACTATTACATCATTGGTAAATGTCTTGACACCAGCAAAAGATTGAGTAACAGTTGAAACTAAACCTGTTGAACCTGTTCCTGCAATTGGAATATTGAAAGTATGAGTTGATCCAGAAGAACTAATGTTGAATATATTTCCAGATGTTCCAGTAGAGAAATACTGTATTCCAGATGTAAGTGAGTTTAAGTTAGTTATTCCTGATCCTGAAGCAGCTCCTGAAGCTACCATTGCAACCCAGCTTAGATTTCCTGCTGTGTCTGATTGCAAGACTGAGCTTCCTGTAGATGGTGTTGTTGCAGGTAAAGTATATACAGTATTGCCAGTTGAAGAAGAGCGAAAACCAGTATAATTTGCTCCATTGAATATAAGTAAACTACCACCAATGCTTACCGATAAACCTATTCCTACTCCACCTGCTACAGTAAAAGCTCCTGTCGATGAAGATGAGGTTGCAGCAGTAGGAACAATATTTACATTGTTAGTTGTAACTTGAATTTTATTGGAGTTACTAATGTTAAAATAAACTCCACCAGTTCCATTGAAGTTTACTGCAGCTCCATCAGTAGCTAACGTATAATTTGTTGCACTTGGTACTATTCCAGTTGAGTAGATTGCACCATAGTTACCAGCAACTAATTTTTGAAAAGATAATCCGTTGTTTCCAGAGTTGACAGTTATTGTGCTTGCTACATAAAGAGTTCCACCAACTCCCACACCACCAGTTACAATCAATGCTCCTGTTGATGTTGATGTAGATAAAGTTCCAGCTGTGACTGCTAATCCTGAAACTGATAATATGTTTGTTGATGGATTAAAAAATAATGTAGTGTTTGAAGATGTAGCAAGTCCTGTTCCAGTTGCAGATGGACTAAAATGTAGCGGATGTGCAGAATTAGTGCTTGCATTAGCAATATTTATATTTTGAGCTGTAGTTGCTGTACCTGCAGTAATGCCATATCCTGATTGATGAGAATATGTAGCAGTCGTAGCAGTTGCAGATGATCCTGATGTGATAGCGTATCCAGCTTGATGTGCGTAAGTTGCTGTTGTTGCTAATCCTGCAGTGATTCCATAACCAGATTGTAATGAATAAGTAGCTGTAGTAGCTGTTCCTGTTAAATCTGCGACTATAGCAGAAGTAAATGTTTTTTGTCCTGCAAATGTCTGACTTTGAGTTGAAACTAAACCTGTGCTTCCTGAACTAGCAATAGGAATATTAAATGTATGAGTAGATCCAGAAGAACTGATATTGAAAACATTTCCAGAAGTTCCAACAGAAAAATATTGTATTCCAGCTGTAAGATTATTTAGTGTTGTAAATCCAGATGCAGCTCCTGTTGCAGTCATAGGAACCCAACTCATTACACCTGAAGATGTTGATTGTAATACTGAAGATCCTGTAGCGGGTGTTGAAGATGGAAGAGTATAAACAGTATTACCAGAAGCAGAAGAAACAAATGATGTGTAATTATTTCCATTAAATAATTGAAGTCGTCCACCTATTGAAACCGAATTTCCAATACCAACTCCTCCACGAGAAACTATAGCTCCTGTGTAAGGTGTAGTAGATTGAATTATTCCAAAAGTTTCAATATAGTCTGCACTAATACCAATTCCTTGTGGAAGTCTAAAGTTACGAATAAGTGCCATCTTATAGCCTCACTGCTGTTCCATAAATCTTAAAAGTTGTATTTGTGTAAGTTGGTGAAACTAACAATCTCATATTTCCGCTATTCAAATCAGCATCATAAGTTGCTAATACCAAATCGTTTCCTGATAACAATTGAGCATATTGTGTCAAATATGTATCAACATCATCGTGAAGTAATAATATTTCTTGTACTTGATGATCTGAACCATGAGAGATTTGCACCATATATTTAACAGATCTATAAATGGAAGCATCAAGCTCATATATTGAAGTTGTAGATGTACCAGCAACTAAAACTGATGACCCTACAACATCATAAGTAGAATTGATAATTAAGGAGTGAGTGTGTAGTGCTCCTTGTATTCCTACTCCACCTTCTACAGTTAATGCTCCAGTTGATGTGTTTGTGCTTGCTGTTGATGAAGATATATGAACATCATTTATAAAAGTTTTATTTCCAGAGAATGTTTGAGCTATTCCAGAAACTAAACCTGTTATTCCATTTCCAGCTAATGGTAAATTAAATGTGTGAGTAGAACCAACAGAAGATATATTGAATCCATTTCCTGAACTACCTACTTGTAAAAACTGATCATAAGCAGTTAAACCATTTATGGAACTAAATCCAGATCCTCCTCCACCTGATATAACAGTTCCAGTTCCAGGACCATGTTCAATTTCAACCCAATATCCATCACCATCAGTATCATCATAAAATACTGATAAACTTCCATCAAAAGAGTTCCACCATAAATCACCAGCAAATGGACTGTTAGGAGGAACAGTAGATATTGCAACTCCACCAGATGCATTAGTCCATCCTAAACCTGAAGAAAATGCTGGATTGCTTTGAAGAACATATCTATCTGGACCTTTAGCTAGTTTAATTGTTGAAGTTCCAGCTCCAACAATTAAATCTCCTAGAGCATAATTTGTATATCCAGTACCACCATAAATACTTGCTAATGGATTGTCAGGTAAATATAAGGAACCATAGATTGTAGCTCCAGTTGATGAAATAAGACCATTAGTAAAAGTTTTATTCCCACCAAATGTTTGAGCTAGTCCTGAAACTAAACCTGTTGCTGCTGTTGATGCTATTGGTATATTAAAGTAATGATAGGATCCAGAAGATGTAATATTAAATCCAGAACCTGTAGTACCTGTAGTAAAATATTGTGATGAACTTCCTAAATTATTTAATTTAGTAATTCCAACTCCCACATTTTGTATATTTTCTATTGCAGCAAGATTTACACCAATTTCTACCCATTGTGTACTATCTAAATCTGAGTAATTTACAGAAAGTATTGCAGTTTCAGAATTAAACCAAAGATCACCAGTATTAGCAGTTGTAGGAGCTATGTCAGTTATATAAAGTGATAATCCACTACCTGAACCTGTTACATTACCCCACTTTAAACCAGATGAAGTTGTATTGTCAACAACAAGTGCTTGATTGTTACTACCAATACCAAGCTTGACAAAAGTACTGCCTACACCAACTAAAAGATCACCTTTAGTATAGTTTGAGTAACCAGTACCACCATAAAGAGCAGTTATTAAGTTTCCAGCCCAAGAACCAAAAGTAATTACTCCATTACTTAGAACTACACCAGAAATACTATCTGCAGTAGATGTTCCTGTAAATAAACTTCCACCAATACCTACTCCACCACTTACAGTTAACGCACCAGAAGAAGTTGAAGTTGAAGCTGTTGAATTCGTAACAGCTAATCCTGAAACTGAAACAATACCTGTGGATGGATTTACAACAAATGATGTTATTGTTGATAATCCTAACCCTGATCCATTAGAACTACTAACAGCTGTAATAAAGAATGATTGATTTAACTGAGTTGGTGTTACTGCAACAGATGAAGCTGCTGCAGATGGGACTGGTTGCCAAGATGGTGCTGAACTTGTTCCATTAGATGTTAAAACATAATTTGTAGCACCAGAACTTAACTTAATAAATGTACTTCCAGCACCTACTAAAATATCACCTAATGTGTATGAGCTATATCCAGTTCCTCCATAGTATGAAGTGATTGTATTACCAGCCCAAGTCCCAGAATAAATAAGAGAATTTATTGTTCCTGTTGATGGATTGAAGTATAAATTACTATTAGTTGATAAAGCTGTTCCACTTATGAATGGTATATTTAAGTCAGCATTTGCACTTGTGATTGAAGAAGAAATATTAAGTGCTAAAGTTGCAGTTGATGCAATACCAGAAGTAATTGCATACCCAGCTTGATTCGCATATGTTGCTGTTGATGCAAGTCCAGCAGTAATTCCATATCCAGATTGATATGAATAAGAAGCTGTTGTTGCAAAACCCGAAGTTGCTCCATAGCCTGACTGATATGAATATGTAGATGTTGTTGCTAAACCTGAAGTAATTCCATATCCAGACTGATACGAATAAGAAGAGGTTGTAGCGAAACCAGATGTTATTCCATAACCAGATTGATAAGAATATGATGCAGTTGTTGCGAAACCAGATGTTATCCCGTATCCTGCTTGATAAGCATAAGATGCAGTAGATGCAAATCCTGAAGTTATTCCGTAACCCGATTGATATGAATATGATGCAGTTGTAGCAAAACCTGAAGTTACTCCATATCCAGATTGATATGAATAAGTAGAAGTTGTAGCTAAACCTGCAGTAACTCCATAACCAGACTGATAAGAATAAGAAGCTGTCGTTGCAAATCCAGATGTAATTCCATATCCTGATTGATAGGCATAAGAAGAAGTTGATGCAAATCCAGCTGTAGTTGCTGTACCAGTAAGATCACCTATGATCGCAGAAGTAAATGTTTTCTGACCTTCAAATGTTTGAGCTATACCAGTGACTAAACCTGTAACACCTACTCCAGCTATTGGAATATTAAATGTATGAGTAGATCCAACAGAAGATATGTTAAATCCAACTCCAGATGTTCCAGTCGCAAAATATTGTTGTCCAGAAGTTAGGTTATTAAGAATGGTGATACCTGAACCACCACTACCTCCAGTATTAGCTATCCATCTTAAACCTGATGCTGTTGAAGAATCAGCAGAAAGAATATAAGTATTAGTACCAACAGGAAATGGAATGATAGTTGAACCAGCTCCAACTAGCAAATCCCCCAAATTGTATGATGTGTAACCTAATCCACCATATGATGCTGGAATGATACCTTTTGGACCGATATATCTCCATCCAACAATCTTAAATGGACCACTAGTTGAAATGCCTGTTCCAATACTAGTTGCATCATTATTGAAAACAAGAATTCCCGTTTGATAGTCAAACAACCAGTTTGAGTTGTCAGATTTAGTAATTAAGTTATTGTTTCTGTCATAAACCTTAACCTCATAACCTGCACCCGGAACTGTTCCAAAAGCATCATATTTATCAGAAACCCAATCTCCTAATCTTTGAGCTTCTGAACCTGCTGAACCATCATTAGCGGTAGTAGTGTTACCCCATCCAGTTGTAGCAAACCAAGTAAGATTTCCCGGAACAGAAGTATCAACAACTAAAGTTTGTCCAAATGCAGCTGTAGGACCGTGATAATATAAATTGCCTGATGCTCCAAACCCAGCAAATCCAGTTCCAGGAATTAAACCAGTCTTAATGTCTGGTAAATACAATTCAAGTGTAGATGCACCTTTTTCTTCAGGCAGACCTTTACCTGTGCTAGTAGTAACTCTTTTATTACTAAGCTTCTTGAAACTTGTATCTGTTTGTGTCCAGGACATATTATGAACTCGTTATACTCGTCATACTATAAGTATTGTTTCTAAAAATGATTACAACTCTGTATCTAGCAGAGTTTCCTGAACCTGCTACACCTGTTGTTTTAGTTCCAATAGACCATCCTAAAGCTCCACCTGATGCAGATGTCTTAGCTGAAATTGCTGCAGCTCTAGTAGAACCATTATTTGAGTTTGAACCTTGTAAAACTCCCAAATCAAACCACAATGCGTCTCCATCTAAGTACAACAGAGCATTGATATTTCCAGTACCATAAGGTGCTATATTTGATGCTGTAAAGCCAGTAAATGTTAATGTTCCGGTACTTGCAGATGTTTTATAAAAATATCTTTGATACTCTTGATCTCCGGTAAATGAATGAGATCCTCCCCATTGAGTATCGTAATCAGCAGCTAATGGATATTGCAATGTGCCTGATCTAACTTGAGCATTTCCGTTAGCCATTTCCAAAGTTGAGGTAAATGCTATTCCAGAACCTATTACCAATCTTCTTGCCTCATCTTGAAAACCCTCATATGTATCTGTTGAAACTGTTCCATATGTATTAATTGATCTGGCAATAGTTGCATTAGATGTTGCGGTAGTTCCATGTGCTTTATAAATTGTTACAGTTAAATATTTGTTGAAAGAGGATTGGCTAGATACACCTAGTGAAACTCTGACATGATTTGAACCTGATTTATCTAGTTCATCAGTATACAAAGGTGGACTTGCTGGCAAACCTGTTGCAGTGTTTAATCCAGTCGCTGATATACCGTAAACTTGTGTTACATTGTATGCACAACTGTATATTCCAGCAGCACCTTTAAAATAAACACTAAATCCTGTTCCAGTTGAATAATATGAAATACCAGATAGCCACTTATCTGATTGACTGTATGTTGATGCAGTAGCTGCTTGTGAAAATACTGGACTTCCATTAGAAGATGACCATGGGTCTTTCCACATTTCGTATGTATTCGTTAATTGGTTGTTTTCAGTATGTGAAATAAATACGCCTTCATAACCAGGATAAGGTTGTGTATATGATAATATTTGAGCATTTGCTTTAGTCCATATGCTATTGTAAGTACCTAAAGCAGTAAGTTTGAGGTTGTTATTTGTGTAATTAACTGTGTAATTTGTAGTAAGGTCTATAGTTCCTACACCACCCCCTGTAGGTGTTAAATAGTTATATCTACTGAAATAAATTGTTCCATAAGTAGATGTAGTCAAACTACCAGCTGAGAAAGTAGTACTTGTATTAGCAGTATTTAATGTATGTGCCCCAGATAAATAATATCTAGTTATCTGAGTACCTGTACCGTATCCAGCTTGATACCACTCAGTTCCTAAACCAGCAGATATTTTTACTGTGTAGTATGTAGGTACACTACTTGCTGATAAAGATGTTCCAGTCAAGTAACTTGGTCTTGCTGGTGCTAATAATGCTAATAATTCGTTTATATCATCAAATGCGTTAGAAATTGTTGTATTACTCGTCCAAGTAGAAAAGAAACCATCTGTATATGTACTATCTGTTGGAGTCCCTATTGTAGTAGTTCCAGTAGCTGTTGAAGCTGACCAAGTTAATCCAGTAGCTGTAGTGCTATCAACAGTAAGTACTTGACTATTACTACCAACTGGAAGAATTAATAAAGATGACCCTACGCCAACTAAAAGATCACCTTTTGTATAGCTTGTGTAACCTGTTCCACCATAAGGAGCAGTAACAGTACCGGCATTCCAAGTACCAGATGTTAATGTTCCTACAGATGTAAGACTTGAATTGGTAACTCCAGTACCTAAAGTTGTTGACGATAATACTGTTGTGTTTGCAATTTTAAAAGTATTACCATCAGCAAGATTGACTGGATTATTGAATGACCATCCTATGCCAGCATTCCAAACTATAGTCTTATCTGTAGTACCTTTAAGGGTGATACCTCCACCCTCTGCAGTTATGTCAGTTGGTGAATCTACAGCACCTATTTCTATATTTTTATCATCAACAGTAAGATTGACCGTATTGATAGTGGTCATCGTACCTCTGATGTACATATCACCAGCTACATCAAGAGTTCCACCAATAAATACAGACTTACCAAAACCTGCTCCACCAGTTACTACTAATGCTCCAGAACTTATATTATTTGCATCTGTAGTGGAGGAAACGATTGTATCTGAAGAAAATGTTTTACTTCCAGATAAAGTTTGAGATCCTGTTGAAATAAGTCCTGTGGTTGCTGATCCTGCTATAGGAATGTTTAATGTATGTGTAGCACCAGAACTTGAAAAACCAAATGTATTACCAGTAAATGTTGCAGCTAAATATTGTTGACCTACTGATATACCATTTAATGATGTAATACCTACAGAAGCATATCCACTGCTTGGTGCTGCTGTCCAAGTCAAACCTGTAGCTGAACTTGTATCAACAGCTAAAACTTGATTGTTGGATCCTAAAGATAATTTTAATAATGAAGTTCCAGTACCAACAAGAATATCACCTAAAGCATATGTACTATAACCTGTACCACCATAGGTTTGTTGTATTACATTACCTTGCCAGGATGCTTGACTTACAACACCATTAAATAATTTGACACCTGAAACTGAAGATGCTTTGTTTGGAGATACAAATAATGTTCCTCCAATACCAACTCCACCATAAACAACCAAAGCTCCAGTGTCATAGGAGAATGATGGAGTATTATTTGTGATAGTTGTAGTTCCACCAATGAATGCATTTCCTACATTAGCAAAACCACCATAATTAACTAAACTACCTACTGTTACATCATCAACGAGAGCTCTGAAATCAGTAGATAATATTCCAAAACTACCAACTAAACTTTGCCAACCTAAAGCTGAAACATTTGTAGTGCCTTGGATTTGTGTAGCACCACCAATAAATACGCTACCACCTATACCAACACCACCAGATACTACTAATGCACCAGATGAGGGTGATATTGACTGTGTAGTATAAAGTAACGTAACACCAGAACCTACGTTAGTGAAATTTGCATTACTAGTGATAGCAGTTCCACTATTAACATAGAATGGAATACCGTAATTTACACCTTGGTAGACTTGTGAAAATGCACCACCGCTGACTACTTCTACCCATTGAGAAGTATCTAAATCATTGTAGTAAACATTAAGAGTACCATCTGAAGTGTTGTACCAAAGGTCTCCATAATAAGATACAGTTGAAGATGGAGCTATTGAAGTTATAGCCATTCCAACAGTTGTAGTCCATGCTACTCCAGATACTGTGTCAGAATTACTATGTAAATAAAATCTTTTATTAGGTCCTACTGGAAGTTTAAATAAACTGTCACCTAATCCAACTAAAAGATCACCTTTGTCGTAGTATGTGTAGCCAGTACCACTACCACCGCTCCCACCACTTCCTCCAGTACCAGTACCACCAGTAGAAGCGAGGAATATAGAACTTCCTTGATATGAAATAAGAATACCAGCACCAGCAACAAGTGTTTTGTATTCTAAATCTCCTCCACAACAGTGAACACCTAATAATGTATTTGGTCCACCTTTACCCAATCTAGTCCAAGCTGTTCCACTATATGTAAGAATGTCTCCAGCTACTTCATATGCTATTGTTAGTTTACTAGCATCAAATTGTTGGCTTGGAGCAAATGTTATGGGATTACTATGGGTATGAGTTCCTGTCCAATTAAAATTGTAACTTTGATTAACAGAAACACTTCCAGTATTGGTAATAGGAGATGTAGAAACAGAAGCACCAACACCTGCGTATAATCCAGTAATTCCACTACCAACAGGAACCCAACTTGATCCATCATAAAGATCTAATCTATTTGTATCTGTGTTGAAATATACTTGACCAGCTGTACCAGCTAATGCTCTTGTAGTAAGGTTGGCAAATCTAAGGAACTGACTTCCCATAGATATTGCACCAGTTGGAACATTACTACCATCTAATCTCAAATATCTATTGTCAGCAAAACTAACTGTTATTCCAGATGTACCAGTGGAAGCTATTTCGTTCCAAGTAAGTCCATCGTAAACTTTAAGAACATCTGAGTTTGTATTATAAAAAAGAGCACCAGGAATACCAGTACTAGGATCTGATGTACCTGAGCCAACTGCAAGACCATAATTTCCATTAGATGGTTGAAAAATTATGTTGGAATTTATCGTATCTCCAGACTTTTTAACGTAGAAATCTGGTTGGATAGATAATGTGAAAATGCCACTTGCAATATTTAAAGTTAATCCAGTTTCAGGATTAACTTTAAATGACAAATCACCTCTTAAAGTATTTAGAGATGTTACGACATTAGATCTATCTAATGATCCTACTATTAATCTGGGAGGTACGATGTAAAAATCAGACATATGAAATCATTTTGGGTTTGAATATGTGCGCTGTCATTGCAATGTTTAGATAAATTTTACAGCTAAAACAGTATCTACTTATATATTCAAAATTTTCTCTCTTGGAACTTCCCTAAAAAGAGGTGAAGATGAAACTTATGCACAAAATCACATTATCTCTTTTGAAAAGGTGATAAAGAGGGTCATTCAGAAATGAATGATTGAAAACAAAAAATGTTTTTAGTTTAGTTTCTTCGAAGAAAAGATTGATATAAGGAGTTATATTATGCCAACATATCCTTCAAGTTTATATAAAGGTGTTAGACCATCCTCATTAGGTTCTAATGTCACTGGCTCCATCACACGCAGTAACTTAACAACTTACCAAGAGTTGGCTGATATTGTTAATGGTGCACTTGATGTTTCAATTGCATTTAACAGTGCAGCTAAGTATCCTACTGACACCAATATTGGTACTGAAGTTATTACAAACAGAACAAGAACAATCAATGATTTTGCAACTGCAGTTTCAAATCTTTCAACTGTTCTTAGTGATTACACAACTGCCATTGCAACATGTGATGCTAATGAAACAAAAATTGCTCCAAGTTTTACTGGTAATTCCTACTTTAACTTGCAAAGCAAACTTGAAAAAATTACTTTTGAACTTAACAGAATGAATGCTGATATTACCGCCCTTGGTGGTGAAGCTTCAACTGACAGCCTCAAATCTGTCTCTGCTAGAAAGTACCCATCAAGCTTCAACAGATTCACCAATACCGCTGGCGGTATCTAATCTGTTTAGCAGTTCTAACAAAAAAAGAGGGGAGAGAAATCTCCCCTCTTTTTTTATCTCCAGATTGGTCCTTTTCTTAATTTAGATCTTAAGCTTTCAAAACTTAGATGTTCCAATCTATATTGAACCAACATAGCTTTGACAGAATATCTGTTCTTTAGATATGAACCATTATAAGATCTATACATGGATCTGTATGAAGATCTATCAGGATATTTGTTCCTTGTATGTTTATTAAGATGATGTCTTAATTCTATTGCAGCAATAGCAACATTACCATCAATAGTGTAGGGATCATATACTCTCTTAGGATCATAATATCTAATTGATGGTCTTACGAGTTGCATGATACCAATACAAGGTTTACTTGTCATTTTGAATTCGCTTTCAACATATGCAACAGAAGCTAAAATATATGGGTCTACTTTAAACTTCTCTCCATATTTCATAAATGCGTTTACCATTTTCTGAATGTAAGATTGCGAATATTTAGGTTGAACAAGTTTGATAAATTTAGAAATTTTTTCTTTTTTATCAAGTTTATCCTTTGATGATACGGAAATTTTCGCATCTTGATGGATTGGTTTTGGTGGACTTTTAACTATCCCGATACTTATTAGCATCAAGATAATTGAAATGACCACCTGACTGATTACATCAATCATTGTCATCTCCTTTTCATTTCAAGCAGGAAATCACTTGAAATTTTTTATATAATAAGATTATAGTGTTTTAATCGGATAACGAGTATGCCAATCAAACAATATCAGTTAAACAACGAACCTGCAAGTCAACCTAAAGTTAGAGGAAGACAGTGCGATAATTGTCATACCTTTACACCATATAGTAAATTGAATCTTTATTTGAGAGATTATTTACAATATGCTCCTTTCAATCAAGAAGATAGAGTTGGTAAAATGGTATGTCCTAATTGTTTACCTCCTGGGATATCAAATTTTGAAAACAATGTAAAAATTGCTTCCAAGGTGGACTTACTCTTTGCTGAAATATTTAAGAGTGAAGAATAATGAATATTTATAAACTAGCTCAATTAGTAAAAGATCTTGCAGAAAATGGATTTGAAAATGAAGCAGATGATTTAGCTTCTGCCATTCAAGAAACTCCAGAAGTTCAAAAACCTGAAGTTGAAGATCCTAACAAGATTGTAAATGAGATCTTAAATCAACCAGATATCAAGGCAGAATTGGAAAATATAGTTGGTGGAATTCTTCATGAAATGTTAGAAGATCCTAAAAGTTCAGAAGCAACATTATCCAATCTTCCAGCTGTTGTAAGAGAACTAGTTTCAGATTAGTTTTCTATATTTTAATTTATCAAGTTCACAACTTTCAGGAACTTCTTTTAGTCTGCAATCTTCACAATGAGTTGCAACGTGTAAGATCCAATCTTCCCAAGTCTTAAGTGTTTTTTCTGGACGGGAAAATCTATATCCATTTCTTACTGCTGGAACATATAATTCATCTTTTGAATAAAATATTTTTCCACAATTTTCACAAGAACAAGTAACAGTTGGCATTACTTTATAAAATCAACAATACCCTTGCCTGTTATTAATTGTAATGCAGTTAAAAAAGCAATAACTCCACCAATTGTCCACCAAGCTTTGCTAATATTGTTTCTGATGTCCCAATAGATTTTTTTCATTTCTTTGAGTTCAGATTTTACTTCTTCTATATCTGTTCCAAAGTTTGATATTTGAGCTGTATATTCAACTTGAGCTTCTTCTAATTCATTATCTCTAGTTAATTGTGTAGCTTGGAAATTTTCAAATAATTTTTCTAAGACAGCATATTCCTTGGCTAAATTTCTGAACTCTTCATCAGATATTGTTTTTAATGTTTCGACTTTACTAATTATTTCTTTTTGATTAGAAATAATATTAATTAAAGCCATATTAAAATCTAAATATGCTTCTGTATGTGCTTTATAGACGCTCTTAAGCTGTTCTAATCCTACTTCATTATTTTCTTGCATGAGACTACCCTAAAGGACACTTAGAACTTCTTTCAACTTATCAGAAGATTTTTTTAATTTTAATATAGTCTCGTCTTCAAGTTCAATAGTGCATAAAAAGCTTTTGGTTCCGTGATTGATATCTTTCTTATTTATGAAGTATTTTTTTCCCTTATGAAAGAAAGTTGCAGTTGAACCGTTTTTTGTTCTGGATGTATATGTTGGAATATCAAATCCCTTATCATATAATTCTTTTGCAGACTCATTCATAATACAGTTGCTACAATCATCTACAATACAAGTAGGAGTATTAAAAGTATCTAATAAGCCCATCAGTAGTTTCGATGGATTTGCGTATTCTTCATTCTGTTCCATAAGTTCAAACTACCTCAATCAAAAATTCTATTGTAGTATTCTTCGAAGACTTCATAACTTTCCTTGTCTTCCATCACTATAAAAATGTTCTTAATTGAACAATCTTTGTGTGAATTTAAGAATGTCTTTATAGATGAAAGTTGTACTCTTGCTATGTCATTTATGTCATGAGTTCCACAGTCAGCAGGTAAAACTACAACATTTTTTGCTTTATTTGAATCTGCCATAGAAAGTGCTTTTCTCATTGCAGACTTGACATCACCTTCATGAACTAATCTACTTACACCTGAAACAGTTAAGTGATAAATATTCTTTGGTTGAACTTTGGAATTTTCTCCACCATTAGAAGTGATATATAAAGTTCCCATCTTATAAGGTTTTTTAAACGTATCACATTCTTCTTGAATTTTTCCAAATGATAATCTTAGTAAAAGAGGATCATCAATTGTTAGTGCAATATTTGTAGGATAGAATAATACATCGGACTTTACAGCATATGGATTTTTTACCATATGAATACTTACTTTAGTGCTGACAATCTCTTCAACAACTTCTTCTTGTTTTGTTTCTTCTAAATTGCTTTCTGTAACTTTTTCTTCAACTGGTGCTACTTCTTGTTCTACTTCTTGTTCTACTTCTGATTCTTTAGCAAAACAACAATTAGAAAAGCTGCCCTCACAATCATCATTCCATTTAGAATCAACAACATTAAAATCTAATTTAGATAATACAGAAGTGATTTTAGAATTTGAAACAATCTTTAAGAGACAGCTTTTTTCTTTTAAATATAAAGGGCATAAATCTGACATGTAAATTTTATACAGTCAGTTTAATTTTAGTCTGGTGGTTCTCCAGAAATAGGTTT
>Ga0214919_10002586_pt1 | contig 28296 bp, 24 predicted proteins | sample LL1503_MetaG_FD_177994 | JGI IMG/M metagenome (GOLD analysis project Ga0214919, IMG submission 177994) | Freshwater microbial communities from Lake Lanier, Atlanta, Georgia, United States - LL-1503 | ecosystem: Environmental > Aquatic > Freshwater > Lake | place: USA: Georgia | collected... | reverse complement strand
TCTTAAGGCCCGGTAGCGCAGTTGGTTAGCGCGCCGCCCTGTCACGGCGGAGGTCGCGGGTTCAAGTCCCGTCCGGGTCGCAAAGGTTTTGGTGTCGTACTTATTTGAGGCCGATATCAGAACCTTGTTTGGCTTGGTAGCTCAGTTGGTACGAGCGAACGACTGAAAATCGTTAGGTCGCCGGTTCGATCCCGGCCCAAGCCACATTTGTATTTTCAGAACATTTGAAACAACCAACCGTGAGTTGTAATCTTCTGATTTACCTCAAATTCAATCTCTATGAGGCTAACTCTGAATAGACTTCCACTTACACCTTCTACGATTTCCAGGCCTAGTGATTGAAGAAGTACCTATGTTAGATGAGAAGCTGCAAAACATTAATTCCCCATTGTCTTCTCTTTCGATATGCGTTACTTCGTACAATAAATCACTACACCTTAACCAGACTCTCCAACAGTTAGAAGAATTGCGAAACTTGGGAGCTGAACTTGTCATTATTGATGATGGATCAACAGATGACTCACCTAAATTGCTTAGTGAGTACGCATTAGATCGAAGTGGCGTAAAATTGCATTTACAATCTAATCACGGTTCGGCGAATGCAAGAAATCAAGCAATTCAATTATCTACTGGCCAAATACTTTTTTTCTTAGATATAGATGATTCGATCAATATCGATGTCCTGATTAAAAACGTGGTTAGAATGAACGAACATAAATTAAATTTAGTTATGATGAACTATCTTTTTCTTCACGAAAACACAGTTGGGTCATATTTCAACGACTCAAATCAATTACTGAAATTAGAATTCAATACAAATAGATCAAAACTACTGGAGACCATGGGGTACTGGCGCATACTCTATTCAAAGGATTACATTAAAAAGTATGAATTAAAATTTTCACCTTCTTTTTCCGATCTCGGAGACAGAAAATTTATTTATGATGATTTCTTTTGGTTACTCCACTTGTACTCGCATGAGTCCGAAATAACGATTGCGCCTAATCATGAAGTCGTTTATTTCTACAATAATTTAGCAAATCAAACTCCTAAGGCTTGGCAAAATTACGGGCACCAGGCAGCCCTAATGCCGTTGGCTATACAGCAATTTTTCAAGGAGTTGATTATCTGTCAACACTTTCATGACTTCAATTGGATTGTAGTCACGTGCGTTAATTCACTTTACTTTCATTACGCTAACTTTACTTTATCAAATCTACCACGCGCTTTACTTTCACTTTTCAAAATTCTTTTTGACTCTGAGCTTTCAGGTAAATTGGGCGTAAATATGAAAGCTAAGGTTAAACTAACTCTCTTTTTGATTTATAAGACTTCGCGAAACTCGGTCGCTCTGATGTTAAATCGCTTTCCTTCATGGACAAGGCTCGATCGAGGTATAAGAAAAAGGCATAAACTTTGGAAAGATAAGTGAATTGAATTGGGTCAGAATTTCCTGTTAGCTGGATGGGCTGCTAACTGTTGAAATTCAATCTGGGAGAAGGTTTCCTTTTACTTTCAGTAAATCTATTGGTGGCTAAACATATTTAGCCTTACAGCTGAAGTACTATTGCTATGTTAGTCAACTTCCTGAAAGGAGTATCCATGCGACCAGTTACTATTCGATTCAAGAGTTGGCCGCAATGGGAGGCAAGTACTGGGAACGGTTATAGCTTCTTCGCTCGACTCATAGAGGAAGTCACTTTAAGGCAAGTCGAGATTATTCAAGATGACAATACCCGTGTAGATGTTCAATTTGAAGATATTTACAACTTCAACCAGGAGCCATCTTTGAAAACAAAACTCCATCGTTTTGGCCAATCTTATTTGCCTGGAGGAATTAGTTACAAAAATGGAAAACACAGCGTAAATCAGCAACCTTCAGGGAATTCACGTTTCAGTATTTTTTTCACAGGAGAAAATGAACGTCCACCCGAGGGGAAGTGGGATGCATATCTCACCTTCGATCAGCATTCATATGGAGGGCGAAACGCCTACCTCCCACTTTGGTGGATCACAAGTTCTGACATTTTATTCCCAACTGTTTCCCCTTATTTGGGGAAGCCAATTACCATCGGAGAAATGCTTTCTCCTCGTACTCCCAACTATGATTCCAGGAAAAAGTTTTGCGCAGCATTTATTGGAAAGGCATATCCATTCAGGATGCATGCTCTGACCGCTCTTTCGGGTATCGGAAAAGTGGATGTATTCGGAGGAATTTCTAGAAATACCCCAAAGACGCGCGCATTAGAAAAGTATAAAATCTCACAGGATTATCGCTTCATTTTTTGCTTTGAAAACGATCTTTTCCCGGGTTACGTTACAGAAAAGGCACCCGAAGCATGGGCTACTGGTGCGATACCTCTGTACTGGGGAGCCGACTCAAAGAAATACTTCAATGAAAAATCTTTGATAAATCTAGAAAAATTTGCGACTTTAGAAGAATTCATTACCAATGTCGCTGAGGTAAATCAATCAAAGAGCCTTTGGACCCAAATTTCAAGCCAGCCCCTTCTAGCCAAGCGCCCAAACCTAGATGAAGTTCGGGTGGTTCTTCGAAATGCTCTCCTTCCAATAGTGGATAAAGTACGTTGATTTGATTTAACTATTTGGTGAATTTGACTGTAAGCCTAAAGAGTTCTCGAAAACTTCATATAAATGAATGATTTTTCATATTTCAAAAGCGAGTGGATGAGTAACTTAACCTTCGAGTGATATATTTCGAGAATGATGGAAACGTTAATTGTGAAGCTAAAGTCTTCTCTTACCTGGAGATTAGGTATTCCAAAACGAATGCTCTATTCACTTTCTTTGAATCTACTCAGAATTTCACGCCCTACACTCCCAAAAATTATCAATCTGCCAAACATTTCAAATATTTCTGCCAATCAATCAGACTTCAAAATCGTGATTGTTACTTTTTCTAAGCGATTCTTCACTAATTGCTTGCCTCTAATCAAAGAGTTAAGAGCATCTGGAGTTAATCAAGAAATTTATGTTGGGATAAATGGAGATGATGGGATGAGCTATGACCCAACTCTAAGGACAAACTTTCTTCAAGAAATTTCTGTCATTCCAAACGTAAACCCAGTTTCTTTTGGTTCTTTTCAAGGCTTATCTCTCATTTGGAATCGATGCATCCAAGCTGCGGATTCTGAGATAGTTATAGTTTTAAATGATGACTTAATTGTGGAAAAAGATTATGTAACTTCCACACTTGACAAGATGGCCGGAGTCGCAAAATCTCGAGGCATCTGCCTCTTGAACTCGGGATGGAGCCACTTTGCAATCTCAACTAAGGTTTTTAAAGAAATTGGTTGGTTCGATGAGAGACTATTAGGCATAGGCGAAGAAGATAGTGATTTAACTTTTCGCTATGAAGATTTCTTCGGCGTTTCTTGTTTTGAAAATTCGATTCATGAAAGGGGCCTGATACATGATTCTTCATCCGTGTTCGACTCGAATCTTGCAAAGGGAAAAGGTAAATACTCCTTGTTTAATTGGGTTTACATTGAATTAAAATACAATTTTGGAAAAGGTGCGATTTCTGCCATGTTTGACAGACCCGCCACCAAGCAATTCGCCGACGTAAATCAGTATCCAAATTTTGATTGGAATCAAAGCTTATCCATATACAGAAGTGAAAAAGATCGAGAAGTAATCGAGAAAGCCTTGAATGAGAAACTTGGTTTGTTGGGGGATAAAAAATAGGCTAGAGTTTTGAAAGGATAGAGCTCGAGAGATCATTTATGTTGGATGAAGAAGATAGGCGCTTTACTTTTGAAGATTTAGTAACTCCCGATAACCGGATAGTGTGCCAACATCAAAATATCTTCCCTGAACCAGTGTCGCTTTCGGTTGAATACCTTGACTATTCATCATGTTAGCCACATCAATTCCAGGGTGCGGGTTATCAATTACAATTTTTTTCATGGTTTCATAGGATATCCGCATTGCACCCCACATATAGTCAAAGGGACAATTAGATTTCTTGTCTTCCATTCCATATACGACACCCGTCGAGGTATTGAAATCTACCTGCCCTACGCGTCCTTTTAATTCATCGGAAATTTTCCAACAAGCTAAACCAACTTCAATATCTTGCGCCAAATCATTTAGTTTTGCATATGGATTTTCTCCTGAGAAATATGTATCTGGCATTCCGACTAAATAATTCTTATCAAAGAATTTATCTGTGACAAGTCTTACTGCGTCTGACATTGTTGAGGGTTCTCTGATCACGATAGTAATCTCATGATTTAACTCGGAAACCATCGGTACCCAGCGTTCTCGAGTTACAACAACAATTCTCTGTACAAAAGGTTTCATGAGTGTGATTTGATTTTCTAGAAGTGTATCTCCACGCTCATTGAACGGTAGGGCAAACTTGGGAACTCCACCAAGCCTGGTTGCGCTTCCTGATGCCGGTAAAATACCAATCATGACGAGCCCCCTTGCTATGAAATTACATTTAACTAGATTGTGTGCCAAGTTCTAGTCAGATTTTACTGTGGAAATCACCAATCACTGAGTTTATCTATGAATGGGCGACACAAAGTCATATTCCGTTTTCAACTAGAGTGCTACCCTTAGACGTGTTGTTTTGAGCCGTAGAAGACTATAAATCACTTACATATTGGGGTGCGCATGAACCTGGTTTTTGTTCACTTAGGTACTTCAAATCCCGAGCACCTGTGGGCCAACATCCGCTATTGTTTAAAAACATTTCCAATTGCTCGGATCACAGTGGTTTTGGACCATCAAGGACACCAGAAGCATATTAAAGATTTGGGGATCAAGGTACATTTCTACGAGCGTACATCTCTTGAAGAGTCAGTGATGTCTGATTTATCGCATGATTTTGGTTTTAGAATGGGATTTTGGCGGTATTCGATCGAGCGAATACTTGCCCTGAGCAATTGGCATAGTTTGCATAAAGATGAATCATTTATTCATGTCGAGTCGGATGTCCTACTTTTAAACAACTTCCCTTGGCCTCAGTTCGGTGAATATAACAAGCTAGCCTGGTTGCGACATAGTTACTCACTAGATTGTGCCGCAATACTCTTTTCCCCTTCGTTTAGAGAAACTTCCTGGTTGAGAGATGAAGTTGTGACTCTTTTGAAGAGCGACAGTGGATTGACAGATATGACTGCATTGAATCAAATTTCAAAGATGCACCCGAATAGAGTGGCCCTACTTCCAACTGTAGAGAACTCCTGGGTCAAGGATTTCGGGGAACAATCGCAAGAGTCTGCTCGATTACTATCAAAAGAGTTTAATTGTTTCAATGGTGTATTTGATCCCGCAGCAATTGGAGTATGGCTCACCGGAAACGATCCACGCAATAGCCTGGGTTGGATTACTCGATACTCCAGCCATTTTGACCCTCTCGTTGATCCAAATACGCTGCGCTATTCTGGGAAATTCGGACAAGGTGTCTCAGTCTCATTGGATTCCACACCTGTCCCCCTATTTAATCTACACATTCATTCAAAGCAAATTTCCTACTTCAGAAGTTTTGGAACGTTACGGATTTATTTCGACATATTGACTTCTAGAAATCGTAGATTCAAAAATCGCATCGTTTTAGGACAGACATTTCTGGTTGTTAAGAATTATCTGAGTAGAGGAAACAAGATTTTTTCCATTAGAACAATTACGAATATAAGAGGTTTTATACACAGCAGGAAAGCATAGTTCACGTTACAAATTTTTTGGAGAAATTTCATAATTTTACTTGATTGCGAATTTTGTATATTTAAAGCTAACGTAATCAGTGTGAGCAAGCTACGTGATTGGCTTGCTTAATTTAAGTCTTCTTGGCTTGTTAATTTAAGATTTAAAGGTAAAGTTGGAACATGGAATTGTCACACCTCAAGAACATTCGGGCGATGCCAGGGCCCGTCCTAATCACCGGACACACGGGATTTAAGGGAACTTGGTTAACGCTTCTGCTAGAGCAACTGGGTGTAGATATCATTGGTGTTTCTCTGCCAGCAGAAGTGAATTCACTTTACGACCGTATGAATCGATTTGGAAAAATTCCAGAAGCCTTTATAGATGTACGAGACGTAAAAGCTTTGTCAGTTTTTCTAGAAAATTCTCAACCTTCAGCTATCATACACTTGGCCGCTCAGCCTCTTGTCTTAGAATCATATATTCAACCTCGTGAAACCTTTGAAACCAATGTAATGGGAACCGTTAATCTACTCAATTGTGCTTTTTCAGTTTCCTCAATCAAAAGTATAATTGTTGCAACGACTGATAAGGTTTATAGGAATGAGAATTTAGGTAAGGCTTTTGTTGAGAGTGATCCACTCTTTGGAAAAGATCCCTATAGTGCAAGTAAAGTCGCGACAGAGGCCGCGGTTTCGGCTTGGCAGCAGATCTCTAAACTGGATCAAGGCCCGAGAGTAATCTCTGTGCGAGCTGGAAACGTGATAGGTGGGGGAGACTGGGCCGACAACAGATTGTTGCCAGACATAATTAGAGGATTCGCATCAAAGGAAATATTTTCACTTAGAAACCCAAATAGCACGCGACCTTGGCAGCATGTCCTAGATCCACTCTACGGTTACATCCTAACTTTAGAAGAAAGCTTAAAATTGACAGATATTGAGTCCCTCAACTTTGGTCCTTCGGGTGAGAGTCTCACTGTTTCTGAAGTTGCTAAAATCGCGGCAGATCATTGGCCCAATCAAGTGAGTTATGAGTTTAAAGGTTTAGAGATTGAAGAAAACAGGGAATCTTTAGTCTTGCAATTAGATTCGACGAAGGCCAGACAAATTCTGAATTGGAAGCCTAAATGGAGCCAACAAGAATCCATTCTTAAAACTGTAAGTTGGTGGAATCTAGTTCTCAATCAAGGTCTTGACCCAATTGATGCCTGTACGCAAGACTTGGGAGAATTTCTGAATTAAGGGCTATTTGTTTCTGCAATTAAGGATCTTTTCGCGATTAACCTTAAGGTCTTTTACTTTTTTTGGGTGCAAAATCGAATTATTTTCCCGACTTCCATAATTTAATCCACTTGGAAGGTAAATAATTTCTATATTTTCTAATAATTCTTAAGAGTTTTCGTTCACCTGGAGTTAAGGTAAAGTTGAGGTCTCCTTGATTCTCTAAGAAATTTGTAATTGTGAGAATCATCAAATCAGCATTCAAACTAGGGGCTGTCGAATCAAACTTGGTGCAGTCAATCTTAATTGACTTTTTGCTGTAGCCTCTAGAGTGATTACAGTGAATTTCGAAGGTTTTTGCTACCCGGTTGCCAGTCAAGAAATCGGCTGCGGAGGCTAAGTTTGAACATGATTGTGCACTAGGAAGAATTCTCACATTGCCCAGAGTTGCACTTTTTTCTTCAGAGTTAGCATCTATAAGATGTGTGGATTCGCCATCCTTCAGTAAGACTCCTCTAAATCTTGCGTACTCTGAGATTAAAAGACTCTTTGACTCGAAAGAAGAACTGAATTCAATCAACGTAGACAGTGTCTGCGCCAAGATCGAGATTGAGAAAATCGGATCTCCATAGATTGGTGGATTACCCAATAAAATTCGATAGAAATTCAATCTCTCTTCGTCACTCTGCTGTCCTATCCAATTCCTGAATTCACGTGAATCAACAAATTTCCGGTGACAAATTTCTGCTTCCATGAATTTTCTTCTCAATGGCGCTTGGAAGCTCTCTTGTTTACTATGAACGCGATACTTGAGGCCAACCTTAGAAGTAGAAAGAACTTCCCCAGCAATCAAGAGTTGCAAGGAAACATACCAATCAAAAGCAAAACGTGAGCTTGGCAATTTTTGTGGAAGTTTTGACATTCTTAAGAAGAGACAGGGCCAGACAAAGGGAGGTTCGTGGAAGCTTGCCGCAACTTTTTCAATTTCTGAATTCAACCCGATAAGTGTTGGGTGGAGTATTCTATCTAACTGGTTGCTATTTTCATCAATCGTAGTCGCAGAGCTGGCAAATCCAACTAAATTTGGATTTCTTTCTATTGCCTCCATCCAATCCACAACTATTTCACTACAAAAAATATCGTCATCACTGGGGAACACAACCCAGTCAATCCCTTTTTTCCTTAACTCTCTCCAAAGTGTCGCGGGTCGTGGGTCGTTGCTTTCAATTCGGACAAAAATTCCATTTACACTATTTGATTCATGCCACCTCTTAAGAATTGAATGAATGTGCGGTTCAGTGCCATTGTCAAAAATGAAGTATCTAACTTGATCATTTTTTAGTGAGTTGCTGATGGAATTCAAAATCTCTTCAATATATCGTTCTCTACCTTTGGTCCATAAACAAATAGTAAGCATTACGAATCTCGATTGTCAGCTGTAGAAATAATAGTTTCCGACAACTTCTGAAATACGCTATCTGCATTCCATAAGTCCTTAAACAGATTGCTCAGCATAAATTCTCTCCCTGCTTGAAGCAAAGCAAAAACATCATCGTTAGATAAGCTCTCTACTACCAACTTGATTTCACCTGCCGTTCGCACCCCTGTTACGGCAATACTAGATGGGAGTCCTACTGATTCCAGATTTGGGCCAATGTAAATGGGTACGGACCCTCCTACTATTGCGTCAAATAGCTTCTCGCTTACGTAGTCATCGCAGTTCTCGATCACTAGGGAAAATTTAGATTCTTGAATAACATCAAACTTATTCTCTATTTTTCCGACTGCGTTACCATATTTCTTTAGTAATCCTCCATAAATCGAGAATGGATTAGGAACAACTCCTGATTTCAAATTTGCCAGGGCAGTTCGAACGCGGTGATTTGCCTTTACGCTTAATGAATCACTCCAAAGCCCACCCCAAACTTCCAATTTTGCTGACTCCAATTGGATGGCGAGTAGTCTCCTAATCCTGTAGTTGGAGTTTAATCTAGGACTCACTTTGTTTGCAGCTACCATGGTCATAAACTTGGGACGTTGGATCCAGTTTGCAAGCTCATCAAATTCTCTAGGCTGAATACTACTCTTGAATTCGTTTAGTCTAAACTCACTCTGGCTCGGTTTTGCTGGATTGGAATTCAACATATAAGGCCATCCTACGAAATCTTTTCCCTCTAAAAAATCAGAATTTGATCCAGGTGTAATAACTAGCTCGTACATCTCCTCAATTCGTTTCTTAAATTGTTTTGGATAGACGCTTTTAGGCTCTAGACGAATTAGGAATGCTTTCCGTGAGTTCCCCCCACGCTTGAGAAAATTTCGATATTCACTTTTGCTGTGATTTATCGCGATGAATACATCTGGATTGTAGTTATATACTCTTTTCAGCCCATTTCTAACAAAGTATTTGGATAGAAACTGGTTGGTAGGGGACAATTCGTCAGCGCTAGGGTCAGAATTAACAATTTGAAAAGTTTGAATCCTCATGTTTTTAACCCTGCTAAGAGTCCATGGGAAAGTGATGAGCCTAAAAATCTAAAGCAATAACTGTCTCTTTCAGGAGTTCTGTGCCCATCTATTGATAAGAGTCTCATTATTGAATCTTCTCGCCAGTTAGGGGAGCAAATGCCGTTGAATCATTGTGCCAAAGTTCTGGGGACCGCGTAGAATCACTTGAATCAAAAAAGAACTGGCTTGGGTACACAATTCTGTTTTTCGGAACACCACTTAATTGAGTAGCCCACCATGAATACGTCGAATTAGAGCAAACGTACCCGGAAGACTTAGACATAAGTAACAAATTTTCTGCTGGTGAAATCTGTTTGGTTTGACCAAGACACTTTCCTATAGAGAACATTTTTGGATACTTCTCCTCAAGCATCTTCAGATCATCGGTAAATACATACACCTTACTCTCTAAACCTATTTTTTCTTGCAAATACTTTATGGAATTCAAATAATATTTTTCGCTAGGAACAACATAGTCATTCTGTGACAAATAGTCTGTCAATCGTACATGAACGGCAATTGTAGTATCCTGATCAAAGCTTTCAATCAAATCGTTCGTACTTTTAGGTAGAGCATAATTCAACTCTCGAAAACGTGTCTCGAATCTTATGTCAGTAAAATATTTCGGGGACATAAAAAAACCAACAATGCGATTAATTTTTTCTGGTCTGACCCACGCACCTTCTACAAAACTTTTCTCTGTAGCAATACCAAATTTTCTTTTGTCACCTTCGTCAAGAAAATTTATAGCTCTTTCAAATCGACCATCTCTGGGAGTCAGGGCCTTATCAATTTTAATGTTTGACAGGTCCTTAAAGTCACCGATTTCGTACTTTCTTTTAGTTAAGTAATTTGGGTGGCCCCTATTCCGAAACTTTGGATTCTTGTAGAGATTGCGGTTTATCTTTAATTCTTTGCCTGTCAATTCAGACAGACTTAGCCCAGCTGCAAACTGAAACAGCTGATTTCCAAGGCCACCGGAAAGGTGCACCACTAAAGATTTCTCTTTGAACACAGAGTCCTTTCCTTTTGAAATTTAAAAGTGGTTACTTTTCCCAGCTTTAGTTTGCATATATTTTGAATATCTCAAATAATTGTCTTAAAGTATGAGATTGTTCGTTCCAATCCAACTTTCCTCGATGTTTTTGGATCCCATTGTAAAGTACGTTGAGCTTTTCTGATATCTGGCTCTCTATTTGTTGGATCGTCTGACGGGAGTGGAAGATGAACAATCTTACTTCCCGAATCACACATACTCTTTATTTCTTCAGCCAATTCCAACATGGTAGCTGGAATTGAATTACCGAGATTTATCGGACCGTTGACATCGTCTTTAAAAAACAATTTAATCAGGCCGTCAATCAAATCGTCCACGTAGCAAAAGCTCCTGGTTTGCTTTCCGTCCCCATAAATAGTCAAATCCTCATTTCGTAAAGCTTGAACGATGAAATTACTAACAACTCGTCCATCATTTATCGCCATGCGCGGACCGTAGGTGTTAAAGATTCTTGCGATTTTAGTATCAACGTTGAATTCTCTGCGGTAGTCCATGAAAAGACTCTCTGCTGCTCTTTTCCCCTCGTCATAACATGAACGAATGCCAATAGGATTTACATTTCCCCAATATTCCTCGTTTTGTGGTGAAACGGTTGGGTCGCCATACACTTCAGATGTGCTTGCTTGTAAAATTCGTGCACCCGTTCGCTTTGCTAAGCCGAGTAAATTTATTGCACCGTGGACGCTGGTTTTGAATGTTTGAACGGGGTGTTTTTGATACTGGACTGGAGATGCTGGACATGCCAGATTAAAAATCCCCTCAACCTCTAGGTAAAGAGGGAATGTAACGTCATGCCGCATAAACTCAAATTTTGGATTCAAATTTAGATGATTGATATTTTCCTTGGACCCTGTGTAGAGATTATCTAGCGCAATCACTTCATGGCCTTGGCTGAGCAATTTCTCACAAAGGTGAGAGCCTAGGAATCCAGCACCACCAGTAACGAGAATCTTCATAGCAAGAATCTACACCACAGATACAGAGATTCTCATTTATCGAACGTCTACTTCTGCTTGAAATCCCAACTCAGCATCCACTGACCTATGAAATTCAGTCCTAAATACTCGGAGTATTAAGTAAATTCTTTCCCCACAATTTTCCTAAACTGATGGGCCAGCCAAGGAAGCTTCTTAGACAATTCTCGCCTTACCTGAAGTCTGACTGTCGACCTAAAGTGATTTATTTCCATCCAATTGTCAGCTCTTTCATCTCTAATAATATTTGAAGCCACGGTAGTCACCTTAAAAGAGTTATCAAAGGTATCTGGTAGCCACCATGGAAGATCTTTGGTGTGAGTAGCCAATTCGCCAAATCCTATGTTCAATACTAAATTTGAATTTGGTAAAACTGTTAATCTGTCACGTTTCCAATTTGAATACAGCCATCTGTAATCCCAGGTGTCCACTAACCCTTCAGATGTGACCTTAAATATTTCATGCCAATACCTTCTCTTAGACGGACTCCAATAATTCTTCGGAGTTGTGTATTCAAAAAGCGGAAAGGTTAACAGGTCGTCCTCATAATCTGCCCATCTATTTGCCCATGTGGCCCAACCCCAACTTGTTGTATATGTGCTGAATCTATAGTCAATGGACGAATCTGAAATATCATCACTTGGTACCAAGTTCGATCCACCTATACAACCCACCCTTAGGTCATCTTCATATTTTGACAACATAAATTCTGCAAATTCCAAAAATGCATTGCTTGGCACTATGTCATCCTCAAGAATAATCAGTCTTCCGTATTGCTGAAATCCCCAGCTGATTGCCCTCGAAACACCTAAGAAACATCCTTGACTTACCTCTTCAATGCGGACATTTCCATTAGGTTTGGAAAACTCTTTAGCTACACTGTGACATTGGCTCATCAGGCTTGCATTCTCTGAATCGCCGTTCCTTGCAGCATCAATCGACACCAATATCGGAAAATTAGATTGGGTTAGCGTTTGCAATAAATTCCTAAGGTTATCCGGACGATTAAAAGCGGTAATCAGAATCGCTGTTCCACTTTTCACCTTCCAAAGTGTACACAATCTAGTGGCTTTATTCATAGACTTACCTTGTGATTTTCTATCAGCCACGAGAACGCTATACTTCTAGAAATACGCCAAATGAGGTTGCATGAATACACAAATAACAGTAATGATTCCAACCTACAATAGAGCGATCGCTCTGGATCGCGCGCTTAACTCATTATGCAATCAGACGATGAAAGATTTTGAAGTTGTAGTATCAGACAATTGCAGTACCGATAATACAGAAGTGATTCTCTCAAAATATAGGCACTTGCTTAGAATGACTATTTTGACCTCAGAGGTGAATGATGGACCAATTAAAAATTGGAAACGTGGCTTAGATGCTGTGAAAACAGAGTGGGTTAAAATTCTTTGGTCCGATGATTGGCTAGAATCAACTGCCTTGATGGAATTGATTGACTTCGCAGAAAAAAAGGGCGTGGCTGCTGTTTTATGCGGCTCATTTGGGCACTTGCCTGAACGTATAGAAATGTGGGTATCCGAGGGTTTTGATTCCCTTGGGTGGGACGAAATTTTTCCTAAGCTTATTCGTGGTGAGTTATCCGCATCCGCATCCACAGCACTAATACATACTTCTGCGGCGAAAGAAGCTCTTAACACGACAATTTTGGATCCGCTGGCTTACCAAACAGCAATAGGCCCAGATTTTCAATTGTTGTACTGGGAGATCGCTGGTGGTGGAAAGGCTGGTTACATTCCTAAACCTTTGGTTAATCTATTTGCTAGCAGCGATAGTATTTCTGTTGTCTTGGGTAAACAAATACGACCACTTTATGCTCATGCAATGTTGCGAGTTGCCAGTTATTTCAGACTAACGGTCGAAAAAAGAGATAGAAGAGTGCTGAATCATTGGATAAAGGAAGGAGTGGTCCTCAATAGGGTTCCTAATCTTCAAGGAACACCTGGGAATTTCTCTTTCCGGATTGCCCTTTCTAATTGGCCTTTAAGAGGAGTTAAGCTACTTTTACGAAAAATCAAATTCTTTCTCGTGTCCAAGAAATAAGATCGTCTAGACCTTCTAAGTAAGTTTTGCCTGGTCTCCACCCTGTTGCTCTTATAATTTTTGTGTTGTCTGAAATGTAGACAAGTTGATCATATGGACGCGTCGATCCATTCTCATACCTTGGAAAGTTGCCTGTCTTTTCTGAAAGTATTTTGAATAACTCCAAAATCGATAAACTGTTTTCTTGTCCGCCGCCAACATTAAAAGTCCCTTTTACTTGAGAGCCAAGGTCAATTATTCGTTCAAATAATCTGTACAGGTCTTCAACAAAAAGTATGTCCCGTACTTGCTTTCCACTCCCATTAATTTTGAATTCATCGTTTTTCAAAAAACTTTCAACAAAAAAAGCTACCCAACCTTGATCTGATGTCGAAAATTGGCGAGGTCCATAGATGGAACTTTGACGAAGTATCGTGTACTTCAATCCGTATGATTGTCCCCATTCTTCGATCAAAAGCTCGGCTGCATAATTTGATACCCCATATCCACCGGAGGGGCGCAGTTTTGTTTCTTCATTAAATCCATTAGGTTTTTGAGTCGAGATAAACCTTGTCGGGTTCTCTTGGAAAACCTCCTCAGCCAATTCTCCATAAACTTTGTTGGTTGAAGAAAAGATCAGGTGTGCACCTGGAATTTGATCTTTCATTATTTCTAAGATGTTGAAGGTACCGAGTGCATTTACTTCAAAATCCTTTCGCGGATCTTGAATACTATCCAGCAAAGATACTTGGCCAGCTAGATGCAAAATGGCACTGGCATCTCCATGGATTCTAAAAATTTCTTTGAGTGTGGAATTGTCCCGAATATCCACTTTATGTGTGTCAATGTTAAATTCTCGCTTCAGCCATTCACTATTCTCGAAAACCCGTGGCCTTGATAAATTATCAATTACAATTGGGGTGTGACCGCTCTCATGCAACATTCTTGCGACGTTTGCTCCGATAAATCCAGAACCCCCGGTGATTATCCACTTCATATGCCCTCCACCTGTAATCTCGCGATTTCTGAAGCTAGCCAGGCCTCCAACTCACACTCTACTTTGAAATTGAACTCAGACTCGAGAGTCGTCAAGTCGGCTATTACTTCAAAAACGTTGGTTCTTTTATTATTCAGGAATTTCCAGGCTGGATTAACTCTATCTCTGAGTGCGTTTTCACACAGACTAGATAGTAAGTAGCCTTTGCCACTTCCAACTTCGAAGACGCGACCTCCCGCATATTTATCCTTGATCAAGTGTTCAATCACTCTAGACAAGTCAAGAATGTGTATAAAATCACGGATTGCGTATGGAGATTCTAGTTGTACAGATTTGTGCTTCTGACTTGATTCCAAAATCTCCGAAAGCAAAGCGTGCTCAGGCTTTATGCCAAATACGATGGGCGCTTGTAACAAGGAGAAATCTAGCCTAACTTCTGAAGAGGTTAGCAAAAATTCTGAAAAGGCTCTCTTTGAGTCAATATAGGCTGAATCGAACCCTTCAACTTTTTCGAGCAGTGTTCCTATGGTTATAAATTTACAATTCAGTTCTTGAGCTAACCTTACAAGTTGCATTGGAACTTCATAATTTGCTGTCCAAATTTCATTTTCAGACTGATTCTTTCTGTAATCCATCCCTGCACCAATGCAATTTAAAACGTACTCAGGTTCTATTCTTCTTATCTCGGCTATCAATTCATGTCGCGTTGGGGAATGGACTTCGTAATCTTGTCTCTCAAGAAATTGCTTAATTTGGCCGCCAATTATGCCGGTTGAGCCAGCTATCACGATTCGAATTTTTGGTAATCGCATACGAACCCTTCATAATCGGTGAGTAAACCTTACATTACTCTGTTTTTAAAAGAAAGTTACATTTTATACCTATAACAGATATTTTTAGCCTTACCAAAAGCATCTCCTTCAAATTTTCATGATTTCTTCCAAAACGTTTTCCCACTCATTACCCAAAACTTTTATATCTCGCCTACCTAAGATTTTCATGGCGATTTCACTAGGCACGATTAAAGATTGCAGATCATTCGAATACTTTATTAATCGCGCGTGGTAATCTTCAATCGAGATACAGTAATTGATTTCTGGGAAATTGAAGCGACGAAAATCAGGAATATCAGAAACAAGAATTGGGATGCCACGCTGTAAGCCTTCTAGAACAACTAAGCCATCCCCCTCGAAGGAAGATGGAACAATCAGCACGTCTCCTGGATTGATGATTTCCCATGGGTTGCATAGTTGTCCAGTCCAATCAATCTGAAGCTGATATTTTTTGTAACGATCCGAAAGTTTTCCTTGCAGTTCACCGTCACCTATCATGACGGCTGGAAGTCCACTAAGTAAACTTATTTCAAGGGGAATTTCTGGGCATTTTTCCTTGCTCATTCGGCCAATGAATACAATACGGCTTAATGGGTGTGCCCCAAAGAACTTCTTTTTAGGCAGGTTAGGGCTTAGAGGATTCTGGATAACTCGATAAGGGCTTTTGCCTTCTGGCCAAATACTTAAATGCTCTGATACCGCGAAGAAATATTGAGTTCTGAATGAAAGCAATTTTCTTACAATAATCCCGAGCCTCCTGCGAGTCGACCATGGGCGACTTGAGTGCTGAAGGATCACGAGTTCAACTCTCTTCATTAGAAAGAGTCCAAGGAATTCGGGTGCATCGCAATTAAGAACAACCACACTTGGCTTGAATTTTCTTGCCACAAAATTGAGACTAATTATGGCCCTAATGGTTCCGAAGGGTGCATTACCTTGAGCTCGATTTAATGGGTAAATCTGAGATTTAACTTGGATTGCATCGGGTTCACTTTTGTTGACAGGAACTAAAGCGACATTCCAATTCCTCAAAACTAGTTCATTACAGACCAAGTTTATTGAACGTTCGGCACCACCCCCAGTTAATGAGTTTGTTACGAACATAACGTTTTTCATAACAAATCAAGGCTTGGGAGGGATAGAAACTTTAGCCAAATCCGCTTCAACCATAATTTTAGCTAACTCTTCCCAATGTGTGCGCGCTTTCCAGCCAAGACATTTCTCTGCTTTACTGGCGTCGCCAATCAATGCATCAACTTCGGTTGGACGCACGTATCTGTCGTCAACTACAACATAGTCGCGATAATCTAATCCAAGGGAACTAAATGCGGCATCACAAAACTGTCCAACCGTCGCTCCGACGCCTGTTGCAATGACGTAATCACCTGATTCCTCCTCTTGAAGCATCCGCCACATACTTTCAACATATTCAGGCGCGTACCCCCAGTCTCGAACTGCATCCAGATTACCAAGATAGAGTTTGGTTTGAAGCCCTAGTTTAATTTTTGCAGCTGCCATTGTGATTTTCCTTGTTACAAATGTTTCTCCTCGACGTGGAGATTCGTGATTGAAAAGAATTCCATTCGTCATATGTAAACCGTAGGCTTCTCTATAGTTTCGTACTACCCAATATGAATACAACTTCGCCGCTGCGTATGGGCTTCTTGGGGCAAAGATAGATTCTTCAGTCTGGGGGGGAGGGGTGCTTCCAAATTGCTCCGATGTCGAAGCTTGATAAAATTTTGTCTGAATCTTTGATGCACGTATAGCTTCTAATATTCGAATAGTTCCGACAGCATCAACTTGGGCAGTGAAATCTGGCATGGCAAAAGAAACTTGAACATGGCTTTGCGCAGCTAAATTATAAATTTCATTAGGTTCAAGTTCCCTAAGTAGGTTTGAAATTCCAACGCCATCAGTAATGTCTCCGTAATGAAGTTTGAATCTACTCCCAACATCATGAGGATCTGTGTACAAATGTTCAATCCTTGATGTATTAAAGGTTGAACTTCTGCGAATCAGCCCATGGACTTCGTAGCCCTTATTTAGAAGTAATTCTGCTAGATAAGACCCGTCTTGGCCCGTAACACCTGTGATTAAAGCGCGCTTCAAGTTCTCACGACTCCTTTCGTATTCTGAATGAACCAATCATATGTTGATTTAAGCCCCTCTTTCAGATCAACTTTCGGGCTCCAACCCATGTCAAAAATCATGTCAGAGTTTAAGAACTTTCTAGGAGTGCCATTTAGTTTGTCAGTATCAAAATCTAGTTTTCCATTAAACCCGACAACCTGAGCGACGAGTCTCGCGAGCTCGCCAATTGAAACCTCGTATCCGCTTCCGACGTTAATTGGTACCTCACTATCGTATTCCTCAATCAGCATCATGCATGCATGTGCTAAGTCACTAACATGTAGAAACTCGCGCATCGGCGTTCCGTCGCCCCATATCGTAAGACTCTTGGAGTTTTTGATTTTTGCATCGTGGAGTCTATGTATCAAGCTCGGGATCACATGCGAAGTTTCTAAATCAAAATTGTCGTGGGGCCCATATAAGTTCGTTGGCATGGCGGAAATCCATTTGTGACCAAATTGTTTTCTATATGACTGAATGAGTTTCAAGCCTGCTATTTTCGCAATAGCATATGCTTCATTTGAAGGTTCAAGCGCACCCGTTAACAGTGCAGATTCGGAAATAGGCTGGGGTGCAAATTTAGGATAAATACAGGAGGACCCGAGAAAAAGTAACTTACTTACTTTGGCTGAATGTGCAGCGTCCATGAGGTTTGTTTGAATTTGAAGATTAACTGAGAGAAAATCGACTGGGAATAGTGAGTTGAATTTTATTCCCCCTACTTTTGCGGCTGCAATTACCAAGCAATCAGGACGGAGATCATGCATCTCCTGAAATACGGCTTCTCTATTTGTTAAGTCCAATTGTTTTGAAGTCTTTCCAAGCACTTCAAAACCTCGTGATTTACCCTCGGTTTCTAAAGCTGACCCAACCAGTCCACTCTTTCCGGCGATATACATCTTCACATCCCGATATTACCCTATGGCCCATATTTAGTTCGTTACCGCTATGATTTGTGGAATACAGGCAAAAACTTTGGTACTGACAGGTGGTTCGTTTTGATCAAGGTAAAGAGCTGGTTTCGGAAAAGTCAAATAATCAGAGCTTTCAATATCTTGCCTCCCGGGGATAAACCGAAGATACTGGCAGTTTCAATTATTCAAATACTTCTTGGTTTCCTTGATTTGTTGGGTGTTTTAGCCATAGGTCTACTTGGTGCAATTTCTATAACTGGAATTCAATCCAAAGAGCCGGACAGTAGAGTATTCCAGATTTTGAAAATTCTTAAGTTGGAAGATAAGCCATTTCAGAGTCAAGCGATCACAGTAGCCGGGATCGCAATAGCACTACTAATTGGTCGAACATTGCTTTCTGCAATATTCACACGAAGGATAATCTATTTTTTAAGTCGAAGAAGTGCACAAATGTCGGCAAGCCTAGTGAATAAGTTGTTGGCCCAGCCGTTATTGGTAAATCAGCAAAGAACCCTGCAAGAAACATTGTTTGCTGTTACAACAGGGGTAGGCGTCATCACTGTATTAGTTTTAGCTAATACAATTATGATCATTTCAGATGTTTCATTGCTCCTCATACTCTTGGTGGGCCTACTACTCATCGATCCAGCTACAGCAATGGGAACTTTTTGTCTCTTTTTACTCACTGGTCTATTTCTTTACAAATTCTTGAGTGTTCGTGCTCATGCCCTAGGTATCAGAAGTACAGAACTTGAGATTCAAAGCAATAACAAAGTCGTTGAAGTTTTTTCAACTTTTCGAGAAGCAATTGTCCATAATCGGCAAAATTTCTATTCCAATCAAATTAAGGATTTACGGCTGAGTCTTGCTGAGTATTCGTCGCAGATAAACTTTATGCCTTTTGTAAGTAAATATGTATTTGAAGCTGTCATAATTCTCGGAGCTATGGCACTTGGGGCCACCCAATTTCTGCTACATGACACGACTAAGGCAGTAGCAACAATTTCAATTTTCCTCGCCGCTGGTTCCAGAATTGTTCCAGCGGTCTTGCGCGTGCAACAAGTTGCAGTTCAAATTCGAGGAGGGCTCGGCACATCAGCACAAACTCTTTCCCTTATCGAATCATTATCTGGAGAGCCCGTTCCATCACGGAGTCAAGATTTTTTAGATACTGTTCATGAAGGATTCATTCCAAAGATTGAAGCCAAAAACTTGATTTTTACCTACCCAAATAGAACGACGCCGGCGGTAAACGATTTCAGTCTTTCTATTCACCCGGGCGATTCAATCGCGATTGTTGGATTTTCGGGCTCCGGAAAAACGACAATTGCAGATTTACTCCTCGGAATTATTGATCCTGATTCTGGTTGTGTTCAAATTTCGGATAAATCTCCAAAAGAAGTTTTTTGTAATTGGCCAGGTGCTGTGTCGTACGTTCCCCAAGATGTTGCCATAGTGAACGGGACAATTCGTGAAAATATAGCTTTGGGTTATGAAACAAGTGAATACCGGGAGGATTTATTAATTAATGCATTGAAAGTTGCCCAATTAATGGATTTCATTGAAGAATTACCGGAAGGTCTTGATACGCAGGTTGGAGAGAATGGTGTCAACCTAAGTGGAGGCCAACGGCAAAGACTTGGAATAGCCCGTGCGCTTTATACTAAGCCTAAGATTTTGTTTTTGGATGAGGCAACTAGCTCTCTTGATGCAATTTCGGAACAAGGCTTTGCAAAAGCTTTGAAAATCTTACGGGAGACTACAACTGTGGTTTTGATTGCACATCGACTATCTTTGTTGCAATACGTAGAAAAAATAGTCTACATTTCAGAAGGAAAGCTCTTATATCAAGGCAGTTACAATGAAGTGTTAGATCATGTGCCAGCGTTCAGAGAGCATGTTCAAATAATGTCACGTAAGTAATTTCGTAGTTTTTGGAAAAATGAATTTCCTTGATACTTTTCAAATGGAATTTTGCTTACGAGTCGATAAAGGCAATAAGAGACTGGCGTTTCGCTCCTTATCAGAGATTCTGCTATTTTCTTGTTCCAATGTAAGTAGTGTTCGGTGATAATTAACAATTCACCGTTAAATTTCTTGTCGCGCTGAGAATAAAGATGATGTAGGAAAAAGTTCTTGTATACAAATTTCCGGACAATCTTATGTCGAGCCCTAGAACCAGTTTTATACATAAGCTCGTGTATTAGGCCACCAAAATAACTATGTGCGTAAAGTTTTCCTACGTTTACTAGCTCTTTTCTCTCGAGAAGAAAGAGGTTTTTTCTAGGGACAGTTTCAACAATTAAAGACTCTTCTCCCAGTGCTGCATTGCGGATGACACCCAACTGACTCCAGCCAGTCCACGGCAAGAATGGTGCTACATTAAAATATTTGCTCATTTTATGCATTCTATAAATTACTGCACTTATCAAGCCTAGATGTAGATTGTGCTTCTCGCTTTCAAGAATATCTTTCCCCCGATACTGTTTGTTAACATTTGATTCGCTTGCAACTAATAAGTCTAAATTTGGATTAATTATAAAGTGATTCAGAATTAGAGTCAATCCACCAACCACTAATGCATCATTTGCCGAGAGCACCCAGAAGAGATCAGGGTTCTTGCGGAGAGCGATTAAGAAGCCTTGTGAGATGTTGACGTCAGCCAACAGGTTCTCGCCATAATAATGAACTTCATCACAAAATTTATCCGCCTCAATCTTAAAACTCTCGCTGGGAATAAAATTGTTAACAGACATTACAATTTCCAATTGCCATTCAAGCGCATTTGGAATTGAACTGTGTAAGTCAAATTCGGAGCGAAGATGTTTGGCTTGTGAAATAGCATCAGCAAAATCACTGTGGCATGGTATGTAGACAAGAATCTTTTTTAACACATTCCCCCACTTAAGCAAGAAATTGCCTTTTTAGTTAATTTACTTGAGATCAAATATACCTTGCATGATGTTCTAGACGTTTCACATATTATCCCTGATTTCTCGGATTAATCGCTAACACACGGGGATTAGTAGTACAATTATCAAATGAGGATTTTGGTAACGGGAGGGGCTGGATTTATTGGCTCACACTTATCTGACAGATTGATTGCAGATGGCTATGATGTAGTTGTACTTGACGACTTATCAACAGGTTCAATTCACAATTTGAGCAATGCAAGTGTGTCCCCAAATTTCAAATTTATAAATGGCTCTGTTCTTGACATTGAAACTTTGAGATCTGTCGTTGAGAATATTGATTACATATTTCATTTGGCTGCAGCGGTGGGTGTCTTTAATATTGTGAAAGACCCATTGACAAGTTTGTTCACGAACATCCGGGGCACCGAGAATCTTTTGGAAGTAGCTTCTTCCCGGGGGGTCCCAGTTTTCGTGACAAGCAGCAGTGAAGTATATGGCAAGAATACTTCCAACTCCCTTAAGGAGACAGATGATCGAATAGTTGGTAATCCTCTCATTCTCCGATGGTCGTATAGTGAGGCAAAAGCTATTGATGAATCTCTTGCCTATGCGTTTCATCTTGAGAGAAATCTAGATGTCAGAATTGTTAGATTGTTTAACACTGTCGGCCCAAGGCAGCTTGGATCGTACGGAATGGTTGTGCCACGATTTGTAGAATCTGCACTATCAAACCAAGATTTGGTTGTCTATGGGGATGGCAACCAGACTCGTTGCTTTGCACATGTTTTGGATGTTGTAGATGCAATTTTGTTACTTGCCTTTTCCAAAAAAGCCATTGGAAAAGTTGTGAATATTGGCAATTCCTTTGAAATTTCTATGAATGAATTAGCTAAGAAAATTATTGATGAAACAAAATCAAAGAGTAAAATCACCCACATCCCATACGTAGCTGCGTATGGGGACAGTTTCGAGGATATGTCACGCCGTGTCCCGAACATTGAACTAATAAAGCAGATTACAGGCTGGGTTCCTCGATATGACTTATCTAAGATTATTGCTGATATGAAAGCAGAAATGGCTTCGTAGTTTTAAGTCTACAAGGAGACAACTCCTGGGTACTCCTTTAACAAGTTACAACAATCTAAGATTTTCACTTTCTTATCTAGAAGTTTTGAAATTTGCGCGCCGGGCTGATTTGTCGCCAGAATCACCAAATCACATGGCCATTCAAGGCTTACTGCTTCAGTACCCTCCCAAACATCAACTAGAGGATCATGCCAAGCAACTTCTATGCCAAATCGAATTAAGTATTCTTTAATTTTTGATGCTGGAGATTCCCGCACATCACGAACTCCGGACTTATAAGCAACTCCTAAAATCAAAATTCTTGGCTTTTCAATTGATTGGTCAACTAGATCCAAGGCGCGCTTTGCCACGTAGATCGGCCTATGCAGGTTTGCATTGTCAGCAGTTTCGATTAACGTCGGCTCAATTCCATTTTCACGAGCCCACCATGTCAGATACATGGGATCAACGGGAATGCAATGCCCACCAATTCCAATACTGGGTTTAAAAGGCATAAAGCCGTAGGGTTTCGTCGAGGCAGCCTTTATAACTTCAAAAACATCAATTTCTGCCGATGAGCAAATCATTGAGAATTCGTTGACTAAAGCTATGTTGATTAACCTAAATGTGTTTTCTAAGAGTTTAGCAGCTTCTGCTATCTCAGGGCTTGGAACCGATATGACATTATCGCAAATGGTTTCATAAAACTTGATTGCTCTAGCTTTAGATTCGACATCAATAGATCCAACCAGGCGTGGCGTATTCTTCTGATCCCAATCTATGTCTCCAGGGTTAACCCGTTCTGGCGCAGTCGCATAATAAATCTTTTTTGTTGATTCTGGCTTTAGCTTCTGAAATATTGGAATAATGACGTCTCGTAAAGTTCCAGGATAGGAAGTTGATTCGCTGACTATTAAGGTTTCTTCCATAATATATGGAGCAACCGCAGAAGCCGCACTACACAATATTGAGATGTCAGGTCTTCGTTGACCATCCAGCGGAGTGGGAACGCAAATTGTGACCACTGAAGCCTCAGATACCTCTTTAAAGTCCGATGTTGCTCTATATCGATTACTTGAAAGTGAATGTAACAAAAGTTCATTGGGAACATCTTCCACCGGACTGGAGCCAGCATTAATCTGACCTACTTTGAGTTCGTCTGTATCCACCCCCACTACCGACCAACCCGCAGCAACGGCAGCCATCGCAAGTGGTAACCCCACATACCCTTGCCCGATTACTGCAAGGGTTTTTGACTTAAGCTCACTCATGTGTGAATCTTAACCATAACTTGCATCATTAAATCAACAATACAATTAGTGAATTCGAGAGTTGGGGGAAGTTGATTGTTCGAAATTCAGTCAATCTCCCCTACCACCCATGAACGGGTGCGCGTTATGCGCGTAATCGCGCGAATGAATATAGGTGGACCCGCGGTTCAAGTTGTTGGTTTGCTTCGAGGTTTCAGTGCTCTTGAATTTGAGCAACGACTCTACTGTGGATACTGCTCAGAAAATGAATCAGATTACCTGCTCCAAGTTGCTCCAGATATTTACTCTTATCGTGTCAGTGGTTTGGGTCGAAGTCTCAATCTAATCGGAGACATAAAGGCATTTATTTACCTTGTTCGCGAGATTTCACGCTTTAAGCCAGACATTATTCATACCCACACCGCAAAAGCTGGTGTCTTAGGTCGGGTAGCAGCATTGTTTTCTAAACAGTCTCCAATTGTAATTCACACCTTCCACGGACATCTACTACAAGGATATTTTAGTCCAATGAAGCGAAATCTGATTGTATGCGTAGAAAAATTCCTTGCTCAACACACAGATCAATTATTAGCTGTTGGTATAAGAGTGCGCGAGGACTTGCTCCAGTCTGGAATTGGCAAGCCAAGTAAATTTGGATTGATGCCGCCCGGACTAAAGATCGATCAATTACCTCCACAGGAACATTCTCAAAAATTATTAGGACTTACGTCAGGCACATTGCAATGTTCATTTATCGGGCGTGTAACTAAAATTAAGCGTCCTGACAGATTCTTGGATGTTGTGTCTGAAGTCAAGAGGCGTGGACTTAAGATTGAGTTTTTTATGGCCGGTGATGGTGAATTAATTGAAGAATGTCGGAAGCGAGTTCAACTAGAGAATCTTCCAGTTAAAATCTTAGGATGGCAAACAAACATAGAGCTTGTGTTATCTGCAAGCGACATTGTCATTTTAACAAGCGATAACGAAGGTACGCCTTTAAGCCTTATTCAAGCAGGTATGGCAGGTAAGCCAGTTGTGTCAACTAATGTCGGTTCGGTAGAAGACATTGTGGTTACAAATATAACTGGATTAGTTACATCTCTTGAGGTGACCGAAATTGCAGATTCACTTGAAAGACTGGTTACGAACCCTGAACTTAGAGCAGAGATGGGTCGAGCCGCCAAGAAATACACCATTAATAGATTCAGTGAAAGACGCTTAGTTCTGGACCATCAAAATCTCTACAAAAAACTCATTTCGGATCGAGCCAATTCTTAGCCCATAACTCCAACATCAGCATTGGCCACAAAACATTGTCCTGGTCGTTTCCAGACATATGCAATTCGATGGCCCGAGTTACCTCTCTTGAGTTAAACCAACCACGATTTCTTGCTGTATGGTCGGTCAAAACATCAAGTAGCATGGTTTTCATACTCCCACGGAGCCATTCAGCTCTCGGGATTCCAAATCCCATTTTCGGTCTATCGATCAAATCTGGTGGGACTAAAGATCTAGCAACATCCTTCAAAATGCGTTTGGTTGAGAGTCCTTTAAGTTTGTATTCCGAAGGAAGCGATATACCCCACTCAATCAAATTCACATCCAGAAATGGAGACCGTAACTCTAGACTATTTGCCATTGATGCAATATCGGCTTTTACTAATAAATCTCCTGGTAAGTATGAATCAAAATCTGACCTTAACATTCGATCTAAATTTGATACATTTCCCAACTGAAACTTATCAATAAATACCTTAGACGCAATGGTTGAAAAGTACTCCGGGTTAATCAATCGACGTAGATCCAATGGTTGAGCGAGAGAAAGAATCGAACTATAACGGTCTGCCAAAGACGTCATTGGAGTTAACTGCGATCTGAGTCTCTTCACTTTTCGTGATCCTTGAAAGGACCTGCTCCTAATCTGATTTACCACATAGCTACTTGGAATCATTACTGGGTTCAATTTCTGCAAAATTGGTGCTGCTAGATATCGATCGTAGCCTCCAAATACTTCATCTCCTCCATCTCCGCCTAGCGCGACAATTACATTCTCTCTTGCAAATTTACTCAGTAGGTAAGTTGGCAATATTGATGAATCGGCGAATGGTTGATCAAGAATTCTTGAAATCTCTTGGATAACGGCTTCGGGATCAGGCTTAAGAATTTCTACATGATGGTTAGTCTTGAAGTGATTCGCAATCTGGCTTGCGTGATTAGATTCATTAAATTTTGGGTTTTCAAAACCGATAGTAAATGTATTTACTTGCTCCTTCATTGCTTTCACCATGTAAGCCGTAACAATCGTTGAGTCATACCCGCCACTCAAAAATGATCCAATTGGCCTTTCAGAGATCAGCCGGCGTGAAACAGCTTCATTAATTAGCTCTTTAGTTTGTTCAAGGGCTTCGCTATATGTAATTTCAACTTTTCGATCGAATTCTAGCTGCCAGTACTTCCATTGAGTTATCAAGCCACTTCGCCAAGTCAGAACAGTCGCGGGAGCAAGTTGATTAATTTCAGAGAATGCAGAGTTGGGTGAGTTGATATAACCAAACTGCATTACCTCTGAAATCATTTCTGGTCTTAAGGAGAAATTGCCATGAACCTGGAGAAGTGCGCGAACTTCTGATGCAAAGAAAAGGGTTTTATCTCTTGCAACTGAAACCCAAAGTGGCTTCTCCCCTACTCGGTCCCGAATGAGATGTAGTGACCTATCGCGAGAGTCGAAAATTGCAATTGCGAACATCCCATTTAATTTCTTAACAAAATCTAATCCGTGCTTTAAATATAGGTTAATTAAAACTTCAGACTCACTTGCACCTCGAGAGTAAATGCCAATATCTTCTAACTCTTTCCGTAATTCTCTATAATTATAGATTTCGCCATTCCAAACAATTCTGATCTTCTCTTCAGTATCAGTCGCTGGTTGGGTTCCATCTCTAATTTCAACTATTGCTAAGCGACACATTCCAAGCGAAACACCATTTTCCAAGAATATCCCGGTGTCGTCGGGGCCTCTATGCTTTAAAGAATTGAGCTGCGACTGAAGTAGACTTTTTTTGGGGGCATTTGGCCCAATACCACCTACAATTCCACACATCTAATTTCTCACTTAGGTCAACGTTTTAAAATCGTCGCCATAATTTGGACCAAATTGCTTCATCCACATTAAAGTTTCAAAAAATCCATCTGCGAAAGGCTTCGGGGTAATCTTTGGAAACATTTCACTAATCAATTTGGGGGCATTCTGGGAGTCTTTAACGTCTCCTAGGCGATTATCTAGTTGATTAACTTTCAAATTCGGAAAGTGGATTCTAAGTAAATCCAAAATTTCATTGAGAGAAATCTTGTTTCCAAATGCAAGATTCACAGGTCCATCGTTGACAACTCGTTTTTCGAAAGCCGTGATCAGCACATCTACTACAGTATCTACATAGGTAAAATCTCTAGTGACTGTGCCATCACCAAATAAATCTAAACTCTTTCCTTGCATAGCAAGCCAAATCCACTTGGGTATAACTGCTGCGTATTCATGTTCTGGGCGTTGACGGGGCCCAAACACATTAAACAAACGGAGCAAGGTAGTTGGAACTTGATATGCTGCTGAATAGGCTTGCACGTAAGACTCCGCGGATAACTTGCTTGCAGCGTATGGTGACATTGGCCCAAGCCACATGAACTCATCTTTTGGAAGCTCTTTATTGCGCCCATAAACGGACGAAGAAGAGGAATAAATGAGGTGCGCTCCTGTTTGTCTAGCAACCTCTAAGACATTCAATGTCCCAGTGGCGTTTACTTCATGGGTGCCGACAGGATTCTTAATTGAGCGAGGGACCGACCCTCTTGCCGCCAAATGAAAAATTGTCTGACATTTCGACAATGCATTTCTGAGCGCACTTGAGTCCGTAATTGAAATAACGTGTTGTTCGCAGCTCATACCCTTAAGATTGACACGTAAGCCTGTGGAAAGATCATCCACGACTACTACTTCATAACCGCTGTGAATCAATCGAGATACGAGGTTAGAGCCAATGAACCCAGCTCCACCAGTAACTCCAACCGTATCCATGTACTAAATGGTAATACATGCACATCTATTTACAGTAATTCTCCACATGAATTAGGATGCCGAATGGTGCTTTCTTTCGCTTAAAGCAAGAATCGCCAATACACCAATCAAAAACACTGCCCTGTGACGAATTAGAGTTCCGTGGTTTGTCTCAACCAAAGCTGAAATGACTAAAAATTCGACTGTAAAAATGCTTGCCGTCAAAACTGAAAAAGTTGGTCGAATTTTTCTTTTTACAATATTAAAGATCAATGTAACAAACAGCGCGTAGGAGAGGTACCAAAAAAAACTTTCATAACTCAAAATATTTTGAAAAAAGCTGCCATTGTCCACAAATGGTGTAGGAACAAAGAGAAAGGTTGCAATTCCGCTTATCAAAGATAATGGGCTACTTAGATTTGCTGGATCCGACTTTAGACTTTTCAAATTATCAGCAACTTGAGGCAAACTTGCATCCAGGATTGCTTCGTTAACTTTCGCGTCTAAGTATCCACCTAATCCTGAGACTCTAGCCATCCAATTAATCAGAGGATTCCGATCAAGTTGTTCTTCTAAGCTGTGCATGGTTTCACCCCTGGTACGAATAAGTTCTGATACACCTTCGGTTGGGGTTGGGGTTGGGGTTGGGGTTGGGGT
>Ga0214919_10002584_pt1 | contig 28323 bp, 26 predicted proteins | sample LL1503_MetaG_FD_177994 | JGI IMG/M metagenome (GOLD analysis project Ga0214919, IMG submission 177994) | Freshwater microbial communities from Lake Lanier, Atlanta, Georgia, United States - LL-1503 | ecosystem: Environmental > Aquatic > Freshwater > Lake | place: USA: Georgia | collected... | reverse complement strand
GCTCCGGTGTTGAAAGGTACGCCGGCAAAAGAGGCGTGGCTAGCCGATGCCAGCGAATCGATCCGGCTCTTTGGCCCTCCGACTAAGACCTTGGACGAGCTAATCGCGCTCGTGGCTAAGCACGTGAGTGCGGGTGGACGTTTGTTGGGTAAACCCACGCATTTCGAAGCGCGCGACGGCAAATTTTAAAACCCAGCAGTTATGACCATCTCCGCTATCCGCTCTCACCTTCTCGACGGTCACGCGATCCCAGCGCAACCGTTGGCGCTCGATACTCAGCGTAAATTTTCGGAGCGTCATCAGCGCGCGATCACGCGTTACTATATGGCCTCGGGCGTCGGCGGTCTCGCAGTGGGCGTACATTCGACTCAGTTCGAGATTCGCGAGCCGCAGCACGGTTTGTTCAAACCCGTGCTCGAGTTAGCCGCGCGCACGATCGACGAAGAACTAAGGAAAATGCCTCGCCCATTTATCAAAATTGCCGGCGTATGCGGTCGCACAGAACAGGCGCTGCGCGAGGCCGAGATCGCGCAAGGCTACGGCTATCACGCGGGGTTGTTGAGTTTGTCGGCGTATAAAAATGACACCGAAGACGAAATGATCGCGCATTGTCGGCGCGTGGCGGAGGTATTTCCCGTTGTGGGATTCTATCTGCAACCCGCAGCGGGCGGCCGGTTGCTCGGTTATTCGTTTTGGCGGCGCTTCGCGGAGATTCCTAACGTAGTTGCGATTAAAATCGCACCCTTTAATCGTTATCAAACAGTCGATGTGGTGCGCGCCGTCGTCGAGGCAGGGCGCGATGACATCGCGATTTATACTGGTAACGACGACAGTATCGTAGTCGATCTTTTGACCCCGTTCACCTTCGAGGTGGGCGGTAAAAAAGTGACGCGTCACATCGCGGGTGGACTACTCGGGCATTGGGGCGTGTGGACCAGCAAGGCCGTAGCGTTGCTCAATGATCTTAAGCGCGCGCGGCGCACTGCCATGCTCGAGGTGCAGTGGCTGGACAAAGCGATCGCGGTGACCGACATGAACGCGGCGCTCTTTGATTCGGCCAATAAATTTGCGGGCTGCATTCCGGGTATTTTGGAGGTGCTGCGTCGCCAAGGGCTCGTGCCGACGAATCTGTGTTTAAATCCTCACGAAGTGTTGTCGCCGGGCCAATCCGAGGAGTTAACGCGCGTGGCCGCGGCGTATCCGGAACTGACTGACGATGCCTTCGTGGCCCAGCATCTCTCGCGTTGGTTGAGCTGAGGTTTGGCGCTAGGCTAGCGACACAAAAAAACCGGCGCCGTGAAGGGGCGCCGGTTGAAGGTGGAAAATGTGGCGGATTATTTCTTGGGCGCTTGAGCTTGGATCTCGGTAAGGCGCTTTTCGATTTCGGCCATCTTCTTCATCAGGTCTTGCTCGACCTTTTTGCGGTCGCTGCTGGAGACGATGCTCAGGCTGGCGGCGTCTTTGACGACATTGGCGGGCAACGAGAGTAGGCGAGTGATGAGGCCTTGGTCCTTAAAGGAGCTGAGGTACAACGCGGTGATCTCGTGGGAGAGCTTCATCGCTTCCTGGGCGGCCGCTTGGGTCTCTTGGAGGTTGTTATTGAGCTGCTGATTCTTCGCGAGCTCGGAGGTGAGGACGTTGCTGACTTGGTTGGAGATGCGCTGGCTGTATGCGGTGATGGACTCGCGGGTGAGGTTTTGGTCCTTGGACATCTCGGCGAGGATCGGGGAAATTTTCTCCGTCATGCGGGTGGAAACTTTGTCGACCTGCTCATTCTGCATTTTCTCGGCTTCCTCGGGGGACTTGGGGAGCGGGTTGTAAGGCTGGACTTTTTTGGCGATGGCTTCAGCGAGGGCGTCCATGCGCTCGACGTTGAGCTTCTGCACTTCCTCGTCGGTGCGGAAGAGGTCGGACTCGCGCTTGGCGATGGCGTCTTTGAGCAGTTTGTTGGTCGCGTCGAGCGAGCGGCGATTTTCATCGGACGACGCTTTGAGGGCGTCGTTCTGCGCGCGGAGCGGGGCGAGCTTGAGCTCTTGTTGAGCTTGGAGCTCGGTGACGGTTTTTTGATTTAGCCAGAACGCGGCGCCAACGACGACGACGACGATGACGAGAATAACGAGAAGCTGCTCTTGGAGTTTTTGCCACATATAGAATAAGGGGTGGTAGATGCGATTAGTAGGTTAGTAACGAAAAGAGTCGGAACGCAACGTTGGCGTGGCGCTTGGTTTTGCGGTTGTTTTTGGTGCGAGGAGACGCACGGTGGCGCCATGAGTTTGAACCGGTTTGAGCAGAGAATCTTCGATTATTGGCAAGGTCATCGTGACGAGAGACAGTTCTGGCAGGAAAAAGTTCGAGGAATCGTGAAAGCGGAGAATGACGACCACGCGGCGGCGGCGCGATTGGACGGAGAGTTTTGGCGTTACTACGTGGAGCGCAGCGGGATCGTGCCGGTGTTTAAAGACGCGGCGCGCCACGAAGGCATGAAGCGCACCAGTATGAAAAATCTCGCGGAACTGGTGATCCGACTGTGGGTCGAGCCTCGCCCGAAAAAGAAAAAACCTGCCCCCGAAGGCGAGTTGAACCTCGGGCTCTAAACCAATCTTGGTGCGCTTCGGCGCTTAGGCGCCTGCCAAGGTGTTCTGCGTGTTCAGATGGTCTAGGCCGGTGTATTTCTGCGACTGTTCGTCGGCGTGATAACTGGAGCGGACCATCGCGCCGCTTTCTACGACGCCGATGCCCAAGGCGAGGCCGAATTGTTTCCAGTGGGCGAACTCGTCGGGGTGGGCCCAGCGCTCGACTTTGAGGTGTTGCGGCGTCGGTTGAAGGTATTGGCCGATTGTGAGGATGTCGGTCTTGTCGACGGCGATGTCTTGAAGCGTGCGCTCGATCTCGGCCTGCGTTTCGCCGAGGCCGAGCATGATGCCGGTCTTGGTGGTGAAGCCGCGGGATTTGGCGTGTTGGAGGACGGAGCGCGAGCGCTCGTAGCGGGCTTGGACGCGGACGGGTTTCTGGAGGCGCTCGACGGTTTCCAGGTTGTGGTTAAAAATATCGGGCTTGGCGTCTAGGACGGTGTCGAGGTCGTGGAGTTTGCCCTTCCAATCGGGCGTAAGGACTTCGATGGCGGTCTGGGGGTTGCGATGGCGGACGGCGCGGATGGTGGCGGCCCAGACGGCGGCGCCGCCGTCGGCGAGTTCGTCTCGGGCGACGGAAGTGATCACGCAATGGCGCAGGCCCATTTTTGCGACAGCATCGGCGACGCGGGCGGGTTCGCCGAGGTCGAGTTCCGTGGGGCGGCCGGTCTGGATGGCGCAGAAATTACAGGAGCGCGTGCAGATGTTGCCAAGGATCATCACGGTAGCGGTGCCGCGGGACCAGCATTCCCCGAGGTTGGGGCATTGCGCGCTCTGGCAGACGGTGTGGAGTTTGTGTTCATCCACGAGAGAGCGGACGGCTTGGTAGCCGGGGCCGCTGGGGAGTTTGGCGCGGAGCCAGGAAGGTTTACGCGTGGTGTCCATGAATGAAGGTTCAGCGTGAAGGGAGAAAGGGGCGGGGGAAAGCGATTTAACGGCGATCGGGCTCTTGGGCCGCTGATTGAAGTAGAAATGAATGCGACGCGAACAGTAGATTAGAAAGCGTCGCCGGAGCCGAGAAAGGCGGGCCAGAGCGCGCGGAATTCGCGGGCGACGACCGCTTTAACTTCAGCGATGTCCAGGGTTTGGCCGAGTTCGACGTGGAGCGAGGTGACGGTGCCGTCGCTCGCGGCGATGCCACAGGGGACGATACCGGCGAAGTGTGGGAGGTGCGCGTTAACGTTGAGGGCGAAGCCGTGGTAGGTAACCCAGCGACGAACGGCGACGCCGAGTGCAGCGACCTTGCGCGGGCCGATCCAGATGCCGGTGAGGCCGGGTCGCCGGGTGGCGACGAGGCCGAGGGTGCCGACGCTGTTAATGAGCACGTCTTCCAGAAAACGTAGGTAAGCGTGGAGGTCTTGGTGCGCGCTCAGCGATACAATGGGATAACCGACGAGTTGGCCGGGACCATGATAGGTGATGTCGCCGCCGCGGTTGGTTCTGACGACTTCGATGCCCTCGGCGGCGAGACGGGCTACGTCCCAAACGAGGTGTTGTTCGGCGCCCGTGCGGAGTCCGACGGTAAAAACCGGATCGTGTTCCGTGAACACCAGCGTGTCGCCGATCTCGCCCGCGAGGCGTTGGGCGACAAGCGATTCTTGCGCGAGCCGGGCGGGTTCATAGCGCGTTCGACCCCAATCGACGAGTGCTACTGGCGGCGGGGCGGCAGGCGGGATGATATTTTGGTCGGACACGGGTATTCGTAGATAATGCGCGAATTTTTTTTGGCGGTGCAACTCCGGGCGTTACAGTAGGGCTGGCTTCGGCTAACTCTAAGCCATGACTGTGTCGCAACTCCATCTCGCAAACGTTAAACGCTCGGGAGAAATTTTGACCGCCGCGTTGGCCGGTCGCGCCCCGAAGATCGCGATTATTTTGGGTTCAGGCCTCGGTGGACTCGCCGATCGCATCCAGCAAGCCGTGACGTTGCCTTACGCGGAGTTACCTGGGTTCCCCGTGTTGACGGTGATGGGCCACACGGGCGCGTTGGTCGCGGGATTACTTAATGGTGTGCCGGTAATCGTGCTCAAGGGCCGGAAACATTTTTACGAGACCGATGACCCGTATCCGCTAAAAACGATGGTGCGGACCTTGCGCGCGGTGGGAGTGGAAACGTTGTTTTTATCGAATGCGGCGGGCAGCTTGCGCGCGTCGATCGGCGTGAGTCAGCTGATGTTGATCACGGATCATATTAACTTTCTTGGCCTGAATCCACTTACGGGCGCAAACGACGAAAGTTTCGGCCCGCGCTTTTTTGGGATGAGCGACGCTTGGGATCCTCAGCTGTCGCAGAAAATTGCGGTCGCGGCGGCACAGGAAAAAATTCCACTGCACCGTGGCGTTTACATGGCGTTTCGCGGGCCGTCGTTTGAGACGCCAGCGGAGATTCGCATGGCGCAAATTTGGGGCGCGGATGCAGTCGGGATGTCCAGCGTGCCCGAGTGCCTGATCGCGCGGCATTGCGGTCTCAAAGTCGTCGGTGTGTCGTGTATCACCAATATGGGCGCGGGTCTTTCTGATGAACAACTCACGCACGCTCACACGCTCGAAAATGCCGCCAAAGGGGCAGCTGATTTCGAGCGACTTGTGGGCGCTGCGGTGCCGTTACTGGCCGGTTGACGGCGCGGTGAGGTCAGCCCGCGTGTGGGTGCTGATAGGGCGCGCGGTAGGCGCGCTTCAGTAACTTCGCGGCGGTGGGGGAATTGGTGATTTGCTCGCTCTGAGCGTCCCAAGCGAGGCGGTCTCCGGTTTCGTAGGCGATCATCGCGAGTTTGACGGCGCTCGTGGAAATATGCGCGTCGGCGATGTCGCCGCTGGGGGCTTTGCGTTGGCGCACGCCATCGAGGAATTCACCGAGATGGGTGGCGCTCATATCGCCTTTGACGTCGTGGACCTGGCGCTCGGCACCTTTGGTGCCGGGTAGGTGAATCCATTTCGTATCAGAGACGAAAATCGTGCCTTTTTCTCCGTAGAAAAAGATGCCGTTGTTGAATTCGGGCGTGAGCTCAGTGGAACCCCAGTGGCGGTGGCGCCATGTGACAGGACAGCGCGCAAATTCGAAATGCGCCGTCAGCGTGTCAGGCGTGGTGATCTTGCCTTGGAGTTGATAAAGTCCGCCGGTGGCGCTGATGGAGCGCGGGGCGGTTTCGTTGAGGATGAAGCGAGTCGCGTCGATCAGGTGGATGCCCCAATCGAAGAGGTGGCCTTGGCCGTAAGTTTTTTCGAGACGCCAATTTTTGTGACCGACCTGGGCGCTGTAAGGAATGAGCGGGCCGGGGCCACACCACAGCTCCCAATCGAGCGAGGGCGGCGGCATGACGGGCGCAGGGTTGGCGGTACCGGCGGTGAAATGGATCTGAGCGTCGACGTTGACGATACGGCCCAGCGAGCCAGCGGCGATGAAGTCGCGCACCGCGTGAAAGGCATCGCTTTGGCGACGTTGAAAACCGATTTGCACGATGCTGCGGCTCTTGGCGGCCGCATCGACCATCGCGCGGCCTTCACGGATGTCGTATGCGAGTGGTTTTTCGCAGTAGACGTCGAGTCCGCGTTGCATGGCGGCGATAAAGGGTAACGCGTGCCACTGAATTGGGGTGGCGATGATGACGCCTTCGAGTCCGGGAGCAGCGAGGAGATCGGCGTAGTGTTTGAACGTGAGAGGCCGCGAACCTTGGAGTTTTTCAATCTCCACAGCGGTGCTAGCGAGGTGCTCGCTGTCGATATCGCAAAGCGCGATGATCTGGGCGCCGCCGGCCTTGAAGGCGGCCTTGACGTTGACCATGCCCCACCAGCCGCAGCCGATGAGGCCGAGTTTGACTGTGCGCGCGGCGGCGTTGGCGGGTGCGGTCGAGGACGAACCGAGTGTGGCTTTTGTCTCGGCGGCATCTGTGCGGAGGGCGGAGAGGGCGGTCGCGCCTATAGCGGCGGCACCTAGGAATTGGCGACGGTTGAGGGGTTTCACGAGTTGAGTTTCTAAAAATGAGGGGATGGCGGAAAGTTAATTATTTGGCCTCGCGCGGGTGTTTGGGGTGGGTCGGGGGACGTGGAATTTCCGTTTGCCCCGAGTGAAACAGCGTGGATTGTGGAACCTTCCATGAGCGACACTCCCCTTGATATTTCCAACGACCAGCATGCCGTGCGGCGCCAAAAGCTCGCCGAGATGCGCGCCGGGGGCTTCGACCCGTTCCGCGCCAGCGTGGCGCAAACGCATTTTTCGCAGGACGCGATCAAGCTCCACGTTGCCGACCAGGACAACACCGTGACCGTCGCGGTCGCCGGCCGACTCGTGACGATCCGCGACATGGGCAAGAGCCAGTTTGCGAAGATTCTCGATCAACAAGGCCAGATCCAACTCTACCTTAAAAAAGACGTCTTGGGTGATGAAGCCTTCGCGATGTTTAAGAAGCTCGATCTGGGCGACATCATTGGCGTCAAAGGCACGCTTTTTATGACAAAGACCGGAGAGGTCACCGTGCGCGTGGAAAGTTGCACGCTCGTCGCGAAGGCGCTGCGGCCGTTGCCTGAAAAATGGCACGGTCTGAGCGATGCGGAGCAAGTTTATCGTCAGCGTTATCTCGATCTGATCGTGAACGCGGAGTCGCGGGCGCGGTTGCTGTTGCGCTCGAAAATCGTGTCGCACATCCGCCGTTTTCTCGACGCGCAGCAATTCATCGAAGTGGAAACCCCAGTGTTGCAAAGTGTCGCCGGTGGCGCTGCGGCAAGGCCTTTCCAAACGCATCATAATGCACTGGGCGTGGATTTCGTGCTCCGTATTTCGCTCGAACTTTATCTCAAGCGCATGCTCGTCGGTGGCTTTGATCGCGTCTACGAGATCGGCCGCAATTTCCGCAACGAAGGCGTCTCGCGCCGGCACAACCCCGAGTTTACCATGCTCGAGGTTTACCAGGCTTATAGCGACCACCGTGGAATGATGACCCTCATCAAAGACATGCTCACCTCGCTCTGCCGTGACGTCCTTGGCACGACCAAGATCAAACACGCCGCGAGCGGGCAAGAGATCGACTTCGGCGGCGAATGGCGCGAAGTGAATTATAAAGATCTCATCCGCGAAACGACGGGCGACGCGGAGTGGTTTGCTCGCAGTAAGACGGAAAAAATCGCCGGTGCCGAAAAACTCGGTCTTCACGTCGATCCCAAATGGGAAGAGTTTGAAATCACCAACGAGATTTTCTCTAAGAAGATCGAGCCCACGCTGATCCAGCCGACCTTTGTCATGAAACTCCCCAAGGAGTTGTGCCCGTTGGCAAAAATCAGCCTCGATGATCCGACGACCATTGATGTTTTTGAGCTCACAATTGGTGGCATGGAAGTCGCGCCCGCTTACTCCGAGCAGAACGATCCCGACGTGCAGCGCGCGATGTTTGAAGCGCAGGCCGGCGAGGAAAAACAGAACATCGACCAAGATTTTCTTCTCGCGCTCGAACACGGCATGCCACCCGCCGGTGGCATGGGCGTAGGCATCGATCGGTTGTGTATTCTGCTCACGGGCGCAGAGAGCATTCGTGACGTGATTCTCTTCCCGCAGCTCCGCCAGCGCGGTGAGGTTAAAATCGAAACGGTTGCTCCAGTAGCGCTCGACAAGGTCTTCGCCTCGCCAAAACCGACGGCCTAGTTCTCCGTGCCCTGGTACCTCTACCTCGCTTTGAAACAACTCTTCCCCACGGGGCGGAAGTTTCCGTTTTTCACGGCGATCTCGGTGCTGGGCGTGGCTTTAGGCGTGGCTCTACTCGTGATTTCCACGAGTGTTATGGGGGGATTCGGCTACGAAATCCGCCGCATGATCGTGGACACGCAGGGCGAAGTTCAGGTGCGCGCTGAGGGCCTGATCAATGACTCCGCTGGCTTGCAAGCGCGCCTAGCGGCGGTTCCTGGTGTGGTGGCAACTACCCCATTTGCCGAAGGCGTTGTGATGCTCGAACACGAGCGCAAACCGGCGTATCCTGCGATGCAAGGAATCGATGTGAATCGCGTGGGTGCGGTTGTACCACTGGAGAAGTTTATTCGCCTTGGTCGCCTAGAGGACCTGGACGACGACTCCGTGATTCTCAGCTCTAAACTCGCGCTTTCGATCGGTGCGCGCCTAGGCAGTAAGGTCGAAGTTTATTCGCCGCTTTTGTTGGAAAAGTTGAAAAACGACGAAGTCTTCCTGCCGCGAGAATTGCGTGTCGTCGGCATTTTTGAGGTCGGTCACCAGCAACTCGATAGCTCGGTCGTGCTCGTGACTTTGCGACAGATGCAGGAACTGTACGGGCTCGGTAACGCGATTCACGGCATCAATGTGAAGATCGCGCCAAAGGCCGACGCTGACGCAGTCGCGAGCCTCATCAACGCATCGCTACCGCCCGCGGCCCGTGCCCATGCGCGGTCTTGGATCGAGGCGAATCAAGATTTTCTCTTCATTCTACAACTCGAGAAAAACATGATTTTTTTCCTGCTCACGTTTATCATCATTGTGTCGGCGTTTTCTGTGACGAGCTCGCTGTTGATTTCAGTCGTGCGGAAAACCCGCGAGATTGGCCTGCTCGGCGCACTGGGTGCGGAGCCGCGGCAGGTGGCGGCGTGTTTTTGTTTTCAGGGCCTGTTGATCGGTTCAACGGGGACGTTGGCCGGGCTTGCGCTTGGTTTTGGTACGCTGCATTTTCGTAATGCGCTCGTCGAAGGCTTCACCCGGCTCACCTCGAGCGAGGAAGTGCTGACGCGCTTTTACCAATTCAGCCAATTGCCGGCGCACACTGCGGTGGGCGACGTCATTATGATCGTCGTCTGTTCTGTTTTAATTTCAACTTTGGCCGGATTATTGCCGGCTTGGCGTGCGGCTCGGCTCAAGCCGGTGGAGGCTCTGCGCAATGAGTGATCCCATTCTCACAGCGCGCGGATTGCGTAAAACGTTTCTCAGCGGCGATCGTCGCCTCGAGGTCCTTACGGGCGTCGATCTCGACGTCTCTTCGGGCGAGAGCGTAAGTATTCGCGGCGAATCAGGTTCCGGTAAATCGACGTTGCTCCAACTCCTCGCCGGACTCGATGCGCCCGATGCAGGCACGCTCGCGTGGGCGGGCATGCCGGACACGGGCACGAAGCGGCGCGCGACGTTTTTGGGCATCGTCTTCCAGTCGTTTTACTTGATCCCTGAGCTCAACGCTCGGGAAAACGTGCTGATGGCGCGTCGCATCTTGGGTGGAATCGACGCCGAGGCGCGGGCGCGCGCCGATGAATTACTCGCAAAAGTTGGTCTCGCCGAGCGCATGATACACTTGCCCGCGCAGCTCTCCGGCGGTGAGCGTCAACGCGTCGCCGTGGCGCGTGCGCTTATGAATTCACCCCGCCTCATCCTCGCCGACGAGCCCACGGGCAATCTCGACGAACGTACTGGCGACGCCGTGATCGAGCTGTTGCTTGGGCTTTGCGAGGAGACGAAAACCTCGCTCGTTCTCGTGACTCATAATGCGGCGCACGCCCAAAAAACACATCGCCAACTCGTTTTGCGCGGCGGAACCTTTGCCCATGGCTAAACCCAAAATCCGCTGCGGCGTCGTCGGGGTCGGCTCCCTTGGCCAGCACCACGCGCGCATCTACGCGAGTCTGCCCGGCGTCGAATTCGTTGGCATTTTCGAGTCCAACGACGCCCGTGCAGCTGAAATCTGCGCCAAGTTCAACTGTCGCCGTTTCACTACGCTGGAGGCGCTCGGTGACGCCTGTGACGCGGTTTCAGTGGTTGTCCCTACGGATCGTCACGCTGAGGTCGCTTTACCGCTCCTTGCTCGAAAAACGCATCTGCTGATTGAGAAACCGATCTGCGCTTCACTTGAGGAAGCGGAGCAAGTTTTGGCCGCGGCTCGGCAGCACGGTTGCCTCGTCCAAGTCGGCCACATTGAACATTTCAACCCCGTGATGGCTTTTTTGGAAAAACAGGTGGATCACCCGCAATACCTCACCGCGGAACGCCTCGCACCGTATCAACCGCGCGGTACGGAAGTCGGCGTCGTGCTTGATCTGATGATTCACGACATCGGTATTACGCTCGCATTGGTAAAATCACCCATTGTGCGCATCGACAGTGTGGGTGTCAGCGTTCTTTCAAAAACCGAGGATATCGCCAACGCCCGCATCCAGTTTGAAAACGGCTGCGTGGCCAATCTTAGTGCGAGCCGTATGAGCCTCAAGAAGGCCCGCGAGATACGGGTGTTTCAGGACAACGCCTACCTCTCGCTAAATTTCATGGAGCAGAAGGGGCACCTCGTGAAGAAGAGCGACATCATCGCCTACGGCTTGAAGATGAAGATCGGTCTCGTGAAGGCCGGCGATGTGAGTTCGATTCCGGTGAAGGAAATTCCCATCGAAAAAGGCGAACCGCTCGCGCTCGAATTGGCGTCATTTGTCGAGAGTGTGGCGCAGGCGCGGCAGCCGAAAGTCGGCGCGGCCCTCGGTAAATCAGCGCTGGAAGTGGCGATCACGATCACCGAGCAAATTCGGTCGCAGAAACGCTGACCATGAGCGGGGCGATGCTACCTTTTCGACTTCCCGCTCCCGCGGATGGAGCGGTCGATGTGTTAATAATCGCCGGCGAACATTCCGGCGATGAACACGCGGCGCGCCTCGTCCGCGAATTACGCGCCGCGCAACCGGGCGTGCGCGTCGCGGCGCTGGGTGGGTCGGAGTTGGCGGCGGCGGGCGCGCAGCTTTTGTTTGATCTTACGGCCTCTTCGGTCGTGGGTCTGGTTGAGGTTTTGAAAAACTATTCGTTTTTTAAAACGCTGATGGAGGAGACGCTGCGCTGGATCAGCGCTTATGCGCCGCGCGCGGTACTGTTCGTCGATTATCCTGGCATGAATTTGCGGCTCGCGGCCGCACTGCGGGAACGCGGGCTTTCCGTTAAGGGTGGCGGCGTAATCAAGACGCTCTTCTACATCTCGCCGCAAATTTGGGCGTGGAAAGCGAAACGGCGTTTTGCGATGGCGCGCGATCTTGATGCATTGGCGGTGATTTTTCCCTTCGAAGTCGACTGCTATGCGGACACCGCGCTGCCGGTTGAATTTGTGGGGCATCCGTTTCTCGCGCCAGATTATGCGGCGCCAGTGAGTTACGATCCGGCGGGACCGGTGCTTTTGCTGCCGGGCAGCCGTAAGCAAGCCGTGGCACGGATTTTTCCGGTGTTGCTGGCGGGATATGCAAAATTTTATCGGGCTGGCGCGGGCCGTCCGGCGACAGTGCTTTATCCTAGTGATGATATTTTAAAGATCCTACGCGCGGCGCAGCCGCCGGTGGAATTGCAGATGGTGCCTACGGGCATGCCAGTAGCGGCGTCGGCGGTGCTCACTTCGAGTGGGACGATGTCGATGCATTGCGCGCTTGCGGGAATTCCAGGTGCGATCGCTTATCGGGCGAATGTTTTAACGTACCTGCTCGGACGGATGCTCGTGAAAATCAAATATCTCGGCATCGCGAATCTGCTGCTGAACGAACCGATGTACCCTGAATTTATTCAAGGCGCGGCGACGCCGCAGGCCTTGGCTGAGCAGATTGCCGCAGGCTTAAACGATCCGGCTCGTCGGGCACAAACGATGGAGCGCGCGGCACGTTTACGAGTCTTGTTGAGTCGCCCGACGGGCGGCACCGCGGCGGCGTGGTTGCACCGCCAACTGGGCGGAGATTGAGTGCGCTCAAGCCGGCGAAACGGCGGGTTTTCCAGCGGCGAGTGGGGGCGCCTGAGGAGCGCCTTGGGCCGAGACTTGTTGCCAGAGCGCGGCGGATTTTTCCGTGAGCATGGCGCGGGCGCGTTCGACTTCGGCGAGACGAGCGACGCGATGGGATTCGGCGATTTTAGCGAGGTCGTCTAGGTTGTAGAGGAATGCGTTTTCGAGGTCGGCGACACCCGCTTCGATGTCACGCGGCAAGGCGAGATCGATAAAGAAGAGCGGACGAGCGGGGCGTTTGCGGAGGGCGCTGGCGACGGCCTCGACGGAGACTACCGTTTCGGGCGCGGCGGTGGAGCCGACGACGACATCGAATTCAGCGAGGCGCACTTCGCGTTGGTCGAAGGGCATGGCGCTCGCACCGAATGCAGTGGCGAGTTCCATCGCGCGCTCAAAGCTACGACTGGCAACTGTGAGCGAAGCAGCGCCTCGGCTTTGGAAAGCCTTAGCGGTTTTTTCACCAATATCACCCGCGCCGAGCAGTAAAATACGCGTGGCCTTGAGGTCGCCGAAAATATTGTGCGCAAGATCAACCGCTACATTAGCTATGCTGACTTGTCCTACGGTAATCGCGGTCTGCGTGCGTACGTATTTGGCAGCCTGAAAGGTTTTTTGGAAAACGCGGTTGAGGACGGGACCAGTGGATTGGCGAGTTTGGGCGGTCGCGTACGCGGCTTTAACTTGGCCAAAAATTTCGGTCTCGCCGAGCATCTGCGAGTCGAGGCCGGTAGCGACTTCGAAGAGATGTTGGATCGCGTCTCGGCCGGCTAGACTCAGACGAAATGAGGCAAATTCCTCGGCTGAGAAACATTGGCGCGCGCAGTACACGGCTTCAAGGCGAGCAATGATATCGGGCGTATCGGCAACACCGTAAAATTCGATACGGTTACAGGTGTTGAGAATGGTCAACTCGCGCAGGCCGGCGATGGTGGCGAGCTCAGTTTGCAGCCCGGCGGATGCCTCGTCATCGAGGGCGAGCTTTTCGCGTACGGCGAGCGGCGCGCGCTGGTGCGTGGTGCCTAGGAGGAAAAATCCGGGGCTGCTCATGGTCGGGCCGGAACAGTGGCCGGTGCCGACGGGACAGTGAGTGCTTGGCGGCTGGAATCAATCGGCCACAGCGAAAGTAGGGCGGCGGCGAAGAGGAGTAGCCCGGTCCAAGCGAAACGTTTCGCGAGGAGGCGTCCGCGCAGGCGCAGGATAAGCGCCATACTAGCGGCGAGCCACACGGCGACCGTGATGATGAGTTTGCCGATGCTGGCACTGGCGGGATCGCGCAGCCAGTAGTTGGCGCCGACAGCGAGTGAAGCGGCGAGTAAAACCACGCCCGTTGAGAGCAGGCGCAGACCGATTTGGTCGAGATCGACCATCGAAGGGAGAAATGAAAAGAGTCCGCCGAGGTTTTTGGATTTTAGGGAAAAATGCCGCAGCAACAACATGAGAGAGGTCAGCGCGAGCAGGGCAAAAACCCCGTAGCTAAAGAGCGCAAGCGCAGCGTGGAGTTCGATCCAGGGATTGTGGCCGAATAAGCGCAGGCGGCGTCCGCTGTCCCACGCGGGGATGGCGAGTGATAAAAAGGTGAGCGAGGCAGCGAGACTGGCCGTAAAATAACCGAGTACGCTTGAGCGAAACGCTACGCCGATCACCAGATAGAGCGAAATCGCGGACCAGGCGGTGAATTGAAACAGTTCAAACGTATTGCCCAATGGACAGCCCCCGACGGCTTTTCCGCGGAGGCCGAGGCCGACGAGTTGGAGACCGTAGCCGACGGCGATGAGCGCGTAGACTAACACGCCAGACGGACGGCCGCGACGCACTAGCGACCACGTGCCTAGCAGGAAACCCGCGAAATAAAAACCAGCGGAGAGCCAGAGCCACTGGCGATCGTTGAAGGCGGCGAGCATGATTTTCGACGCTAGACCGAGCAAAGGACGTAGCAAGTGTGGTGATGATCTATGCTATTCGTAGACCAAAACGAATTAGCGGCATTCATCAGACATTTGCCGATTATCGTGCATTCGCGCAATTCTTGCTCATAGACCTTCTTTTGAGAGAATTGATTTTACGGTAGAGGAGGTAAAAGATTCGGCTTCAACCGGTACTGAGAAGACAGGAAATCCCGATTCATTTCGGAAGCCTTGGGTAGAGCTCGCAGTGAGACCTTTTCTTGCGAGTTGAGATATCACCTCTCCGGCTGTGCTATTCGTGGTCTCAGCAATATTCTTGGCCGCGTTAAGAATAGCTTCGTCTATGTCCAGAGTAGTCTTCATCTCACTGCATCACATCATCTGATGCAGTGATTTCAATCAGGCATCAGTTTGATCAAAAGCACAGCAAAGTATGCCATTACTTTAACGCTTAGGTGCCCAGCGGGCGAGGAAGGCGCTGACCTTGGCCGGATCGTGGGCGGAGCCGCCGTCTTCGAGGGCGCCGGTTTCCTGAGTCGTGAGTTGCTGGCCGGCGGTGTCGAGGACGACGAGTACGGGAAGGCCTTCTTTGAGTGGATTGCCGTAGCGCAGGTTGAGGTCTTCGTTGCGTTTGGTCCCGTTGCGCCAGTTGGAATCGATGAGCACTAGGACGTAATTTTCTTTTAGCGCGGCGGCGATTTTGGGTTCGCTCGCAAAAGTACGGTCGAGCCGGCGACACCAGATGCACCAATTGGCGCCGAACATGAGCAGGACGTTTTTCTTTTCTGTTTTGGCGGTGATGAGGGCGGTGGCGATCTGGGCGTTGCCGTCGGATTTTGGGTCGTAGAGATCAGGACCCAGTTTGGGGTATTCGGGCTCGGTGGTTTTCGCGGTGGGCGTAGCGACTAAGCTCGCAGTAAACGCGAGTATGGCAAACAGGACGAGGGGTAGGTGTCGAAGCATGGATAGATTTACCCGTAGTTAAAAAAAGGACGGAAGCTAAATTTTGTGCGCGACCCAAAAACGGCACTCATCTGAGAAATCGCGGACGGCGCGGGATTCTTTGGCGACGACTTTGCGGAGTGCATCGTAGGTGTGTGTCCAGCCGCTCGCGACGAGATCGGCGAGGATTTCGGCGCGGTCGGGCAAGTGCATGAACGTGCGGCCGGTGCCTGCTTCTTCAAAATAACGGTCGCCGAATTCAAGCAGACGCGGATCTTGTTCGCCGCGTTCCCAGCGGAGGGCCTCGAGGCGCCAGAGAGCACGTTCGACTTGGTTTTGTTCACGATCGTGGGTCGTGAACAACAAGGGTGCGCCTGGCCGGCAAAGTTCATGCAGCCCGCGCAAAGCAGCGCGGCGGTTTTCTCGACCAGGAATTTGCATCAAACCATTAAACAGAAACAGGGCCCCCCCGTAGGCAGTGTCACCTATTAGATGACACTTTTTTAGGGCGGTGGCATCGGCGTGGACAAAGCGGATGGCTCCGGCGGTGCGTTCGGCGGCGAGGCTGCGGGCTTGGTCGAGGAGCTCGGTGGCGAAGTCGAAGGCGGTGAGGTTTTGGTAGCCAGCGTCCCACAGCCCGAGGGTGGCCCGGCCGGCACCGCAGCCGGCCTCAAGCAGCGGGGAGGTGGGATCGGTAAAATAGCGCTCGATCAGCGTGCGTTCCGAAGCCCATAGGCCGAGGTGGTGCGCGGCGCGCGCGTAATGGATGACGGCGACGGGGTCGTTGAAGTCGTCGCAGACGGTGGCGGCGGTTATTTTTTGCGCAGCCACGTGGCGATAAACATGCCGTTGGCGTTGAGCTCGTGCGGGAGGAGCGCGAGTTCGGCGTGCGGGGAACCGAGGCCGGTGAGCGGGAGTGGTTCCAACTCGGGGTGCGCGGCGCTAAAAGCGGCGGTGACGGCGGTGGTCTCGCTGCGAGTGAGTGTGCAGACCGAATAGACCAGACGACCGCCGGGTTTGAGTGAACCGACCAGGTGGTTGAGCATCGCGAGTTGCGTGGCGGCGAGTTCGGTCACGTCGGCGGGGGTGGTGGTCCATCGCGCGTGGGGGTTGCGTTGCCAGGTGCCGATGCCGCTGCAGGGGGCGTCCAGAAGGATGCCGTCAAATTTGGTTTTGGTGGGGAGGCGGGCAGAGCCGTCCCAGAAGGCGGTGCGGTAGTTGAAAAGTTTGGCGCGGCCGGCGCGGCGTTTGAGGGTGTCGATGCGCTTTTCGTTGCGGTCGGTAGCCCAGACGACGCCTTTGTTCATCATGAGATCGGCGAGGTGGAGGGTTTTGCCGCCTTCACCGGCGCAGGCGTCCCACCACGTTTCACCAGGCGTGGGTGCGGCGGCGACGCTCACAAGTTGGGAGGCGAGATCTTGGATCTCGAATTCGCCGGTCTTAAATTGTTCGGTTTTGAATAGATCGGAGACGCCAGTGAAGCGCACGGCGTCGGGCGCGCGCGGCGTGGTTTCGGCGGCGAAGAGCGATTTGGCGAGGCCGGCAGCGCGGCCGGGGCGGGCGCGGAGCCAGAGGGTTGGGTCGCGTTGGAGCTGGCGCAGGTAATCAGCGGGGATATCCATCTCCGTTTTTAACCAAGCGGGGACAGCCAAAGCGGCGAGGGCTTCGGGTTTGATCGACTTGGGATCGGCCGTGAAGCGCTCGTGGAAGGTGACGGCTTGTTCGAGGCGTTTTTGCGGGGAAGCTTTTTCGTCGAGCCACTGCAGCCAACGGAAATAGACGAACACCGTGTGGCTGATGACGCGACGGGCGGGCGGCTGGAGGTAGCGATGCGTCTCGAAGTAAAAACGCAGAGCGGTGTCGGCGCGTTGGTCGGCCGAAATGGTTTTGAGCACGCCGGCGGCGTGGTTGAGCAGGGCCTGGTCGATCATGTGTCACCACCAGACACACGAAACTGGGCCAAAGGGGAAACGTTATTTCCCCAAAAGTCGGGATTAAGACTTTTTCGACCACTTGCGGTCGTTCTTGAGTTCGAGGGCGCGCGTCTGCAGTTGGACGCCAGCGACGGCGGGGTGGGCGCGGAGTTGCTGGAAGGTTGCACCGTTAAGTTTCCATGTGAGCGCGGTGCTCGCTTCCGCGTGGGGGGCGACGTGTTTCTCGAACATAAAGGCGAATTCGACGCGGGTGTCGCCGACCTGTTTATTAAGCGTTTCGCGCAAGAGGCGCAGAAAGGCGGGTAACTCGGGGTGCGCGGGGTGCAGAAGCCAGGTGACTTTTTTGACCAGGCGCGTGACTTCGGTGTCGAGCGGGTAGCATTCCTTGACGTTGATGCGCGGGCCTTCGGTGCCGGTAATGATGTTGCCAAGCACGAGGACAGGGGCGTTTTCGGCCAAGATGGCGCCGTAAGCGGCGTACCCGTCGGCAAAGAGATTGAGGGCGACGGAGGCGTTTTTGGTGGCGAGCGTGAAGGCAGCCCAGGGGCGGTTATCTTTTTTGGAGAGGCGTTTGACGATGTTGCTGATGATGCCGGCCAAGCGGAATTCGATGCGATCGCCCTGCTTAAGGAGGTCGTCGACAGCGAACGTGTCGAGGGCTTCGGTGATGCCCGCGTAGACGTTCATCGGATGGCCGGTGACGTAGAAACCTAGGAGCTCTTTTTCAAAAATAAGGCGCTCAGCCGAGGTAAAGTCCTCCAGGTCGGCGGTGCCGGGCGCGGTGGGAAGCGCCGTGCGAGAGGCTAAGGCGGGGGCTTTTTTCGCCGAGGCGGGTTCGGCGAGCATGTCCATGAAACTGTGTTGGCCGGCGGCTCGGTCGCGGGCGTTGTTGGCGGCGGTGGCCATGGCGCCGTCGATGCTATCGAAGATTTTTTTGCGCAGGGCGCCGCTGAAATCGAAGGCGCCGGTCTTGGCAAGGTGTTCGAGGACGCGCTTGTTAATAGCGCGGCCATCGACGCGGGAGATGAAATCGTCGAAAGAGCCGTAGGGGCCTTTGGCGTCGCGTTCGGCGATAATTTTCTGTGCGGCGAGTTCGCCTACGCCTTTGACTCCGGCCAGACCGAAGCGGATTTTTTCGCCGACGGGTGTGAACATCTCGCGGGATTCGTTGACGTCGGGCCCGAGGACTTTGAGGCCCATGGCTTCGCATTCAGCGACGAAGTGGGAGACTTTTTCAGAATTGCCCAATTCGGAGCTGAGCATGGCGGCCATGAATTGGACCGGGTAGTTAGCTTTGAGGAAACCGGTCTGGTAGCTCAGAATCGCGTAAGCGGCGGAGTGGGATTTGTTGAAACCGTAGCCCGCGAACTTATTGAGGATGTCGAAGATCGAGTTGGCGGTTTTTTCGTCGATTTGGTTCACGCGTTGGGCGCCTTCGACGAATTTGGTCCGCTCCTTGGCCATGGCCTCAGCATCTTTTTTACCCATGGCGCGGCGCAGCATGTCGGCGCCACCGAGAGTGTAGCCGGCGATGATCTTGGCAGCCTCCATAACCTGCTCTTGATAGACCATGATGCCATAGGTCTCGCGGCAGACTTCCTCGAGCAGTTTGTGCGGGTAGGTGACGGTGCTAGGGTCTTTTTTACCGCGGACGTAGTCAGGAATCCACTCCATCGGGCCGGGCCGGTAAAGGGCGATGAGGGCGACAATCTCGTCGATCGTGGAAAGGCTAATCTGGCGGCAGAGGTTTTGCATGCCGCCGGATTCAAGCTGGAAGACGCCCGTGGTGCGGCCGGAGTTGAGCAGGGCAAAAGTCTTCGCGTCTTCGAGCGAGATGGCTTCGATGTCGAATTTAGGGTCGGCGGTGCGACGAATGTTATCCACGGCGTCGGCGATGACGGTGAGCGTCTTTAGCCCGAGGAAGTCCATCTTCAGCAGCCCGAGTTTGCCGACGGCATTCATGTCGAACTGCACGGTCACATCCTCTTCCTGAAGCGTCAGCGGGACGAATTCATCGAGGGGGCGGTCGGTAATGATGATACCGGCGGCGTGTTTGCCGGTGTTGCGGACCATGCCCTCCAGGACGCGGGCTTGGTCGAAGATTTTTTTGGCAACGGGGTTGCGGGCGATTTCGTCGCGTAGCTCGGTAGATTTCTTGACGGCGTCCTCGAGTGTGATGTTGAGCTCGTCGGGGATCATCTTGGCCAGACGATCGGCGTCAGCGTAGGCAAGGTTGTGGACACGCGAGATGTCGCGGATGACCATTTTGGCACCGAGGGTGCCGTAGGTGATAATGTTGGCTACGCAGTCTTTACCATATTTTTCGCGGACGTAGTCGATCACTTGGCCGCGCCGGCGCATGCAAAAGTCGATGTCGAAGTCAGGCGGGGATACGCGTTCAGGATTCAGGAAACGCTCAAAAAGCAGCTTGAAGCGGAGCGGGTCGAGGTTGGTGATCGCGAGTAGGTAGGCGACCAGACAGCCGGCGCCGGAGCCGCGGCCTGGGCCGACAGGGATATCGTGTTTACGGGCCCAGTCGATAAAGTCCCAGACCACTAGAAAGTAGTCGATGAAGCCGGTTTTGCTAATGATGCTGAGTTCAAAATCGAGTCGTTCGACGAGCGTTTTGCCGAGAACAGGATCGGTGTGGGTTGCTGGCGAAGCGTAATCGAGGCCGTAGCGGCGCCGCAGGCCAGCGATGCAGAGATCTTTGAGGTAGCCGGAGCGGTCGGTCTTGGCGGAGACTTCGATCGGGAGGGGGTATTTGGGATAGCGTTCGCTGCCCTTCGGAAAAGGGATGGTGAGCTCGCACATCTCAGCGACAAGCTGGGTGTTGGTGATGGATTCGGGGACCTCAATGAAGAGTTTTTCCATCTCGGCGCGGGACTTCAGATAGAATTCCTGGCCGGAGAACTTCATGCGCTTCTCCTCCTCAATCTTGGCGCCGGTTTGGATGCAGAGCATCGCATCGTGGGGGCCGGCATCGCTGGCGTTGACGTAGTGAACGTCGTTGGTGGCAATGACCTTAAGGTTGAACTCCTCGGCGAGCTTGAGAAGACCGGGGATAATTTTGAGCTGCTCGGGGATGCCGTGATCCTGGATTTCGACGAAGTAGTTTTCGCGCCCGAAAATATCGACGAAACGAGCGCAAGCTTTACGGGCTTCCTCCTCGCGGTCGTGAAGCAGGTGCTGGGGGACGAGCGAGGCGAGGCAGCCGGTGAAGCCGATCAGGCCATTGGCGTACTTGGCGAGAGTTTCTAGATCAGTGCGCGGTTTATAATAAAACCCCTTCAAATGGGCGTCGGAGACCAGTTTGAGGAGGTTTTGATACCCGGTGAGGTTTTTCGCGAGCAGGCCAAGATGAAAGATGCTTTTGCCCTCGTCGTCGGATCGGCCGTGTTTTTCCAGGCGGGAAGTTTCGACCAAGTAAAGTTCGCAGCCGACTAGCGGTTTGATGCCTTTGGACTTGGCCGTGTTGTAGAAATCAATGGCGCCAAATAGATTGCCGTGATCGGTGAGGGCTAGGGCTGGCATGCCGAGGGCCACTGCGCGGTCCATCAGCCGGTCAATACGGCAGGCTCCGTCTAGCAGACTGTAGTCCGAATGGACATGAAGATGGACGAAGTTCTGATCAGCGGACGACACGGTAGGGCAAGGCAAGGGGCGGGTGGGGCGCGTGCAAGGCGAAAGCCTAAACTGCCGCAAATCATGTCGGGTAAATCACGGGCAATAGGGCCGGAAAAAAGCCATTGACGCAAGCGAGGCGGCTTGGCTTGTTAACACCCTTTTCCCTTCACCAACCGTCTCCCGAGCATGTCTATCGAAATCAAAATCCGCAAAAACGAGCCCATCGACCGTGCGATCCGTCGCATGAAGAAGAAGCTCGAGCGCGAGAACATCATCAAGGGCACCCGCGCCAAGCGTTACTTTGAGAAGCCGTGCGAAAAGCGCCGTCGCCGCGAGAAGGTCATGGCCTTCACCGCGATGCTCCGCCGCCGCCACGCCGACTAACAATCGCATCATCTTTTCCTAAACCGCCTTCTGGTTAATTCCGGATGGCGGTTTTTTTGTGGGCTAGAGGCATGCTTTAGGCGCGCTCAATGATCTCGGTGATCCAGCGCCGGTGCGGGCCAGAGAGGGTGATCGAGGATAATTCTGGAAGAGGGACCCAGACTAGTTCGTCAGCGAGCTTCCCTCGAGGTGCGGCGCAGGTGTAAATCGACTCTGTAATGCGGTAACGCGTGATGCCCCGTTTTTTCGTGGCCAACAACGTGCCTTTGGCGGCGGCCACCTCGGTGAGCCCGAGGTGCGCTGCGCTCGGGAGTTCATGCTGTAAGGCGAGCCGGCGGGCCTCGGCGGCGGCGCGATGCAGCAACAGCGCCCCGTCGCGTTGGCACCACAGTCGCGTGACAGAGCGATGCTCGATTTGCTTGGGCGCAAGACGGGGAAACGCGTGCGGTTCGCCCTGCTTGGTGGCGGCGCAAAAATGCCGGACCGGACACATCAGGCAGGCCGGATTTTGTCGTGTGCACACCGTCGCACCCAGTTCCATCATGGCCTGATTGTGGTCCCCGGCGCGATCAGCAGATACGAGGTTGTCCGCGAGTGAGGTGAGGGCTTTGGCGGCGCTGCTACTATCGCGAAACTCCGTGGCGTCGGCGGTGAGTCGGGCTAGGATGCGCACGACGTTACCGTCCACGCAGGCTACGGGGGCGCCGAAGGTAATACTCGTGATCGCCGCGGCTGTATAGGGACCCACTCCGGGCAATTCACGCCACTCCTCCGGCGTTCGCGGCAGTGCTGGCCGGGCCGTGACCGCTTGGGCGAGTCGGTGTAAGTTGCGTGCGCGCGAATAATACCCGAGCCCTTCCCAGAGCTTGAGCACGCGCGCCTCAGAGGCGGCGGCGAGCGCGGCAAAACTCGGTAGTTCGGCCTGCCAACGCGCGAAGTAGGGGAGGACTGTTTTCACCTGCGTTTGTTGCAGCATGAATTCGCTTACGACGGTCTTGTACAGAGACGGGGTTTCCCGCCACGGCAATACGCGGGCGTGACGCTGGTACCATTCAAGCAGGGCGGCGGAAAATTCGGCGCGGCGAGCCTTAAGGGCGGCGGCATTTTGGGGCGCGGAAGTTTTGCGTGTCATCGGCGTATTTTTTGTGACACTCGGTGGTCTCATGGCCAAGCGCGGAGAATCTGCCGAGGAAAAACCTAAAAAGCTCAGTACTTACACCATCAAGCTCGACGATGTGCAGATGGATAAGCTACGTGCGCTCTGCGTGGCCCGCCAATGGGAGCCATTTGAGGTACCCTACGCGCGGTTCGCCTTTCGCGGCACCGATGTGAACGTTACTGCTTACGACAAGCGCAAGGTCGTGGTCATCGCTGGCAAGGGCACCGAGGAGTTTGTCACGATGACGCTCGAGCCGGAAATCACCATGGCGGCGAAACTCGGCTACGATGAGGTGCTCCACCCCGATTGGTTTGAAGCGCACGCTGGTCTCGACGAGAGCGGCAAAGGTGATTTTTTCGGTCCCGTTGTCGCTGCTACGGTAATTGCCGACAAAGCCATGATCGAGGCTTGGCGCGAAGCTGGCGTGCAAGATTCTAAAAAAATCGTTGATACGCAGATCATCCGCCTCGACGCCATCATCCGCGAGACCAAGGGCGTTGTTGTCGAAGTTTGCTACTGTCGCACCATGGCGCGCTACAACGAGCTGATGGGTCGCCCGGGCGCCAACCTCAACCGCCTCCTCGCCTGGCAACACGCGACCGCCCTCGGTGACGCGCTCGCTAAGAGGTCTGTGCCTTGGGGCTTGCTCGACCAATTCACCGAACAGCCGCTCGTGCAGCGCGAACTCACTAAAAAGGGCGTGCAAAATTTCGAGCTCCGGATGCGCACCAAGGCCGAATCGGACCCTGTCGTCGCCGCCGCCTCGGTCGTTGCCCGCGCCGAGTTTATCCGCGCCATGCACGCGCTTTCGAAGCAGTTCGGCGAAAAACTCCAAAAAGGCGCGGGGCCGCTCGTCAAAATCCAGGCCGATCAGATCATGCAGAAATTCGGCACGCGCGCCCTCGGCGACTACGCCAAACTGCACTTTCGCACCGCCTACGAGGTTGTGTCCGCCGCCGGTAAACTGGACGAACTCCCGCTCAAACCACCGCCCCCCAAGATGGAGTGGTGAGGATTCGTGCGACCGCGACACTTCCATTTATACGTTTAATCGAGCATGTCTAAACGACGCCAACTTCGCGGCTTTGATCTCAAGCAAATCGAAGGCGTATCCAGCCTCATCGGCGTCGATGAAGCCGGACGCGGCGCGCTCGCTGGTCCGGTTGTGGCGGGCGCTGTGCTCGTGACACGTGAATTTCTCGATAGCCGCTGGGCTGATACCAACGCCCGCCGCATTAATGATTCCAAACAGCTCACGGCTGCCGAGCGCGACTTACTCTGGATCGACTTCGAAGCACTCGCCGCCGAGGGAAAAATCCATGCGCATTTTGGTACGGCTGATGTCACCGAAATCGCGCAATTCAACATCCTCGGCGCGACTAAAATTGCCATGCGCCGCGCTCTCGAGGGTATTTATCCGCCCGGCGCGTTTGAACACAAAATCGAGCCCGATCTTTTTTCCGCACCCGAAGAGCTCGCGACGTTTCAACCGACGGTCTCCTCGCGCGTGTTGATCGACGGGCTACCCTTGCGCAATTTTCCCTATCCGCACACCGGCGTTGTTTCCGGGGATGGGCGTTCCCTTTGCATCGCGATGGCCTCGATCATCGCCAAGGTCACGCGCGACCGACTCATGAATGAGCTCGAGCACGATTTTCCCGGCTACGGTTTCGCCGCGCACAAAGGCTACGGCACCGAAGAACATCGCGAAGCGGTGTTGCGTCTCGGGCGCACACCGCAGCACCGCGAGATGTTTCTGCGTAAACTCATGTCCAGTCGCGTGGACCCCACGCAGATGGATTTTCTCGGCGCCTAACCTCTGCGCCGGGCTGTGGTCACGTCGTTGACCGACGCCACCTCCTTCACCAAGTTCATCCCAAAATGGCCGGAAAGAAAAACTCCTCGCTTGATCGGGTGCTCGGGCGTCTCGACACCCTCGACTCCGTCAACCTGGCTAATTTGGTCCAACGCCTCGCGCGTGAACGTGGGTTGTTCGAGGAGATTTTTAACACGCTTCAAGAAGGCGTGCTCGTAATCACACTCGATGGCGAAATCGACTACGCCAACGACGCCGCGCATCGCCTCATTGGTATCGGCGAAGACGAACTCGCGGGCCAGATCCTCTGGCGGCTCGTACCCGGACTGCGGCCTTCGTTGGGGGCGGCACTCGAAGACGACACCGCGGCGGCTTTGCCCGTCGTTACGCGTGAGTTTGAGCTGACTTATCCCGAGCACCGCACGGTGCGTTTATATATGGTGCCGTTTCGCGGGGAAGGGCGGGGGGATGCACGCCGTTTCGCGGTCATTCTCACTGACGTCACGCGCGACAAACAAACCACCGCGCAACAACTCGAGGATGAGCGCACCTCCTCGATTCTTCTCCTGGCTGCAGGAGTCGCCCACGAATTGGGTAACCCGCTTAATTCACTTACAATTCACCTTCAGCTCATGGAGCGAAAGTTGAAGAAACTCAAAGCTTCGAAAGAAGCGGAGTCTCTCGCTGAGTCCGTGTCTATTTGTCGCGCTGAAGTCGCTCGGCTCGATGGGATCATTAGTAACTTCCTCGATGCGATCAGACCGCGTTCGCCTGATTTGTCGGAGGTCGATCTGGCTGAAGTCTTAACGGAGGTACTGAAATTCCAACATCGGGAATTTTCCGATCGGCGTATCGCGGTGGAAGCCGATGCACTCGCCGATTTGCCCCCAGTCATGGCCGACCGCAATCAACTCAAGCAGGTCTTTTTTAATATTAATAAAAATGCTATGGACGCCATGCAACCCGGCGGCCGGCTTAAGATTCGTGCTCGGGCCGACGACGAATCGGTATACTTACTCTTCGGCGACAGCGGCAGCGGAATCAAACAGGAGGACCTTGTGCGCCTCTTTCAGCCTTATCACACCACCAAGCCCGACGGCCACGGCCTCGGCCTCATGATCGTCCAGCGCATCATGCGAGAACACGGCGGCCAGGTAGGCATTGAAAGTAAGGAAAGTATCGGAACGGTGGTCACGCTACAGTTTCCGCGAAAAGATCGGCGAGTCCGCATGCTCGGGCGATGAGCCTTGGCGCCGGCGTTTCACCCGTAATAAGGGGCCCCTGGATAGCGCGGTGCGCTTGGTTGCCAAATTGTCTGCGAGGGAAAGATTGCCTCACTGCTCCTACCCCCTCATCGCAATGCTGCGTATCCTTAGTTGTCGCCCAGCGTCTGGCTAAGGTAACGCAATGAACACGGCATGGAACCCTCGCAACCGACACCTCCGGTCGAACTTATTCTCCGCGCACAACGCGGCGAACCGGACGCTCAGCGCGAGCTCATCTTGGCTTACCAGCACCGCGTGGCCGGTTTTGTTTATGCGATCATCGGCCGCAGCGACTCCATCGAAGACATCGCCCAGCTCATTTTTATCAAAATGGTTCGTGCGATCGATCGCTTACAAGCGCCGGCGCAGTTTGAATCCTGGCTGTTCCGTCTGGCGCGCAACACCTGCATCGATCACCTGCGTCGCCAGAAACTCCGCCGGATTTTCACCCCCTTCGCTCCCGAACACGAAAACGTTCCCGAACCCTCTGGCGCAGTCGGTTCGGAGGAGCTCGACGCCCTGCGCCACGCGCTTGATCAACTCCGCCCCCAAGACCGCGCTTTGCTCGCCCTTGTCCAAGAAGGCCGCAGCCACGCCGAGATCGCAGTCACCCTGCGCTCCAGCGTCGCCGCGGTAAAAGCCCGCTTACATCGCGCTCGCGAACACCTCCGAGAACATTATCAATCCCCTCATGAAAACTGAAACCCGCGCCTGGGAACAACTCCAGCGCCACGCCTCCGCCCAACTTCGCCCCGGCTTCGCCGACCGCGTCGTCCGCGCTGCTCGCGCTGGAGCCGAAGCCGTACCGTCCTTACTCAGCATTTTCGCCGTGAGCGCCGCCACAGCTGCACTCTGCCTGCTCGCGGTCACGCTCTTTAACACCACCTCCCGCGATACCGACGAAAGCGATTTCAATCTCGCTGGCTGGCAACAGATCGCCGCGGACTCTGAAGAATTTGCCGTTAATTTATGAAACCACGCCTGCTCATCACTGGCCTGACCGTCACCGTATTCGGTGCAGGTTACGCCGCGGGCCTTTGGACGGAGCGTACCCGCCCCGTACCCCCGCCGCCCGCCCCCCTCATGGGTGAATTTTCTGGAAAACACGCTCCCGCCCCAGGAAAGACTCCCACGTCCTCGTCCGTCCGCTCACCCCTCAACCGCGCTCAACTCGCCTCCGAAATCGAACGCCTGCGTCCCCAGATCGATGGCTACCGCCAACGCCTCGAGGCCCTCGACGCGGAATTCGACCGCGAACTCATCGCTCACCTCACGCCCGAGCAGGCCGCCGCGTACACCGCGGCTCAAAAACGCCGCGCTGAGCGCAGCGCCAAGGGCGCCGCACAAACGGCCGCCAAACTTGATCCGCTCACCGACGACGAGATCGAACAACTCCGCCAACGCTCCCTCTTCGGGGTGCTCTGGATGATCGCGCCCACGATGAAGCAGGATTCCCTCATCAAGGATCTCAAGCTCACTGAAGCCCAACAGCTGAAGACGCGTGAGCTACTGCGTGACCGCCGAGAAAAATTCCTCGCTATCGTCGACTCTACGCCTCCGCCGAGCATCATGTTGAGCCGCCTTGCCCCTGCCGCCCAGCGCCTAGCGCCGGCTCCCGCTAAAAAGTGACCATCGCCCGGCCTACCGCCGGGCTTGACGCTCCCCGCACCCCCCGCGTGAATCGCACCATGGTTCCCAGCGTGCTCATCGTCGACGACGAGAAACACACCCGTGAAGGTCTTCAGCAGGCGCTGGCCGACACTTACGACGTTTCTATCGCCGCCAGCGCCGACGAAGCGTTTAACCTCCTCGACTCTCAGCCTTTCGATGTCGTCCTCACCGACCTGCGCATGCCCGGCAAGTCCGGACTAAAGGTCATCGATAAAGCCTTAGCGCTCCCGCAGCGCCCCGCGGTCTTGATGATGACCGCCTACGGCAACATCGACACCGCGGTCGAAGCTATGAAACGAGGTGCCGTCGATTTTCTGACCAAACCCGTCAATATCGAGCGTCTCGAAGTCTTGATCCAACGCGCTCTCAAGACGAAAACCCTCGAGATTGAAGTCCAACAATTGCACGAGCGCCTCGACGAAAAATTTAGCTTTAGCGGCATCGTCGGCCAGTCGGCCAATCTGCTTAACGTTCTCGACCGCGTGAAATTGGTCGCGCCTTCGCGCGCGACCGTACTCATCGACGGCGAATCCGGCACGGGTAAAGAACTGATCGCTCAAGCCATCCATCAAGCCAGCCCCCGCGCCCGGGCGCCTTTTATCGCCGTCCATTGCGCCGCCCTCTCGGAAAATCTCCTCGAGAGCGAACTCTTCGGACATGAACGCGGCGCCTTCACCGGTGCTACCGAACGTCGCATTGGTCGGTTTGAAGCCGCCGTTGGGGGGACGCTTTTCCTAGACGAAATTGGCGAGATTTCCCTTTCCACGCAGGTCAAACTGCTCCGTTTTCTCGAGACCAAAGCCATTGAGCGTGTGGGCGGATCCAAACCCATCGACCTCGACGTTCGTCTCGTTGCTGCCACCAATCGCCAACTCGAGGCCATGGTGCGCGAAGGCAAATTCCGCGAAGACCTCTTTTTCCGGCTCAACGTCGTAAGGATCGAGCTCCCGCCCCTGCGCGCCCGCCCCGATGATATCCCCGCTCTGCTGGCGCATTACTTGAAGGTTTTCTCGACGGAAAACGGCCACCCGCCGCTCACGCTCGAGCCCGGCGCCATCGCCACGCTCAAAGCCTACGCTTGGCCCGGTAATATCCGTGAACTCCGTAATTTTTGCGAAAACGCCGTCGTCCTTCGCCGCGGTGGCAAACTCACCGAGTACGACCTGGATCCTAAGTTCCGCGGTTTGGTTGCCTCGCCCGATGGCGCTCGCTCGACCGGGTCAGCTCCCGCATCCGTCACCACCAGCGGTTCTACTAGCCCGTCTCTCTCGGTGGAAGTGA
>Ga0214919_10002583_pt1 | contig 28329 bp, 29 predicted proteins | sample LL1503_MetaG_FD_177994 | JGI IMG/M metagenome (GOLD analysis project Ga0214919, IMG submission 177994) | Freshwater microbial communities from Lake Lanier, Atlanta, Georgia, United States - LL-1503 | ecosystem: Environmental > Aquatic > Freshwater > Lake | place: USA: Georgia | collected... | reverse complement strand
TATCAATATCAGTGTTAGAATTATCATCTATCTTATTATTAATATTGATATTATCATCTGTAATAGTATTTGTTAAAATTGTATTTTCTTCAGTAGCGTAACTTGATAGCACTCCACCCATTTTAAATTTTATTATTTAATTTATTGTATAAATTATTATATAAATTATAATGCAATAAATTTAAATGATAATAAAATATTTTATTATCATTTGATGCCATTACTAAAGAAAATAATTAATAAAATAATTTATTAATTATTTTATTATTTAATATTTAATAATATATAATAATAATATAATAAAATAAAATATAATAATATATACTAATACTGTAATAAATATTTATAATGTCTGAATCTAAAGAAAGTTTTTGTAGTTTATATTCATTTATTCGCAAACATAATTCAAAATTATATGATCTATTAGATGATATTTGTGCGACCGGGTTATTTAGACCTAGAGATAGAAATGAAGTAACATTTCTTAATCCTGATGATAAATTAACAAAAGAATTAGAAAAAATGATTAATAAAGGGGATGGTGAAGAAGCTTTGAATAAATTAAAAAGTTTATTTATTTATGGAAAACATGATAAATTATCCGGAGATTTGGTTACATACAATAGAAAAAAAATAAAAACTGATTTAAGCAAATTAAGCAAATCAAAGAATTTCAAACAATGGTCAAGTAAAAATAATTCTTATGTATTTGAATATACTTTAGCCACATTCCCAGAAGAATCAGCAACAGTAGAAGCACCTAAAACTAAAAAAAAGACTGTTAAAGGATCAAGTGAAAATAAAAATAGAATTCATGCAACTGAAGAAATTACTAAAGATGTACATGATAAAAAACATAACCATAAAGTAGCATATAAACTAAATTCTTTATTAGAATTTATTAAAAAAAAGGATAATACATTATATAATAAAGTTGTTGCATTAGTTGATCCTAATATGACTTTAACTTGGTATATTTTAGTACAACCAACTAAAATGGACAATCACCATATTTCTAATGAACTCTTTGAAGAATGGTATGCTAAAGGATTTAAAAACCCAATTAACAGTGTATCTCTAATCAAACAAATATTTACAACTGAAATGCATGAAAACTCAAAACTTAAGGAAATTTCTCAATCTAGAAAACAAATCAAAGATGTTGGATTTGAAGATACACAAAGAAATATTATTGAAGCTTATAATAATAATTATGAAAAATTATTAGAGGATGAATTAAGATTTAGATATTCTGATGAAACTACTCTAAACCCAGAAGATATTCATGCATTTAATATCATTAACTGGGATGAACCAAAAAAATCACTAATTTTATTTGGAGATGTGCCTAAATCATCTTTATTAAGAACTGAAATTCATAGTATGATGGTTTCTTTTGTTCAATCTAATGCATTTCTATATACTCCATTCAATAAATCTATCCGTGAAAAAATAACAAACCATATCCAAGGCGCAGGTGCTGGTAATGAAAATGTAAAAAAAATGATTGAATTCTTAGGAACTGATAATATTAATGATATCAAACATATGGAAACTGAATCACTTACGTTAGCAGAATTCATTGAATCATTAACTGATTCGCAAAAAAAAGACTTATCTCAATTATTAGTTGATTATGAATAAAGTATTTGAATACAGATTTTATATTTATATTTATTTGAATATGGATGTTAATGTAAAATAAAGTAAATACTATTTAATTATTAATTGATGAATACAATAGAGAATCATAATTAACATTAGTTATTAATATTCTTCTACAGCAATATTTTTTTACATTTAAAATCTCAAATATATCAGATAATTTAATATTAACCAAACTATCAATTTCAATTTGAGAAGGATTATAATCATCTTTATATATTTTTTTTAATTCTGTTTCATATACTTTATTTTTCATTAATTCATACAATTCCACATATTCTCCAATTGAATTATTGCATGTTGGACATCTAATATAAGGATACATTATTAATTATATTATAAACTTCTTTATATTTATAGATTTATTTATTTAATACTTATATATATAATGATTATTTATTCAATTTTAAATAAAAAAAAAATTGAATTTCGATTTTAAGATATAGATATAATAGATATATAAATAATACATACAATTAAAATTAATCAATTTAAAACAATTTAAAATGAATCAATCAATTTTATACCCTGAAGATATTATTAATGCTTATAATAAACATGGTGAAGATTTCGTAATCATTGATTTCGGAACTCTTAAAGAAAACCAAGCTAAAACAGTTAAATATTGTCAATTAAAAATTAAAAAAGAAAATGGACTTGAAGTTGTACCAATTATTAAACTAATCAATTTAACAGTTGCTGGTAAAATTAAACCACCAAGTGAAAGAGAATTTGAACAATTAAAAGTTGCTTTAAGAAAAGATGATTTTACAAATGTAGATTCAGTCTTTGGAAAAGCAATGGAATTGATTTGTAATACTTTTACTAAAAAGGTTAAAGAAATGAAAGCAAATGGAATTATTAATGATGATGAAGATGATGAAAATAATAAACCAAATGTTGTAATTGTACCTAACTGCAAAGCACAAACTCCTTTACAAAAAAGAGCTAAGAATAAAGAAAATCAAACAATTAATTTAGATAATCCAATGATTTGGATTGGATTGAATTATAAAAGATATACTCCTGAAGAAGAAAAACAACTTGATATTCTTGATAACTTAACATATAAAAGAGATAACAAACCATTCTATATTAAGGATTTCGATCTTAATATTTATGATCTTGAAAATATTGTTAATAAGAAACCACAAGTTGCAATTGATGAAAATGAAGTTAAAATGAATAATTCTAACATTAGTAAATTCATAACTGTAAATAGTCTAATATCTGGAACTATTTACATGCAAGTTGTAATGTCTAAACAATCTTTTAATTTAAATACTAAGTTAACAAGAAACCTATATGTTAAATCAAATAAGAATTCTACAAGTAGTAATCATATGTTTGATGATGATGAATTTGATATGATGGTAGCTGGATCAAATAAATTATCACAAAGTATACCAGTTGCAACTGAAACACAACAATCAAATGTTGATGTTGAAGAAGCTGATGAATATGATTCAGATGATAATGGTAATCTTGATGATAAACTAAACAGTCTTAAATTCTCATAAAAAAATAATACATTAACTAATAATAAATAAAAAAATAATACATTAACTAATACATTAACTAATAATAAATAAAAACTCTTACATTTAATAAATTTATTCATATATATATATGTATGATTTTATTTTTTTCGCACCTTCCTTTATATTATTTTTTTCTTTATAAATCGCATAATCTTTAATATATTCCAATTCTATTTCTTTTTTAGTATTGATAACATTATCTTTTAGATTATCCAATAAATTAAATGGATATGATGATTTATTTTCTATACTCAATAATTTATTATAATTATTCATTGTATATATAATAGCAAACGAAAAAAAATTGAATAATTAATACTATATAGTATATATAAAATGAGCATAATAAAAAATAACTACTTAAAAGCATTTAAAATTAACTCTGGAATGATGCTAGAAATTAATAGAAGATTACTTCAAAATTTAAAAAATGAAGGAATTATAATAAAATTCAAAGTATACAATCATCCAAAAAAAATATTTAATTATAATAATAAAGTATTTATAGATGATAAAATTAAAAGGTATAATAGATTAATATTCTTACAATACTATAATCATATGATTAAAAAGGTAATACGAAATTTATCACACATAATAAAAAAGAATGAATTAAATAAATTATCAATGAGATATATAATAATTAAAAATGATTATCGAATTGGTATTGTATATAATAACTCATCGAATAATTAAAAATATATAATTAAAATGTATAATACATATTTTTTATTTTTTTATTAAATTTTAAAATATTAATATGAATATATTAATGTAAGATTATTAAAAATATATTAATCTTATAATTATAAATAATATTTTATAATGTCTTATATAGAAATTGAAAATATTGATTTCTATAATGATATCAATTATAGAAAAGAATTTATAGAAAATAATATCGATGAGAGTAATAAAGATAGTTATCATATAGATAAATTAATTCAAAGGGATAATAAATTAATATTAAACAATTATCAAAAATTTATAACTAATTTTATAAATCCCAATACAAAATATGATAAACTTCTATTAGTACATTCAACAGGTGTTGGTAAGACTATAACTTCATTAATGACAGCAATGAATTTTATCGATATATATAAAAAAGAAAAGAAAATAAACATAACTAGTAATATACAAATTGGTTCTATTTATATATTGGGATTTACTAAAAATATATTTAAAAAAGAATTATTAACAAGGCCGGAATTTGGTATTGTTTCTAAAAAAGAAATATATGAACTAGGTGAATTAAAAAAACAAATTATAAAATATAATTTAGATAAAGATATAAATTCTTTAAAAGAACTTAAAATCAGATATGCACAAAGATTAAGATCAAGAAAAGGTAATGGATATTTTGAATTTATTGGATATAAAGAATTAGTTAATAGATTAATTATCAAAACAGATGTAAATTATAAACTACAAATATCTAATATAAAAGACGAAAATGATTTACAAGTATATTTAGATAAAAATATTTTAAAATTAAATTATCAATTCTTAGAATCATTTGATAGATCATTATTAATTTGTGATGAAATACATAATGTTTACAATTCATTAGAAACTAATAATTGGGGAATGTGTTTAAAACTTATATTTAATTATTTTGATAAAAAAAATACTATACGTGTATTATTTCTATCGGCAACGCCTATTAATAATAAACCTATTGAAATAGTAAGTTTGATACATCTATTAAATAATAATAGTAAAGTTAATAAAAAGCAAATTTTTGATAATAATGATAAAATTACAAAAGATGGATATTCTATCATTAAAAAAAGTATAATTGGTAAGATATCATACTTGAAAGATATGAATCTTGCTTTATATCCATCTATGGAAATATTAGGTGATAAAATCCGAGGTATTGATTATTTAAAATTTATTAAATGTCCAATGAGTGATTTACATTTTAAAACATATGAGAATGAATCTAAAGAATATATAAAAATTAAAAAAATAGATATTGATGAAAATATAATAGATGATGATGAAGGAGAGGAAATAGATATATACGAAATAAAAAATATAATTAGTGGATTAAAAAAATATCCTATAAATCTTGAATTAAATAATAGATATCTAAATGACTTTGTAATTCCCAATCCTGAGAATGACAAACTTGGATTATTTACAAAATTAGATATTGTAAAATATATACAAGGTGCTGATAAAAAGTGGAAAGATAATAATGAAATAGATATTATTAAAAGTGATAAGTTATTAAAAAATACATTAACTGGAGACTTTTTATTATATGATAATATTAAAAAATATTCAACCAAATACTTTAATATGTTAAATATTATAAAAAACTGTATTACAAATAATAAAGGTAAAATTTTTATTTATCACAATTTCGTACAGGTATCGGGTATTAATTTTATTGGCGAGATTTTTAAAGTTAATGGATTTCTAGAATTAAATTCTCTCCCCATTAAGCATTCTAGATGTGGAATATGTTATGACTTTAAATACAAGCATGATAAAATTAAATCTCATCAATTTATACCAATTCGATTTATCACTGTATCTAGTTTATTTTCTAAAAATGCTATAGAAAAGTATGTAGAGCAATTTAATATGTCTAACAATACTAATGGGGATGAAATTAAAATTATATTAGGCTCACAAGCTATAAAAGAATCATATGATATAAAGGCAATACAAAATTTAATTGTCTTACATCAACCAGTTAATATCTCCACACTAATACAAATATTTGGAAGAGCAATTAGAAAAAATTCACATATTGAGTTACCTGTGGAAAATAAAAAAGTTAGTATATATATATTAGTATCAACCATACCGGAGTATATTCAAAAAAAAAGTAAAGAATATTTATATTCATATGAAGAAATGAAATATAAATATAAAGTAAATGTGTATAAGGTAATTCAGGATATTACAAATATTTTTATAGAAAATGCTATTGATCTAAATATTAATTATAATATAAATTTCGGACAAGAACTTAAAAGTACAAGTGAAATTTATCATATTAAAAATATTGAAAAATCTAAATTACTAAAAATAGATTATAGTAAGATCAATACAAATACATTTCAATCTTATTACTATGAAGATGAAATTAATATGTGTAAATATATTATTAAAAGATTATTTATTGAATATTCTAATATATGGACTTATGAAGATTTATTAGACGTTGTTAGAAATCCATATTTCAAAATTAATTTCAATTCTGAGTTAATATCAGAGTATTCATACATTTTAGCATTAGATTTTTTAGTATATATGAAAACTAATATTAATATATTAAATAAGGAAGATATTATTAATACATCTATAATAGATAATTTATTTAACCCAGATGAAAAATTTATTTATGATACTAATAATAATTTAAATATTATTGTTTACATTAATAAATATTATTTATTGATTCCTTATATTAAGGAAAAGAATGCTTTAAACTTTTATGATAATATTAATGTAGATCTAGATATACTATATAGAAATAATATTTATACTGCTAAGAAAGAAATAGATCTTAATGATTATATTAATAATACTAATATAAATAATTTTACAATAATAAAAAAATATTTTATAAATAAATACTATAATGTACAAATAGATAACTTATTTGAAATTATAACTGAGTATGATTATGATTTCCATTTACAATTAATAGAAGAGATCGTTGAATACTTTTTTAATTTATATACAGATATTAATTATCAAAAGGACATTAATCATGATTTTTATTTAAAAGTATTATATTTCTATAATAAATTTAATATTATTATATTTGCAAATAAGTTAGATAATGATCTTGTAGACATATATGGAAAATATATTATTTCTACAAAAAATTTAACCTTTACCGTTTCAGATGATAATTATACTAATTACAATTATAATAATTTAGTATCTTCATTAGAAGATGAATACAGTATGATTAACCAAGATAAAAATGTAAATTTACAATTTTCATATTACAATAAGGCAATTAATGAATCTAACAATTATTTAAATACCAAAACTAAGAATATTAAAATATTTGATTATCTATTACCTATTGGACATATATTCGGAAAAGAATTTAGATTTTACAATCCTGCAAAATATTGGTTTACTAAATTAAATTACAATGTTATTAAAATGAAATTTGTAGATAATAATATTATTATTGGATATTTAGAAAAAACTAATGTAGGATTTGATATTGTATTTAAGTTAAAGTTTCCAAATATTGGTAAAATTAAAGATCAAAGACAAATACAAACAGGATTAAATTGTCTAAATATGGATAAACCAGATTTATATAAAATTTGCAAATTGTTAAATATAGATATTTCTAAAATAAAAAATAGAAAAACAAATATTTGTAATCTAATTAAATTTACATTAATAAAAAAAGAATTAGAAGAAAGAAAAAAAAAGAGTAATGTAAGATATTTTTACTGGTATTGGGAAAAATAATTATATGTAATTATGAAAGTACTGGTATTGGGAAAAATAATTATGAAAGTACCGGTATTGGGAAAATAATATATAATTATATGTAATTATGTAATTATGTCTGAATTATATGTAAGTATGGAATAATCTGTATATTTTTTGATATGCTCATATTTATATGAATTTGCAATTCTGTATATTGATTTATTTTCAACCATAAAGTAAAAATGATCATATTCAGATAAATTGACACATATATTATTATATTTTTTTTGATCAATTCCAAAAATTTTAATTAAATTTAATGGATTGGGGTTAGATGTTTCAAAGAATATTGATAAGTGATATGGTGATATTCGATACAATGGAGAACTTATTAAAATATTTATATTTTCTATATCATTATTTGCAATATAGATATATATATTACAAATAAAATGATTATAATTAGATAGACATCTATATATCCAGTCGGATATCTCTTTATTATTAATAAAATCTTTATTATTACTAACTTTTAATTGAATGTTGATATAGAATGAATTTTTGTGATTAATTAAGCTCATTGTATATATATTATATAATAATAAAAATATTCAGTTTTTTTATTATTATCAGGAATTAAAAGAAAGAAAAAAGAGTAATTACATTTAATTATTTATTAGTAATTAAATGTAATTATATATGTATTATATGTAAGTATAGTATAATCTGTGTATTTTTTGATACTTTCATATTTATATGAATTTGCAATTTGATATATTAATTTATTTTCAATCATAAAGTAAAATTTATCTTGTTCAGATAAATTAATACATATATTGTTATATTTTGTTTGATCTATTCCGAAAATTTTAATTAAATTTAATGGATTGGTATTAAACTGTTCAAAGAATATTGATAATCTATATGGTGATAGTAAAAAATGTTGAGATCTTATTAAGATATTTATAATATCCGTATCATTTTTAGGTATGTAGACATATATATTACAAATACAATTATTATAATTAGATATAGATTTATATATCCAGTCAGTTAGTTCTTTATTATTAATAAAATCTTTATTGTTACTAATTTTTAATTGAATGTGAATGTATAATGTTGTTTTGTGATTAATTAAGCTCATTGTATATATACTATATATTAATAAAAAAATTCAGTTTTTTTATTAATATATAGTATTACATTATATATTAATAAGGAACTACATATGATTTGCCCGAGTCTTTAGATACTATTTTTTGTATCTTCTGAATCATTTCAGCAGTATTCTTAAATGTTTTTTTTTCAGAATCTCTATTTACTAAAGGTTCTCTATATGTAAATCTAATATTTTCCTTAGTACACTCATCAGATTGTGTACATGCAAATGTATTTTTAATATAATCAGGGATTTGGATTTCTAAATTAGATAAACTATATGATGCTATCCAAACCATAGCAATTGCGCCTAATATTCCTGATAAAAGAGATATTCCAGCAAGTCCCATATTTGATACTATGACATCTAAAGTAATATCAGCACTTGTAGATATTACAGCTATAATACATATAATAAATAATATAAATATAATAATAAATGCAATTGTTAATTTGTTAATTGTTAATTCCGGTTTATTATATTTATCATTTTGTACTTTACTTAAATCAAGTTTAAGTTGTGCATTTTCATCAGTTAATACATCAACTTCAGATCTCTGACTTGATATGGTTGAAAATGAATCAGTAATTCTATCATTATTCAATCCAGATATGTTTAATGATGGAATTTCACTCATATTTTTTAATATATTTTATATAATAAATTAAATATAAAAATATAAAAAAATATATATTTAATGTATTTTTAAATATTATAATTTTTATCTAATTTTCTACCGATTCTTCATAATTTGCAGAAAGTGTAATAACTTCTGTATCACACCCTACTTTATTAGATGGGCATGGGTATGATTTTGAAATATACTCTGGTAATTTTATTTTAATATTTTGCAAACCGTAAGTTGCAATCCATACAGCCATAATAGCAGATAATACTTGTGTAAATAATTGTATTCCAGTATCTCCCGATACTTGAAATACTTTATCCATATCATACCCAGGTGATGACAATATAGATGAAATCATACTAATTATTAATAAAGTTAGAATTATAAAAAATGATATTTTTAATTTATTAATAAAAAAATGCTTTTCGGTAGTATTCTTTGAATATAATGTAATATCTTTCATTTTAATATCCCCATTAATTGATTCATTTGAGGACATGTTTATAAAATATTAATATATTATATAGTATATTAATATATTATTAAAAAAAAATATTAATATTATTGGTTATAATTTTTATTTTTGTTTTAATATTATATCGTCAACTTCTACAAATTCAAATGCAATATTTTCTTTTTCACAGCTAACTTTATTACTAGGACATGGATATGTGTTTTTTATATAATCTGGTATTTTTATTTTTAAATGCGTAATTCCATACTCAGCAACTCGAATCATAATGATTCCAACTAATACACTGGTAAATATAGTAATTATAGTATTTCCCATTCTATTAAACACACCATTCATACTAATATCATTATCTGTAAAATGTAAAATAAACATAAATATTATTAATAATACACTAATTATAATAAATGCTATTGTTATTTTCCTGATTTGCACATGCTTTTTTTCAGTATTCATTATAATAATATTGGTATAAAGATATTATTTATATACGTATAGAATAATATATATTTTATTTTATATTTTTTTTAATTTTTTCAATAATATCAATATTATTTATATTTGTATAACCTTCCAATACATCATTATATTTATAGACTTTTATATTTCCATTATCTAATATATTATAATAATATTTTATATCATTTAATATTATTTCTTCGACTTTCTGAGTAGTTGTTCTTATACAGCTATCAGATATCATTATATCTTTATGTATATCATTATAATATAATTCTTTATTATTACCAATACAATTAAAACAATTATAATTTAATTTCTTTTTATTAAACATTGGACATTCAATAGATGTTGATGCTATACATTTTAGAAATTTATATATTAATTCTTGATTTTTAATAGCATTCTTAAACATATTTATATCTGTCGTTAATTCTATACTGTTATCTTTTGATTTTTTAGTTTTTTTAATTTTTTCTTTTAATTTTTCTTTTTCATTTTCTAAAAATTGTTTATTATAATCGGCTAGATAAATATACACTTGTACATTTTGTTCATCTTCTGGTAAATTAATATGTGATTTATATCTAACAGCTCTGGCAATAATCTGCTCAATCAATGAAAAATTCCAATAAGGTTCCATAATATGTACAGATCGTATATTTTTTAAATCCAAACCTTCTGCCCCTGATTTAGATATTAATAACATACTAATTAACTTTCCATGTTTATTTTCTTCTAAATTTAATCTTTTTAATATATCTTCTTTCTCTTCTATTGTTTGTCCTCCTGAAAAAATAGCATAGTATTTTTTAGTTTCATCATATTCATTTACAGGATTATATAGTACGTATTCATTCAATTCTAATAATTTACTAAATGCTAGAATTCCCGAATCTAAAAATGTACTATATACTAATGAAATTGTATCTTTATGATTTTTATTTATATTATTGTATATTTTTTCCATCTTTGGAGAATATTTATTAAAATTATATTTTTCTAATTTTATATTACTTGGAACATATATATTTGATAATTGACGGGATTTAATTCTATAACTAGTAGATACTAAATTCTTTTCTCTGATAATAGCACCACCTGAACTAAATTCAGAGCTACCCGAACTAAATTTGCTATTTTCCCTTCTTTCAATATCTCTTGCTTTATAATATTCAATATTTTGTATTTGTGACATTTCAATAATTTCAAATTTAATAGGGTATCGATCTGGATAATTTTCCTTTTTCTTAGTTTGCTTTAATTCTTCAGTAATAGTACTTTGTTTTTCGAAATACATATCGCCATAATAACTTACTAAACCAAATATTCTATTTTGAAATTTATTTTCATTTTTAATAGTATTATGATAATCATCTATAAAATATTGTTTAAAGTCTGTATAATATTCTGGAAGTATAGTACTATATTCTTTTTTTCTATGTTTTGTAGCAGGACCATTAGATGATTTAATTGGACCATATAATAAATTAAAACAAATTGCGATTTCAAATGGATCATTAATAATTGGAGTACCTGTTAAAAATATTAATTTAATTTTTTTTGTATTCATTATAATTTCATAAAATTCATTTGCTATCTTAGAACCATTAGATATAGAATTAAATAAATTATGAACTTCATCAATAATAATAACTTTATTTTCTAAATTTATATTATTAACATTTTCCATAAAATTATGTAATGGATCTTCTAATGATTTAATCATATTTTTTGAATTGCTAGTTACAAATTTATATTTTGATGTAATCTCTTCAAGTTCATCATCGTGTATTTCAGGATTTATTTTTTTATTAAATGTATTTATTTCTTTTTTATAATTGGATTGTAATGATTTAGATGAAATAATTATTATATCTCTATCTAACTTTCTAAATTCTTCGGCAATACTAATACTTGTTATAGTTTTACCTGAACCAACTCCATGATATATTAATATACCTCTATTATCAGTCTGTGTCATTATATTATAAACATATCTTTGATATTCAAATAAATTCTTTTTAATATTTTCATCATTATTATTATATAATTGCTCTAATTCTTTATATAATACAGATGGATAATTAGTATTATTTTTTTCAAAATTTAATAAAATTGGTTTAGTAGGTGGAACAATATTATCCATATTTATATATTATACTATTAATAATAAATTTTAAATAAATAACTAATATATATTTATAAATGAATTGGGATTTTTTAGATAAGGATTGTGAAATTTGGTGTATCAATGTTAGAAATAATTATATTAGCTATGTATCTATTATAAAACAATTAAAAAAAATAAATATATTAAATAAAGTCAAATTTCTACACCCAGATAAATTTAATAATAATCTATTATCTAAGGGAAATTGGGGGTCACATAAATATTGTTTACAAATGGCATTAAATTCCAATAAAAATGCATTAATAATTGAAAGTGATATTATATTTGATGATAGAATTAAATCATATTATGATATTCTTAAAAAATATTATATGGAAAGAAATTGGGATATAATAAGATTAGGATCTGTGGTATTCAATTACAATACCAAAATTAATAATAATTTATGGAAGGGGGAATTTTTAATATTACAATCGTATTTTATCAATAAGGAATTTATACATAGATGTATTGATGATATAGCTTTTAATTCAGAAACATCAGTATTAAAAAATATAAATGAATATTATATTACTAACTCTAATAAAGATTTATGTTTTATTCCAAATCTAGTATATTTAAATAAATATATGATAAATCAAAAAATATTAAATCTTATAAGTTGGCATTTAAGATATTTACCAAATGTTATGAAATATATCAATCCGTATGTTTTATTATTCAAATTAAATAATTTTGCTAGTAATATACTAATAAAATATAAATTTAAAATTTAAAAATAATTGTATATATAATATGTTTATTAATCCGATTATTAAACAGTCAATTAAAAAGAAAAAGGAAAAATATCCCAATAATATTGTTGATTTAACAATATTTCAAAATTATAATAAACATAAAAACATTAAAGAAATAAAAAGTATTGATAGCTATGATAATATTTCTAAATATCCTTATGAAAATGAAAACTATATAAAATTAATTAATGAAATTATATCATATTACAATGAAATTAATGAAGGAACTATAAATGAAAATAATATATTATTAACTAATGACATAAACTCAGCAATAGATATAATATTAAAAACATTCTCAAATAATAATTCTAAAATTTTAATCCCGACTCCTAATTATCAACAATTTATTGATAATGTAAAAATAACGAATAATGATGTAAATGAATTTAAATTTTATGGAAAGGATAGAGAATATTATGATTTTATTAATGAAATAAAAAAAAATGATATAATTTATATTTCAACACCCAATGATCCAATAGGATATGAACTTAACTTAAGTTTTATAAATATAATTAAAACATATCCTGATAAATTATTTATAATTGATGAATCATTTTTTGAATATGGAAATAATATTAGTTTTTATAATACACAATATGATAATTTAATAATTCTAAGGACATTTTCAAAAGCATTTGGTTTAGCTGGCATTCAATTAGGATATATAATAGCCGGTGAAGAACAAATAAATTATTTAAAGATTACTAATGGTAATAATTCCATAATGAATTATTCAATTAATATTGGTCTATATGCAATGGTTAATAAAAAGTATTATATAGATCTTTCAAAGAGTGATAAAAAATTATGGAATACATATTATGAAAAAATACAATATAATATAAATCCCGATAGTATAATTTATAAGTATGTATGTAATTATTCTCCCTATATTTTATTATATACTAAATATCCACAATATGTATGTAATTTATTTTTAAAAAATAAATATTTAGTATTAGATATTACAAAAGAAATTGGAAAAGGGTGTATTAAGATATCAATAAATACTAAATCTATAATGGAGAAAATATATACTATAATTAAAAAGATTAATGGATATTTTAAATATAATATCATGTATATAAAACTTGATAAGGCAATTAGAAAAAACAACAAATCTAAACCCCTATTAGGTATACAATATAAATTAAATATGATAAGGAAGAAATGTAAAATTAATATATTATCTAATGATGTTATAAATTATAATGAAATTGAAAACTATCTAACAAATAATAATATTGTCTTTGATGAATTAATTACACCTTTTAAATTTTATTATATAACTAAAAATGAATATGAATTAGGTTATTTTATTAGAGATAAAAAATTTTACTTAATAAAATATCCAATTATAAATTATGAATTATTTATATTAATTGATAAATACAAAATTATACATATAATAGAAGATAATGATTATATAGACTCACAAGAATTAGGATATGTAAACAAATTTAATATCCCCTTTATTGGAAAATTTATAGAATTAATATTAAATGATGAATATCTATCTGACATTACTTTTAATAATATCGGTATTCATACTCTATATATTGAATATAATGATACTGATGAAATTTTAATGATAGGTGATAATGATAATGATTTACAATTTGCGATTAATAATAATATATATTTTAAATTTATTAATAAAAATAATGATTTATCAAATATTTTAAATATAATAATAAATATTGATGTTACCAAACCACAGTTTGAATTTACAAATACCAAATTATGCTATAATTTTAATAATGGTAATTATAAATTAAGTTCTAGTTATGAGAGTTTTAATACTAATCATTCTGAAAATATAAATTCCGAAAATAATTTAAATATTGATAATAAAAATAATATTGATAATATAGAAAATAGTATATTTAATATTATTTTAGATTAATCATGACATCATTATGTGCATTAAATAAAAATACAGAAACATGTATATCAAAACCAGTTTTAAAATCATTAGCTAAACAATATATTCCAGAATCTATTAATTCTTCTAATAAAATCATTATTGAAAAATTATCTCAAAATAGTGAATGTGGAAAATTAGATACATTACAACAAAAAGAGATATGCATATTAAAAAATATTAAAAAGGATAATAAGGATTCAGAATTACCCGATATGATTGATAAAATTATGTTAAATTCATTTAAACCGATTACTAAAAGATTAGATAGTAAATATTGGATTAATAATTCTGAAATTGATAATATTCAACATCAATTACAATCTTTATTTCCGAATTATTATTATACTAATATACATATGATAGATTTAGTAATGTTTGATCCAACTACTAAAGATCTAATGCCAAATATTATAAAACCAATAACAGAAATTAATTTTGTAGATGAAATTAATAAAGTTAATAATTATTTAACTTATAATAAAGAATTAAAATATTATGGTATGGTTATTAATACAGATAAGTCAACCGGTAGAGGATTGCATTGGTTTAGTATATATATTGATTTTACTAAAAGTCCAATTACTATAGAATATTTCAATAGTAGTGGTTATGATATAGAAAATAAAAATTTTAAAAAATTCTTTCTAGATTTGGCTGATACAATTAGTTTCCATTGTAAACAGTGTAAATTTATAAAGGTAACCGATATTGAACATCAGAGATCGGATACAGCAAATTGTGGAAGTTATAGTTTATTCTATATTTGGAAAAGATTAAATAATACTAAATTAGAATATTTCACTAATAATAAAATTACAGATGAAGAGATGACTGAGTTTAGATCTTTTCTTTTTAGATTGGAATAAAATTTACAAGAATTAAATAATAATTTAAAATTCTTTTTTTTTAATATTAATATTATTATTAATATAACATGTTTATGTATATGATAATAATATGTTTGTTTATATATCTATCTTATAAATATATAAAAAATAAATATAATAAGGAAAGGATATTTGTAGAACATAATAAAGATAATAATTTAAAATTAGCAAATTACTATCATAAAAATAATAATGGGAAAAAAGCATTATTCTACTATCAAAAGTGCTTAGATCAGAAAAATTATTTTGTAATGTATGAGATTGCTAATATATATAATTTTGGATTGTCAGATACTAAACCAAATTTATATTTAGCATATCTATATTATTCTAAATTTGCAGAAATTAATTTTAATACTAGTAATAAAAAAATATGTAATTATAAAATAGATAGATATAAAAATAATACTAATGATAAGTTAGAACAGTTGATAAATGTAATTAATAATAATAATAAAAAATTTATGAGAGATAAAAGAAAAATAAATGTTAATAAATTTTTAATTAATAGTATATTCGATGGCTTCGATAAATCTAATTTATTTATCAATCAACCAATTAACTTAAAAATAAAAGACCATGTAAATAGAAATAATATAGATACTAAGTTAATTACTCAGAATGTCGATGTTGATATTATTGATTTATCTATATTAGATGACAATATAGTCCAGGATATTATCTATAATGACATTACAAATGATCCACAGAATATACATGATACACATATCAATAAAACAATACAACAATCAATTACTAAATTAAAAAAAAGTACAGATCTTAAATATGATTATGATACAATTATAGATCTATTATTATTAGAAATATATAGAAATCATAAAGATAAAATAGAAAATATTACATCAGTTTTAGAGAAAATAGAAAATAGTAAAGATAAATCTATTTATAATGATATGAAATTACAATATTTATTAGTATTAGTTGGTAATAAAATACTTAATTCTGAAGATAAAGAATATAAAGAAACATGTATGAATAATCTAATTATAGAATTAAATTATTGTGTTGAAGATGGAAATTTAATATGTTTTACAGGAATATTTAATCATATTATAAATTCATTAAATTATATAGATAAAGAAGTTAATATAAAATCTAAAGATGTATTAAATATAGAAATGATGAACAAATGCTCAACACTTAGAAAAGAATTGGAAAAGAAAAATATACCAGATGATATATTTGACAATGAATTAAAAGAATTAATAAGATTAGAATTAAAAAAAGATTATGTAGATAATAATATATTAACACAAATAGAATTAGATAATATTATAAACTCTTGGATTAATTATATTTAAGTTTATAAATTTTATTTTTTTAATAATTTAAAATTGAATATATAATTAGTAAATTATACAACAACCTAATTAATAAACTAAAAGCATATTTAAAATGACTCAATTTAACACTATTACTGAATTTAATAATTACCTAGTAGATAATACAATTAAAAAAGATTTAACTATCTATATTAAAGAAATTCATTCTAAATTCTATAATAACTTAGATATTTCATTTATGGATTATTTTATTAAAATTTGCCAAAGAGAAAGTGAGTTCTGTGTAAATCCAATTAATGAATTTATAAATTTAAAAATTAAAGATAGTAAGATTAGATCTAATAATTTAATAATAACTTTGAATAGAAGTAATTTAATTGAAAATGAAGATTATAAAATCTTACTCAGCCATGTGGAGGAGCAAGATTGTTTGCTGCTGCACGTGCAGCAGCAAAAACCTGATAATCGAGGTGGGAAAAATAAAAAAACATACTTATTAAAACCTAAAGCATTTAAAAAATTACTAATTGATATTAATGATCATAAGCAACGATTACGCTTTATTGAATATTATCTAATGTTGGAAGAATGTATTTCATATTACAATACTTATCAAATTCAATATCAAGAAAAACTACTATCAGGTAAGGATATAAGAATAGATGAAATTTTAAAAGAAAATAAAGAACAATCTAAAAAAATTGATGACCTATTAAATTTTGCAAAAGATACTAAAGTTCAAAATAATGATTTAAATGAAAATATTAATGATCTACATGAAAAGTTAGATGAGACTAATGAGCATTTAGAAGATATTAAAGAAAAGTTAGATTCTGCTACTGATGATAGAGTACCAAAACCTAAGGATTTGAAAAATACTAATTCATTTATTCTATTTCAAATATCATTAACTAAATTTTATATATTGAAATGTCAAAGACGATCTATTAAAACAAGTATTAAAAAATTAAATGTTAAATATAAAAGTTTAATAGAGATATTAAATATTGATTATAATCCAAATACTATAAATTTATTTCAAAGATTAAAAGAAGAATTAACTAATAATTTAAAATTTAAAAATTCAGAAATTGAATTAAAAAAATTAACAAAGGAAGAGTTGATAAGAAAAATTAATTATCTGAATGATAATAAAAAGAATGTAAATGTGCCTTAGATAATATAAAATATATTTAAGTTTATAAATTTTATTTTTTTAATAATTTAAAATTGAAGTTAGATATTATTATATATAAATTAGCTATGACATTTTGCAAATTTAATGAATGTGAAAAATATGCAAGTTATAATTTAAAACATCTACCTCCAAAATATTGTAGAGATCATAAAATGAATCAAATGATTAATGTAAAAACTAAAATATGTAATTTTAAAGATTGTAATACAAGAGCAAGTTTTAATTTTATACATCTAAAACCAATTGTATGTTCTAAACATAAACTAGATAATATGATTGATGTAATATCTAGAAGATGTAAATTTTTAAATTGTATTCATTATCCATATTATAACTATAATTATTTAAAAACTCCATTATATTGTAATAAACATAAATTAAAAGATATGACTGATGTTAAAAATAAGAAATGCAAATCTTGTAAAAGTAGAGCAAGTTATAATTATGTATCAATATATCCCGCCATTTATTGTGCAAAACATAAACTAGATAAGATGATTGATATTTATTCTAAAAGATGTGAATTTGATTCATGTTCGACAATACCATTTTTCAATATAAATGGAATTAAAAATGCCAAGTTCTGTTCATTACATAAGAATGAAAATATGATCGATATAAGAAAAATGTATTAAGATTGGATATATATTTTTATAAATTATTTTATTTTTTTACTATTCTATTTTAAAATTGAATAGTTATAATCAATATATATATAAACGATGTGTATTTTATGTAATAATGAATCAAATACTAATGAAAATATTATGTTAATTGATAATGTATTAACTAATAAAAGAAATAAAAAACCAATCAGAGTTATAAATTTAAATTCATGCAAATTGATTAAATCCATACCTGATAGTATGAGTTATATAACTTATCTTAACATTTCAAAAACAACAATTATGAATTTACCCGATGAACTTATAAATTTAAAATTATTAAATATATCTAAAACACGAATTAAAAAAATACCAGAAACATATGCAAAATTACAAATATTAGATTGTTCTAAAACTAAAGTTTATAAATTATCAAATGTATTTACCGAATTAGAAGAATTAATTTGTTCCAATTCAAATATTACAAAATTACCTACCGCATATACTAAATTAATATATCTAGATTGTTCATATAATAATATATTTACTATACCTAATAAATATACAAATTTAAAATATTTATTATGTAATAATAATAAATTAAAATTTATATCTTTTAAATTAAAAGAATTGGTTCATTTAAATATTTCTAATAATAAAATAGTTAATTTACCATTTACATTAACTGAATTAACTACATTAAATGTAACTAATACAAATATAAGATACATCAATAGAAATTTTCTAAAATTAAAAAATTTAAAATGTATTAATACAATGATTTTGGAAATACCATTTGAGTTATGCTTTTTAGAAAATATACAACCTCCATTTTTACAGAGATACAATATTAATAATTATGTAAAGTATATACAATTCAAAAATATACCTGAGTATGCAAGACAAAATAGTATTGATAATAATGACAATTGCGCAATATGTTTAGATAATATCATTGATAACAATCATAAAAATCTAGTATCTTTAAATAATTGTAAACATATTTTTCATAAAGGTTGTATATTTGCATGGTTTGATACTAATTTTAATTGTCCTATATGTAGAACTAAAATTGGACTATATAGACAAGAGATATAATATATTTCTGTAATTAATATATATATTATAATATACTTATCAAAAAAATAAAAATGACAACTAATGACAATACTTATCAATTATATACATCAGACGATGAACAAAAATATACAGTACAAAGTAACAATACTATTTATAAAAATAATAATACAAATAATATAAATAAAAAAATTTATGAAAGAAGGCAATTAATTAATAATATACAGAATGAGATATCAATTGCTAATGAAAATTTAAATTTAGAAAAATGGATATCAGACTCAGACTCAGACTCAAACTCTGATTCAGACTCAGTCTCAAACTCTGATTCAGACTCAGATACCGATTCATATAAAAAAAAATGTAATTATACATATGATTCTAATGTTGATTCTGGGATTGATTCAGATTCGATATTAGGATCAGAATCAAGTTCAAATTCAAGTTCTGATAGTAATATAATATCAAGAAAAAAAATTAAAAAATGCAGTTCATTTGAAAAATTATTAAATTTTAACTTAAAAATAAATGAAAAACGCCAGAGAAGAGAAGAAGAAATTAAAAGGCTAAGATCAAGAACAAAACCTATATATCAAAAACAACAGTATATATATTATCCCTTCTATAATAAAAATACCCAAAATTCAAAAAAATACACATTAAAGGAAGAGGAATTATAAAGTTATAAAGTTATAAAAATTTATTAAACTGCCATATTAAATTTATACTTATCATAAGAATTATAAAATAAGATTTTAAAATCTTCATATTTAAAATCTTCAATATTTGTAATTTTTTTTTCATTATCATTAATATACAATAATGGAAAATTTAATGGTTTATTCTCAATCATTTTTTTTGTTTCATCAATATGATTCATATATATATGTACATTTGTAATATTAATTACAATTTTACCAGGTTTATATCCGGTAATATGGCATAACATAAATACTAATATTGCACATGAACATACATTATAATTATTCGCTAATATAAAATCCGAACCTCTCATAGAAAAATTACATGATAATTCATTAGTTTCAACATTAATATAGAAATTATATTGTATATGACAAGGTAATAATGCAGTTTTATGAAAATCTGTAGGATTCCAATACGAAAACATAATTCTTCTTGATGTTGGGTCTGTTTTAATTAAATTTATAATATATTGTAATTGGTCAAAGCCTTGACCGTTATAATTAGTATCAGCGTTTATATAATTAGCTCCAAAATGTCTTAATTGAAAAGAATATCCTGCACCCATATCTCCAACCTTAAAATGTGCCAATCCTCTAGAATCTAAAAATTCACGAGATGTATTCCCTTTCCATATATTTACATTTTTATTTTCTAAAATTGTAGTATCAGTTTTCCCAGATATAAAGAATAATAATTCTTCGATTATACCTCTTATAAACATTTTTCTATGTGTGAATAATGGTAATCTATAATTTCTTATATCATAAGAAAATGATTTACCGAATATTGATAAAGTTCCAACATTAGTTCTATCTAAGTTATAAACTCCATTTTTTAAAATTTTATTTATTGTTTTTAAATATTTTATTTCTTCTTTATTTACATATTCGTATTTACAAAAGTTTAATTTATGTACATTTAATATTTTATTATTTTTATTTTTATCATATTTAATATTTTGTTCAGTTAATTTAAATTGTTTTTGATATTTTTCAATATCTAGATCAATATCACAATCAAATGAATAATCTTCAATTTTTGTAATGTATAATGTAGAAATGATTCGCAACTTTAAAAATAACTCATAAATAAACTTACCACCAATAATAAATACTTCATTTATATGATTTTTATTTTTATTAAGATATAATAATAAATTTATATATTCAGAAAAATATATTGCTTTATTATCATTTAATGTTTTATCAATAGTTTTTAAGTTTGGTAATTTTTCTGTTGATGCAACGCTTCTAGACAAAATAATATTTAATCTATCTGGTAAAGGTTTATATTTATCTGGTATAGATTTATATGTATTATTACCCATTATTACAATATTTATTTTTGTATTATCTAAATTGGTTGTTGTTATTTTTTTAAAATATGTAAGATCTTTAGAAAAATTCCAAGGTATATTATTATCTTTTCCAATTCCATTTGTATTATCAATACATGCAATTAGTGAAAATTTCATTTTTAAGTTTTTTAATTATTTCAAGTTGAGTATATATTAAATAAGTATAGAATTCAATTCTAATTTAAAATTGAATTATTATAATCAATATATATAAAATCACACAATAAAACTTTAATAATAAGCAATATGAATAATTTTGATTTAGATAATTTAATTAATGATAATTTCAGTATTGAAGAACCTGTCACAAATAATGATGAATTCAGTAATGAATTCTTAAATAAATATAATTTAATAATTTTTACAGATGGTGCTTGTAGTGGTAATGGAAAAAAAGATAAACCTAATCATACTGGTTTTGGAATGTATGTATTATGTAATAATGATAAGTCATCTTATTTTAATTTCAACGATACTAAAATAATTAAAAAAATTGATAAGGATTTATTATTCTATAATAAAAATAATTATGATTTAATTTATTATAATTTAACTTGTAATGATTCTAAAATAATCACTTGTAACCATACTGACTGTACTTACTATGCTATTTATAATAGCAGTTATTGTAAAATACATAAACAAGACAGTATGCAATTAAATATTCAATATTATCAATATTCTGCAACTAATATAAGAAGTGAGGGTTATGCAATATTATATACATTAATCTATATTAAAATAATCAACATTGATAAAATTAAAGATAAAAATGAAATATTAGAACATTTTAAAATTGATAAAATTAAAAATATTAAAAAAGAATTAAAAGCATTACAATTAACAAAGAAGAGTAATAATAAATATTTAATTGTAACTGATTCAGAATTTTGGATTAATGTAATCACTAAATGGATGAATGGTTGGATTAATAAAAATCTTATATATGATAAAAAAAATTTAGATATTATCTTATATATAAATTATTATTACACAATGTTAATAAATAATAATATAGAAATAAATTTTAAACATATTAAAGGTCATTCTGATAAAGATAAAACCGCAACACTAAACTTATATCAAAGAGGAAATGTGATGGCTGATAAATTAGCTAATCTAGCTAAGAAAAATACAAATTTAAATATTAAAATTGTATAAATTAAATATATTTATTTATAGTTGTATATATAATAACTTCAAATACTCCATTATCTATTAATAAATTAAAAATTAAATCTTTTTCATTATCTGCATAAATTTTTATTTTTTCACTTAGTAAAGAATTACTTAATGCTTTAATATAATCAATTCTTATTGATACTGAAAATATATCAGTATCATTTAAATTTGATTCTAATTTAATTTTAGCATTGTCTTTGCATATATTATATCCCTTAATTGTATTATTCATATTTTTATATATAAATTGTAAAGGATGTTTATTTATTTTTTCTATAGTAAATAACTCACTAAATATAGAAATATCATTAATTAACTTTTTAAAATATTTACCAGGTAATTCAAATTTTAATGGGTATAGATTATAATCTAATGATTTATCATATAATGCATGGAGATCTACATCATTTTCAATTAAATTAATAATATGTGATTCATCAATAGATAAAGTTTTATTATTTAGTATAATGATTAAATTATTTCTATATGTATTTTTTTTTAATATCATAGAAAATAAATTATAATTTTTATCAATCTTCTGTGTAATTTTATCTAAATTTTTTGGATCTAGAGTAATATTAATTGGATATTCGCAATAATAATGATTTAATTTATCAGAATTGATTTTAATATTTATTAAATTTTTTTCTAAATGATCAATACCATAGATTTTAGTATAATTAATATTAAAGTGAATATTTATTTCTTTAACATTCATTAATTTTAATAAACTAAATAATTTTTTAAAAATGCTAACATTATCATATGATAGCTCGACCAAATTTTCATTATTATTAGGATTATTCACAATACCAAGTTTAGGTAATGGATCAACCCTTTGAATTAATCTAGGCCTCCCGACAGATCTTTTCTGCTGTTGGCTATTAGCAAATGACATTATCAAATTTAATTAATAATTTATATATTAATAATTAATTAAATTTTTAATTTAAAATTGAATTTTTTATTAATTAATTATATAAATATCTACTATTCATATTAATAACCATTTATTCTAAATCTATGAATTCTGTTGAATTTGATAATACCGAAGCATATAAAAATATATTACAAGATAAAGTAAATATATTTCTACAATCCGAAGTTACTAATGATAAACCGATTTTAAAAATTAAAAAAGAATCCATTGACTTATTATTAGAGTTAAGATCTGATTCTTATAAAGATAATAATAATATTGATGAGTTGATTGAACAAATAAATAAATTTATTGACAAACTAATTAAAAAAAATATTACAAAATGTATAAGTATAACTAAAGATAATAAAAATTGCAAATATGGTGGAACTTACTTTTATAAAGATAATTTCTATTGTAAAACCCACTATACTAAGCTTACCAATAGTGATAATATAATAAAATGTTCCGACTTTAATAAAGATAAAACTGAATGTAAACATAAAGGAATTGAATTTTATAAAGATAATCACTATTGTAAAATTCATTATAAGAAAATTATAAAAGATAATAATATTATAAAATGTTCAGACTTTACTAAAGATAATAAAAAATGTAATAATAAGGGAATTGAATTTTATAAAAGTGATCATTATTGCAAAGTTCATTATAATAAACAATTAAAAAATGATAAAAAGATTGAAAAGGAAATATTAAAAGATAAAAAAAAAGAATTATTAAATAAAATTAATATATTTCTAAAAACTAAGGTTGATCTAAAAAATAAAGAGGAGTCTATAAAAATAATTAAAAAGGAATCTTGGAGATTGTTATTAGAGATTCATCCTGATAAATGTAAATATTCTGATATAAATTCGCATGATTTAACACAAAAGATTAATATACATATTGATAAAATTACTAAATAGATTTAATATTATATTAATTATTTTTTTTAAAAATTATATTACAATATATATAAATTAAATATATTATATTAGTAAACGAATAATATAAAAGTAAAATGAAAGTCTCAGGAGGTTTCGCAAGTCCAAAAGATATGTACAACATGGTTGGTATGGTCAATGTTATGTTAATTGTAGCAATTGTTATTATTATATTTATTGTTATTATAACTTTACCAGATGCCAAACATATATCTTCATTTCTTGACTATGGTATTAGACAAAGAGGGGATGTAGTATTTTCAGGAACTGGATATGATGGAAAATCTTTAAATGATCGAGGTGATGCAGCAGCATTTTCTGCTGAAGATAAAGCTGCTGCCGCTCAATTACTTGAAGCATCTACCTTAACCGGTTCAAGAGATGTACCAGTATTTTTCCAAGGTTATGCCTATGATGCCGCTGTAAAAAATGGAGCAATTTCCCAAGCTCGAGAAGGTATGACAAACAAAAGAAAAACATTTAAAGTTGAAGATTTCACTGATAAATATTCCAAACTTTTAGGACAATAAATAATAAAAATATATGTAAAATCTTAAAAATTAATTTTTTAATAAATTTATTTTTTTTTATTAATTAATAACATTTTTTAAAAAAAAATATAATATATAATATATAAAATATATTATAAAATTATTTTTTAATTTACAATGGCATCCGCACCAATGACAATTACAATGGCAAATATCGTACTCATAATTATTATTATGTGTCTAATAGTTGTAGTAACTAATGTAGCTACTAAACATCACTGTACCAAATCTTCATATTGCGATATTCCAGATTATGGTATTAGACAAAGAGGAGATGTTGTCTTTTCAGGAACTGGATTCAGTGGAAAATCTCTAAATGATTCTATTGACGATGCTGCCCATAAAACTTCACTAGCTGCCGTAGTCCCTACACCAGCACCTGCACAAGTAGTTGCATCGCCTCTAACTGGATCTAGAGATGTACCTGTATTCTTTCAAGGTTATGACTATGATGCTACAGTTAAAGGAGGATCAATTAAACAAGACAGAGAAGGTCTAACTAATAAAGGTGGTAAAGCACTTAGTTTTTCCGAATTAAGCAAAATTGCCGGACAATAAATATACATGTTTCTTAAATAAATATTATTATTAACAGTACAGAAAATAAAAATAAAAAATAAATAAGAATAAATATTAATAATAAATAATAATATATTTTTTTTTATATATCTAAAAATGTGTAGATATATTAATACAATATTGGCTGGATTTATTATTATAATTATTATTTATCATATATATATTAATTTTATATATTTGATAGATGGAGATAGAAAAATTAATGATTTAGAAAATGAAGTATATATAATAAATAAAAAAATACATATAATGAATAGACATCAATGTCCATTATTTGATAAATGTCCATTGTTTAATAAAGACCCATTTATGAATAGGCATCGATATCCATTCTATGGGCAATGTCCATATTATAAACAAATGGGTTGATAATAAAACGCTATAGATATATATAATTTATTGTGTGATAAATAATATATCTATATAATATATTAAATATTAATATGGCTATCAAAAATGATTATGTGATTAAATATAACTTCACAATTATATTTATTATTATACTATTAGTTATATTAATTAGTGTTTTGTGTAGCATGATATTTACCAAAAGAATATATTTAAACAAATATAATAAAGCAATAGATTCTATGATGAATGATATTATTGTTTTAAAACAGGCAATTACAAAAACTAGTTCTTATATGGATCTAAGTAATGACCCTCTTAGTATAAGATATCTTGCCCAAAGATCTGGGAAAAGAGCTAATAATACAAATTTAGCAGAAAGAAGTGTTAAATCTACATTTTCAAATTCGGATGAGTTAGATGTATTAAGAAATTCAGTTATTGGTAACTAAATAAAATATAAATAAAAATAGATTTTAAATATAAATTAATTTAATTTAATATATAATATTAGATTAAATTTTATTTTTTATAAAATGGATACCGAAAATGAAAAAAATAAGTTAATAATAAAAAAAACAAGTAATGAAGTTGACAATGTCAAAAAAGATACAACTAAAAGCACATCTAGTAAATATATAAGTTCATTTAAAAAATATATAAGAATTATTTTAATAATAATTGCTTTAATTTGTATTTTATACTATGGATATCCATATTATCAAAAACATATAGCAAAAACACATACAGAACATTTAACTAGTGGAGTATTAAAAGATGTTAATTCAGATAGTAAATTAATTACTGATGGTAATGTAAAATGGAATTTAGAAAGTGAAATTAAAGATTTGGTAAATAAACAAAATTGTTTTATTAAGAGTAAAGCTTTAAATCCATAATGGAAATTAAATTTCAAAATATTAATTATTTTTTTAATTAAGTGAATTTAAAATTGAATATTGTATTTAATCAGTATATACAAAGCATATATAAATAACTAAACAATATAAACAATGACTCAATTTAACAACATTAACGAATTTAATAATTTTAAATCCGAACATTTAACTAATTTTAATTTAATTAACTATTTTAAAAATGTTCATAGCATATTTTATAAAGATATTGATATTACATTCATGGATTATTTCTTAGAAATATGTCAACATGATGATAAATTTGTTATCCATCATGATAAATTAAAAGAATATAAAGTTATAGAGAATGGTAATGGAAATAAAATTTTAAGTATTTTAAAAAGAAGAAATTTAATTGAAAATGTGGATTACCGGGTGGCCGAAGACAGCCACCCGGTTAAACAAGGTGGATTTGTATATAAAAATACTTATTATCTTACACCTTATGCATTTAAAATATGTTTAATTAAATCTAATAAAAGTAATAAATATGCTAAATATTATTTACTACTTGAAAAAATATTTAATTATTATAAT
>Ga0214919_10002582_pt1 | contig 28336 bp, 26 predicted proteins | sample LL1503_MetaG_FD_177994 | JGI IMG/M metagenome (GOLD analysis project Ga0214919, IMG submission 177994) | Freshwater microbial communities from Lake Lanier, Atlanta, Georgia, United States - LL-1503 | ecosystem: Environmental > Aquatic > Freshwater > Lake | place: USA: Georgia | collected... | reverse complement strand
CAATAAAAGAAAAAGATGAACGAATAAGAAATATAATTCTATAATATAATGGATAGCCCCTCAGTAACTTATACAAATCCTGCTCCACCTTCATCCGGAAATGATACTACAAAAAATCTATTGATTATGGTTCTCTTAGTGGTCCTAGTTTTATCACTTTTAGGAATAAATATTTTCGCTATTTTTGGAAATGCACTCCAGAACTTTATCAATATTTTCAATCCGATTGTTTCTAAAGGTCTTTCTGATTTAGGGTATGCTTCAGGCACTGTTCTAGACAAAACAGCAGATATTGTTGCTGACACATCCAAAACGGGGATTGATATTTTACACGGAACTGTTGATTCTGTAGGAGATTTACTTGTGAAAGCAAGTGGACGCGGAGCAGGCGCGACATTAGACGCAAAAATAAACCAACCTCCAACCATCGCCCCGAACCAACCAGAACCTAATCAAACTACTAATCCGATACAATCTGGCTCTTCCTCTTCCAAATCCAATTGGTGTCTTGTAGGTGAATATAATGGGGCCCGAGGATGTATTAATGTGACAGACCAAGATAAATGTCTTTCAGGACAAGTCTTCCCTAGTCAGCAAATGTGTTTGAACCCGAATTTGACACAGAACCAATCGTAAAACATATAAATGAATAGAAAGATAAAAGGTGTATAACGGTTGCCGATAGACAATCATATTCATTGAACCCCGGCAAAGCCGGAATATAAATGAATAGAAAGTCAAAAGGCATAAAAGATAATAAAGAAACCATTATTATCTTTTTAAATATGAGAATTATATATTTATTAGAATTAGCAAATTCCAAATTTTTTTTATTGGTCCGTAGAGAACCTGTGTTAGATATTCCGCGTTTTTTCCTAGAATCGGTTCTCAAATATGATTATTTAAAGACTCATAAACCAATTCGAATTATAAACAAATTCGATGAAACCCACCCGTTAGACCTCGATATACTTGTCAAGAAGGAAATGTTAGCGAGAGGTATCGATAACGTCCGCGGCGGGTCTTATTCAACCCTTTTTTTAAATGAACATCAGACATCCCTTTTGAATATAGAACTATTTCCTACAACGCCTGGTCCAGAGACCGCTTGCTCGGATGAGGTCATAAAGGAAATCTTAGACAAATACGGTGCGATTCAGTCGGAATTTGAACGCAAAAATATATTGGAACAACTCAAAAAGAATTACGCCAAATATCAAAAAGAGAAAAACGATAAAAATGTTCTCGAACAAATGTGTTCTTTTTCAAATGTTCATCGATGTAAATGTCAGTTGGATTGGATTTCCGATAAATGTCACGAACAAATAACAGCGAAAAGGGAGACAGTCCTATATAAAATCTTGAATAAAGACGACGTAAAAATATATCGCGAGATTCTCCCCATGTTTAATACAATATATCAAACCTTCATGACATACTATGAAAAACCCATCGATAAAGTTTATACCGATGTTCTCATAAAACACCCCGAATTTGTGTTAGACGATTTCATGTATCATGGTCATAGAACTCATTTACCGGCATCTATAGAAAAGGTCGAGCGACTGGTATTTATATATTCAATCTTCTTGACATTTATCGAGAACCGTATCAACGAATTAAAGTTCGACGTTTCTTCTTGGGGAGATAACGCAGAACAAATATTTCCTAGAGCGATTTATTTTTTAGACCTTTGAACTTTTAAATCGCCGGTTAAAAGGTGTAGACCTATGAAGAATAAAGACTAGTTGTCCCACTAACTGAAAATGTCCCAAAAGGCGTTCCTGGTGGCATAACAACTGTCGTATTTGGATTTATAGAGCAGTTTGTCTGACTTGGTATTATAGAATTTTGTCTAATATTAAAAACAGATGAAAGCACTGGGTCGTAATAAAATGTTGTATACTGACTATTTCCGGGGTAAATCGTCGAAAAATTAGGGGTTAATTGAAAATCATATATATATCCAAGGTCAACTGGTAGGACAATATTTGAAACCGTTATCGTTCCCAAATAATAAGAGCCATTGAAACTAGACACCTGAGGGTTAGCACTTACATCTAAAAGAAGTGGTTGAGAATTTAATGAAGTAGTATTAATGGTATATGATATATTTGAATTCAATTTCATTGGCGACAAACTGTAATTGACATTAAGCGTCAGTGAGTTCAATACAACTTGGAATGAATTTATACTTCCAGTTTTAGGTAATGTAGTCGAATTAAGCGACCCCGAAAATTGTAGTAAAATCGGCGTTGTAAAAGAAAACGCATACGTTTTTGTAGGGGTATTAAACATATAAATCGTAAAAAGCGAAGCAGGACGTTCTCCGTTATAAATGACATTTGATTGTGCCGAATATTGAAACCCGCTCTGGTAAGGGTTTTGTAATTGATTAATAATACCATATGCTGCAGTTGTAGTATCGTTTATTAAATTGTAAAGAGGGACTGTAGGGTCATCATATAACATGAGACCACCAGGGACATCGCTGGCCGATGAAGGAGTTTTTATAATAGTTCCTGTAGGACATGTATTTACAACTCCATTTATAGTATTTGCCGCTATAAATGCTTGTGATAATGTGCTCTGTTGGGAATAACCATTTACTGCTTGGGCGAATTTCTGGGCTCTTGTTAAGTTATTCGTTTGGGTTGACATACGATTGCTGTTGTATTTCAAAATCTCTGCTTTTCGTCGCATATCTAAATCGAATTTTGTGTATGGTTGGCCAGTATTCGGGTTTATTTTATCGTATGGATTATTCGCCAAATTGTCATATCTATTTGCCGGAATATTGAATAACTGAAATCGGTTTTTTTGATTGATGGAATTCAAATAGGTCGTATCTGTGCATATATTTGGAAGACTTGAGCCCATTATATTTATATCTATCTATAAATGTGATGAAGAAATATACTTATAAGAAACTATTATACCACGATGTCGAAATAGTATTAATCATAACAGGATTATATGAACTCTGCGTGACATCCTTCGTATTTGGTCCTCTTCTAACAATCTGATTGATTTCTATGACATTGAGTGCTTTGCTAAAATATTGTAGGTTGGAGAGAAGGCCATTGTATCCGTTATAAGGGCACACATTGACATCATAATAATTTTGCTTCGGGACATTCATTAAATTGTGTCTTTTAACAAGTGTGCCATTGATATAAATATCCATAAACGTGTTCTGACAACGAACTGCTAAATGGAAATAGTTCGTCGGCAAATTCGATATATCAATGACTAAATTAGGACTATTAATGGCGGGGGTGTCGACTGTATCCATCAAAATATAGAGATGATTGGGCTCGCTAGGTGTTCCGAAATATACACCTGGGCCATTATTCATAGAGCAGTAAGGATTTACGCCATTGTTTGGAAGGCTTGCGTCTCCTTTGACAAAAATAGGACTATGCCATGTAGGAGCAACGGCATTCCCGACTCCGTCGGGGCTTAGACTTAGCCAGACACACCAAGTGAATTCGATTCCTGTTGACTCGTTATTAGACCTTTGAATGGGAATAGCGGATTTACTTGCAGGATTTTGACTTATAACTACTTTCTTCGAAGCATTTATTTGACCGTTGATTAACATAGGATTTCCACTCGGCTGGGAATAATATCCTATTAATTTCACTATGAGAAAAAAGAGTATGACGAAGATAATAATAACTAGTATTAAAAAGACGAATTTGGCGATGATACCATTTGAATCTAAGAAACTCGTGCTAGTAGTATTTACTTGACCGGGGTCAGAGAACGATTTCGCAGCATCTGATACAGTATTAGTAATAGAAGTCCCAGTGTTTGCTAAGGCTTCGCCAGCATTTTCAAATCCTATGGGAGCCCCTGGAGGAGCCCCCGAAGATGGCGTTTGAGGTTCCATCATACTAAATATATATTAACCTATAGAATATATCTTCATGACCTATCGGCATCCGTGATTAGACTATGTTTTATATTTTTTAATATAATTACAGAATTTGTCATATTGAACCTTTATGACAAATTCTTAGCGAAGCTATGAATAATATATCTTCTTGACAAATCCAAAAAGTGGTTATCAACGTGGTTCCCAAAATGGTTTCCAAAGTGGTTCTTAAAATGGTTCCCAAAGTGGTTCCCAAAATAGATAACAAAAAATAATGGCGGAGCCAAGCGGGGGTCGTCCAGGGGGCCGCAGGCCCCCGGATTAGAATATAGGCAAAACATACGAACTCTTGTCCTGTTGGATATTAATATTCATATGATAAGCCGGTCCCCAAATACTCGTCTGTTCACCATTTCCTTTCAAATAATTATTGTAAATATCTCCCGCTGTAAGGGGAGTATTCCACCTAGATAATTGCGATAACATGACCGGGCATCCAGATTGTCTTACAGTAATCCCATCATCCATGGTAGACCCTAGACCTCCAAAATAGAATGTAGCACCGGCATTTGGGTCTTTCGGGGCTTGTACTTGATATATTCCATTGACTCCATAAGAAGTATTATTACCAATATTAACGGCTGTCATAAACTTGCCATTGAGATACCCTTCAATATAATTATAAGAGGCTGACACGACAACATAAACCCATTTTTGGATGGGAAAAGAATCCTGTGTCAAATTCAACAAAACAGGCATAACTGTTTTTCCTCCGCCGATTTTATTTACTAAAACATCTGCATATAGATTGTTTCCATTAGTATCCATTCTCAAACTAAAAAGCGAATTAGCCCCGTTGTTGGCGGCATCACCATACATAAGGAATCGACCGATTTGCGGAGTGTATTGCGAAACATATATCCAAACACCTATCGTGTAATTTGTACTGTAGGGGTCCGATATGGCCGACGAAGGAATATTCGCAACCGCCTGAGTCAAATCCACGTGTTTTACAATTGTAGGAACTGCCGTTACAATTGTATAAACATAATAAATAAGAAAAACAACTATGATTCCTAAAATAATGATAAAAAAGTTCATATATATTATCATTGTAGAAAAGAATGTATCTACTAAGGGGCATACAAAATATTATACTGGCGGATTCCTAATAACCAATAGATTATAATTATATATGAGAGCCATTTTTGTGACCGGTTTGTCATAAAAAACGATATTACATATTGACCCGTATAATCCATCACGATTCGAATTATTCATGTTCGCCCCTTCGACACCATCCGAAGCAACCGTTAAATTATCAATTATGGACCCTATAGAAATAGTGCTATTGTTTGACACTACGGGGATTTTGTCTTCATATGTAAAAGACCGTTCTAAAATTCCATTCACAAACATATCGACGGTTGTTTGTTTTTTCATAGGCTGACCAGGAGTCGGTGCGGGGGTCTTGAAGAAAAATGATAATAAGTATTCGCCCCAACTTTTATTCCCTTTTGTAGGTGTAGGAGTAGGGGTAGCATCAGCGGTTGAGTCTGGCACATCGTGTGTTATATAATTAAAAACGAAATTGTGCCATTTTTGTAGTGGCATAGACATTGGGAATTCTTGTTCTCCAATATACATAATAAAATCGTTATTTCCCTGCTCCACATTCGAATATGTCAACTGTATATGGTTATTTCCAGAGGCGTCTAAAAGGGAAAATATGGGCGATTCTTCGGCATATCCTGGTTTATTCTTCGACCCCGGGTTCACATAAACCCACATAGAGAGCCCGAAATTATTCGAAATATCTACAGGAGTTTTCAGGGGCATTCCTGTATTCAACATAACAGGTTCGTCAAGTAAAACCGTTGTCTTAGGGAATATTTTGCTATTTACAAAGGGGATCATGAAAAAATATGTCATAATCAAAATCACCTCGATAGCAAATAAGATTACCAGTGTATTCGAAAAACTGGTGTATTCAGCAACTATAGCACCGACAGCATCACGGATTAAACATGGGATGTAAAACAACAAATTAATGAAGAATCCCGTCCATCCGGTCATCTTACGAAGCGTCCCCGAAAAAATAGTGAAAACGATGGAAGCCCCGAATAATAATATACCCACAATAACCAAATACAATAAATACTTATTGAAAATGTATTGCGAAAGTGTTGTTTGTAGGAAATAGTAGACGATTATTCCTACAATGGCGGCTGCTAATCCGCCGAAAATGAGATACATTGTCGTGGTGGGTTCAAAAGAAAGCATTGAAATGAGCCCGAAAATGACAATAACTGGAACCACTATAGCGAAAATATTATATATATAATTCTTCGTGAAAGCCTTCGGGTCGTTTCCCGCTAAAACTGTGTTCGAATATATGAAATAGAGAACCACCAGAATAGATAAATACGATATTAATAAAAACAGTGCCATTTATATATTGTATATATTATTTCGGGGTTCATAGGTTCTCCAATCCGGTTTTTCTTCTATGACACGAAGGGCAAAGACTAACTAAATTATCTACATGATTTGAACCACCGTGCTCTAGAGCGATTACATGGTCTATTTCGAACCAAGCTGTTAATGTTTCTTGACAATGTCCGCATTTCCATCCTTGGCGAGCTGAAATAAATTTCTTCTTCGTTTCGCTGACCGACCTCTTGACTCTCTGGCCTGGTCTATTAATGCCTGATTGCTCTATTTTCTGCTGTTGTTTTAAATGGTCTACTGGGAGAACCGGGACATTTCCTCCATATATGGATTGAGACTGTTGGAAATCTTGCCGACTAGTGAAATCCAAAATAGGACTCAAAATAGAAGATGTTCCCTTATCAATTGGCATATATTTCAAATAATCGTTTGTGGTTGCCAACATAGTTCCCATAGTCAGCGGATTCTTCTTGACCATGAAGTAAATAACGAACCCACCTAACGCAATGGCCGCCATCTGATAATACTTTTTATATTGAAACGCCATTTTCAAATATTTTCCATCAGTGTATGTATTAAAAATAAAAAACGCTGTTACTGCAAAAATTACTATTTCTATACGCATTGATTGTCTATATTATATGGAGATATTGTGGACCGCACTACTATCTATAATTCAAGTAAATCAAAAAGAATAAAATAAAAATGATGACCCCTACCAGTGCTGCTTTGCGCCATTTAATCCTTTCTGACAATTCAACCGGTTTGGGTCTGTATTCAGCCAAATAGTTTTCTAAAGCGGCAGTAAAAGATATTTCTTCTTTACCCAAAAGGTGATTGATTTTGTTGTGAATAAAATGGACCCATCTCAAAAATGAATCGCGGTTATCCAAATAGGGCGACACTGGATATCGGTCAAGTAAATGGCTAAATTTATTTCCCAATTCGGGATTGGGTATGAATATAGGGAGGTTCGAAATAAATTCGTAATATTTTCTCTTCGTGACAGAATTCGGGGTATTCGGATAGCCCATCGCTAAAGTTGTCAAGAAGAACCAATAATGGGGGCCCCATATCGTGGGGTCTAATTCTTCTGGGTCATAAGAAGCCATTAGAAACTATATAGAAGGTTAGGATTATAATAATGTAATGGAACCGTCATGTGGTAATTGCGGTAAATCCGGACATAATTTTCATCAATGTAAAATGCCTATAATAAGTTTGGGAATTGTCGCTTTCAGAAAGACTGATGGCGGTGATTTTCAGTTTTTGATGATTCGACGTAAAGATACTTTAGGCTTTATGGATTTTATGCGAGGAAAATATTCGATTTATAATAAAGAATATCTTTTGAATTTGTTGAATGAAATGACGATTCATGAAAAAAGGGGGCTGTTAACGGCTGGATTTACGGAATTATGGGGAGAACTGTGGTGTAATCAATCGGGACAGTATATTCAAGAAGAACGGTCTTCTAGGGACAAATTCGATACTTTGGTTTCAGGTGTAATGACACATGATGGCGAGAATTATACTTTGGCGAGTCTTATAGAAGAATCGAATAAATGTTCTCAATGGGACGAGGCTGAATGGGGATTCCCGAAGGGTCGTCGGAACCATAATGAAAAGGATATTGAATGTGCTTTGCGTGAATTCGAAGAAGAAACTGGATATAAAGGGAATTCAACTATTGAAAATTTGCAGCCGTTTGAAGAGATATTTATGGGTTCGAATTTTAAATCGTATAAACACAAATATTATTTGATGAAGGTTGATAGTGCTGTTTATAGACCTTTCGATGAAACTGAAGTGAGTAAGATTGAATGGAAATCTTATGACGAATGCTTGGCTTCGATACGGTCTTATAATTTAGAAAAAAAACGGGTCATAAAGGATATTTATAAGTGTTTGACGAATTATATTTTGACGGTTTGAATGATTTTGAAGTCAAAATGAACCAAAGTTTTTTATCCATATATTGTAAATTATGGATAAACCTAAATCAACACGTTGTCCACCTGGAACTCGTAAAGACCCTAAAACAGGCGAATGTGTTCCAATGACGGAAGAAATCAAAAAACATAAACAATCATTAAGAAACAAACATAAGGGTGTTGTTCTTGATGAAGAAGGAAACAAAGTAAAACCCTCGAAACTCCAACGGACTAAAAAAAACAGGAATGCTTTGAAAGCGGAGGAAAAAGAAGAAGCCAAAAAGGAACCGAAAGAGGCTCCAAAAGAGGCACCTAAGGAGGCACCTAAAAAAAAAGAAAAGAAGGCATCTAAAAAAGAAGCAAAGAAACCTGTTGAAAAAAAAGAAGAAGCAAAGAAACCTGCTGAAAAACAAAAGAGATGTCCTCCTGGATATGAACGAAATAAAAAAACAGGAGAATGTGAGAAAAAAAAAGTTAAACCTTCTGAAATGCCAAAGTCTCGACCAGTAGTTGAAACTTCAGAAACAGATTCGGAAAATGAAGAGGAAGAAAAAGTCCCCATAGTAGAAGCCTCTATAGATGACCCAGAAGAGGTAGTTCGTTCGAGTGAATCTTTAAGTAGTATTGAAGAAGAAGCCGAACAACAAGCACACGTAGTTCAATTAGTTCCTTCTAAATCAGTGGATTATGAAATTAATGAAAGTGGTGAAATAAAACCATCTATGTCTTCTGTAACAGATTATTCTTCAGGACCCCCTTCGGAATCGCCAATGGAATCCTCTTCAGGACCCCCTTCGGAATCGCCAATGGAATCCTCTTCAGGACCCCCTTCGGAATCGCCAATGGAATCCTCTTCAGGACCCTCTTCGGAATCGCCATCAAAGACAAGTTCGAGAACCGTCGATAATAATGTCATAAAGAACGAGTTATACCCAACTCTCGATGACCCCAATTTCAGCCACAAAATCGCACAAAGAAAAGAATTCGCTGATACAAAATATGACGGAGCCATCAAGAACATCAAAGAACAAGCCAACCGTCTCTGTAATGCTCCCTTCGAATTATTACCTCATCAGTTATTCGTAAGAAACTTCTTGAGTTTTCAGACACCTTATAATAGTCTTCTTTTGTACCACGGTCTAGGGTCCGGTAAAACATGTAGTGCGATTGGAATCGCCGAAGAAATGCGAGCATATATGAAGCAGATGGGTATCACGAAGAGAATTATTATTGTGGCTTCGCCTAACGTGCAAGACAACTTCCGGCTACAATTATTCGACGAACGCAGGCTAGAGCAACTCCCAGATGGGACATGGAATCTGAATACTTGTATCGGTAATTCGTTAATAAAAGAAATCAATCCTACAAATTTACAAGGACTCACGCGTGATAGAATAATCGCGCAAATTAGGTCGCTAATCAACAACTTCTACGTTTTTATGGGAAATAAAGGCGAATTTGCCAATTATATCCGTAAAGCGATTTCTATCCCCGCTGATGCAGGATATACTCCAGAAGAAGCCGCTTTAATGCGCGAGAAAAAGATAAAGGCGCATTTCAATAATCGTCTTGTTATCCTAGACGAAATCCATAATAGCCGTATCAGCGATGCTAATAAAACCAAACTCACATCACTCCTTCTTAACGAAATCGCTAGAAAAAGCGATAATATGCGCCTACTTCTACTTTCGGCTACGCCCATGTATAATTCCTACAGTGAAATCATATGGCTGGTCAATTTACTTAATGCAAATGACAAACGCCCCGCTATTAAAGTAGACCAAGTTTTCCAACCCGATGGAGATTGGATTCGAGGACCCAATGGCGAGGAAATCGGTAAAGATGTTCTCATTCGTAAATTGACAGGATATATTTCTTATGTCAGAGGCGAGAACCCATATGTATTTCCCTACAGGATCTATCCCGAGGTATTCGACCCAGCCAGGGTCTTCATAGAAAACGGTAAATATCCTACAAGACAAATGAATCAGGCGCCTATTTCAGACCCTCTTCAATTTATTCCTGTATATAAAAATGAAATCGGCGCTTATCAGGGTCAAGGATATCAGGCGATTATTGATTATTTAGGACTTAAATCTACAGTGGCCGTCGATAAGAATGGCAAGGAACGTGCTATGCCGACATTCGAGAACATGGAGAGTTTTGGATATACTTTATTGATGGCCCCTCTAGAATCCCTCATTATTGTTTACCCGAATCCTGTTTTGGACAAATTAGTGGATGGTTCAAAAGGCGCAACAGAAACTACCAAGAAAGAGATGATTAAATCCATGATTGGTAAAGGAGGATTAATGGCCAATTTGAAATTTAGTAGAACAGAAAAACCCATACCAAGAAGATATGATTACGAATATAAACCAAAAACAAAAGCAGCATATGGAGATATATTTGCACCGGAGAACATTGGGAAATATAGTGCCAAAATAGCCAATATTTGTGATATTGTTAGAAGGCCTTCTAGTGGGATTATTATTATTTATTCTCAGTTCATTGATGGCGGTTTAGTTCCAATGGCCCTTGCTTTAGAATCAATGGGGTTCTCCAGATATGCTTCGACACCCGACCACAATCGCAATCTTTTCAAACATTCGGCGGATCCTGTAGATGCTATTACTATGGAACCCAGAAAAAAGGGAGCAAAAGGGGTCGCCCGATATGTTATGATAACAGGTGAGAAGGATTTTTCACAGAATAATAATGATGACCTCAAATTTGTCACGAACAAATCAAATGCTGACGGTTCTCAAGTGAAAGTCATTTTGATTTCTATGGCGGCATCAGAGGGATTGGATTTCAAAAATATCCGGCAGATACACATTTTGGAACCTTGGTATAACATGAATCGTATAGAGCAGATTATAGGCCGTGGTGTAAGAAATCTCAGCCATTGCGATTTGGAATTTGAAGACCGTAATGTAGAGATATATCTTCATGGCACCTCTCTGGATAGGGACGAAGAGGCCGCTGATATGTATGTCTATAGGAGTGCTGAGAAAAAGGCGGTTCAAATAGGTCGTGTTACGCGTGTCTTGAAGGAAACTGCCGTGGATTGTCAATTGAATATTGGACAGACGAATTTCAGCGAGAAGAAATTATTGGAGGAAGTAGCAAACCAGTCGATAGAAATCCGGCTTTCATCTAGGGGCGACGAATTGATTCCATTCAGGGTAGGAGATAAACCGAGAACCGAAGTTTGTGATTATATGGCCGATTGCGAATTTAAATGTAAGAAACCTGTAGGAGTGGTCCATCGGTCGATTATCAAAAACACATATGATGAGAATTTCATAAAAAATAATTCGGTAGTTATTATGAAAAAGATTCGCGATTTATTTATGGAGCGGATGGTCTATAGACGGGACCATTTGATATCTGCCATTAATTTCATTAAAAAATATCCTATAGAGCACATTTATTATGCTCTTACACGCTTTGTCCAGAATAAATTTGAAGGCTTGGTAGATAAATATGGGAGGTCTGGATACTTGATTTCTAGAGGGGAATATTATGCTTTCCAGCCGAATGAGATTATGGATGAGACTATTTCAGTATATGAGAGAACCGTTCCTGTGGATTATAAACCGGGTTCGCTAAGACTGGAACTCCCTAAGGAATTTAAACCATTGGCAGTTGTAGAACCAGTTTTGGAGGAAGGTGAAGGTGAAGCCGAAGGCGAAGCTAGGGCCGAATCAAAAAGAGAAGATGGTCCTGAAAGAGAACCTTCTATGGCTCCATCCGAAGCGGCGGCAAAGCCATCCACTTCATATGAGGAATTAATGAATCACTTAAAATCCGTGGTCCAGAGGATGATCAAGAAGGATTTATCAGTTAAAGCTACGGATAGTGATTGGTACAATCACGCAAATAAAATTGTCCCCGAATTGCTAACCGTTCATGGTATGAAAAGTGAGCTTATCAGTAAGTATGTCATATTCCATTTTCTTGACAAACTATCGATGGCTGATAAATTGGTTTTTGTTACTCGATTATATAGTCGTGGCGCAAAACCTGGCAAGAGTGCTTACGAGACCATTGTCCGACTTTATTTCAATGATTTGGTTATGGAGGCGGAAGAAATGGGTGAAATGAAACAAGGTGTTGTCTTGGCCGATGGTGAAGTAAATAGGCTTTTTGTGAAAGATGAGGAAAACCAATGGGTTATTTCAAAGTTTACCGATGAAAGATTATTCGAAGGTGTCCGAAAGGAAAGATTGGTTCTCCCCATTGAAAGAATAAATAGGACAGAAATCGGTTTCATGCATCCTTTTAAGGGGAAGGAGATTGTCTTCAAGACCAAGGATGTGACACAAAAAAGAAATAATAAGGGGGCCAAATGTACGGATTCTTCGAAAATGATGATCGCTGGTAAAATAGCAGGGATAATGGGAGAACCTGGGCTCTATAAATCGACGGATATCGAGAGGCCCGAATTATGTGTTCTCTTAGAATTATTATTAAGATGGAAAACGGAGGCGACCGATACTATTTATTTTTTCGGACCAGAGAGAACGAATGAAATGAAGGTAGTTAATTTGAGAATATAAAATTGATTTTATCTTTGAATTTATTATAGTCGGTATATATACGATGTCTTCTTTACCTCCGACTATATACACGTTTACCCCTATTATGAGTTTTAATAAAAATGGTTATTTCACGGTAAAAAAAATTTACGTTGAAAAAGAAAAAGTCATAGAGGCCAGCACGATTCAACCACATGCGTTTTTCGCGGAGTTTGTCTTGAATAGTGATGGAGATTATGAACCTACAGGACAATACTATAAGGCCGGTGTTTTAGCTATGCATCGTGAAACTCAACCGAAAATTACAGGAAATAGAAATACGTAGAGGGTACACTTTTTAACCTTTCAATGACCGGTTTAATTCCAAAGGTATAAAATCCCAAAAAAAGAGTCCCCTCTTTGGGAGACCACAATTTTTCTTTTCTTTTTCTCTTTTTTGATTTTTCTAAAAATAACAAACACAAATGAATCGGCAGCTTACCTAATGATTGAACGCATTGCGAACTTCCGCATAGCAATCGGGGTCTCTAGCCCATATGGTCTTTATTTCGGTCCGGCACATCGGGCAGGCGGTCTGCTTCGACGTCTTGAGATGCTGACACATACATCCAGCGCAAAATTCGTGGTTGCAGGTGGTCGATAACATCATAAATTTCGGTTTATCTTCGAAGCAAATCGGGCAGTCGACCTCGACGGTTAAATCTTCACTGTCTTCGTCCTCCAGAGCCAAAAGTGCCAACTGAATGTGCCTTCTTGGTACAGGTGTTGGTTCTTGAACCTGTTGACGAAATCCATGAAAATCTTCAAGTCGGGTTCCAGTGGCTTCTAGAAAAGTCGGGTGAGGAATCCACGGAAGATGCTCCATTCTGACCGGCAATTGATCATTTAGAGCCCATTCGTCGTAGTTTTCAGCGATTTTTCCAATAATGCGGTCCATAGCGATTGGCTTAGTTTCACTTACTTTACCTCCGCAAAATCTGGCCGAGATGGAACGTAGCAACTTCGAGTTAACTCTTCTCATAGCCCATTTTGCGTGCGCAATATGGTCGGGGGTGAAGAGATCGTCGACAGTCGGGGCATGAACCACTCGGTAGATTGCGTCTCTCCATTTACTTTCGAGATTTTCGCTGTCACACTGGCGAATTCTGTGGCCGATGCCGCAGCAATAAGAGCAAGTAGAAGGCATTGTTGATTGGTTTAAATACTGGCGTGTTGGAAAAAAGTGCTCCTGGTTCAGTCCAAAAAAAGACCTTCAATTTTGTAGGGGAACCAAGGTTCCCCCTACGACCCCCTCCTTCCTGGCTCCGCCATTTATTTTTATAACGGAGAACAGAATTTAAATCGAGGAACTTTCCTCCTAGGAATCTAATCGAGGAACTTTCATCCTATGAATCCAATCGAGGAAGGAATTTGGGGGACCCCCCCGAAAACTATATAAATATTTGAATTTATATATTTTTAATGGATTCAGAATCTACTACCCGTTATAAAATCGGCGATATTATTACTCATAAAACTTTCAAGGAACTAAAAAGAAAAATCATCCAAATTTATAAAGATGGAAATAATGATCCGGCATATACGACGGTGATTGAAGATAGTTTTATTCCTCCTTTTATTATGACCGAATCGGCCATTGATGAACACTATTTTATTGAAGCAACGGAGGCATAAATATTATTTCTTCAGGACCATTTTCGGGGGTGTCAAGAAGGATTATTTGCTTGTTTTGGGCTGATGGCGTTTGCAGAAATCCGACCAGGGGCTAGCAATATGTTTGCATGGTTCCCCAGTCCTCAGAACTTTTTCGCATTTATAACCGTATGTTCCGTTACCTTTTGGGACTTTATTGGCTTTCCAAGCGGTGGAGGCCTCGTCGAAATCGATATCGACGGCGAACTGGACGCGTTTACACATTGAACGAGTTTGCATTTTCTTTTGGGGCTGTATTCTTTATTGTATTCTTTATTGAATTTAAAAAAGGTTATTCAATTTTGTAGGGGGACCTATAGATTATAATAATCCTTCTTGACAAATCCTAAAAGGGTTAACCCAAAAGTGTCAAGAAGGATTAATATGATATGTTCTCATTGGACCATGTGATGATATGTCTTCTTGACAATCCCGGAAAAAGTCCTGAAGAAATATATTATTTGTTCTTTAAAATAACATTTATTTATATATTTTATTGAAAACAAACTATAAAATTGATTTGTATATCATAAAAAATTCAATTTATAATATAAAATGGTGAATTATTCAAATACGTGTATCTACAAATTATATTGTCTAGATAATGATGTCAAGGATATTTATATTGGTTATACAACAAACATAAAAGGTAGAATAGACGTCCATCGTCGTGTTTGTTTATATGATACACATAAAAGCCATAATCAAAAAACATATAGGATTATAAGACAATATGGTGGTTGGGATAATTGGACTTATGAAATTATTGAACGTTTTACTTGTAATAATAAAGAAGAAGCGAAAGAGAAAGAAAGGTATTATATTAGGGTATTAAATCCATCAATGAACACATTAAGGAATTAAATTACTCATTTTTGGTTTCTCATATTTATTATTATCCTTCTCAATAGTGTAAAAGCACCTGAAACATAGTTATAATATTTATAAATCATAATTGCGTTTTGTCTCATTTTTCTTTTTGGTCGGTGTAATAAAATAACGATTAATAAAAGGGTAAACCCAAAAGTGTCAAAAAGGATTAATATGCCATGTTCTCATTGGGTCATGCGATGATATATCTTCTTGACAATCCTAAAAATGATATAAAAATATTTTATTATATTATTTGTATGGTAAAATCAAAAACAAAACAAGAATTTATAAATGAAGCGTTAATTATTCATGAAGATAAGTATGATTATTCAAAAGTTGATTATAAAACTGCTATAATTAAAGTGATTATTATTTGTAAAAAACATGGCGAATATGAACAAACACCTAATGCACATTTATCAGGTAGTCGTTGTATAAAATGTTATGATGATATTAGAGGACAATCAACAAAGTCAAATAAAGAAGAATTTATTGAAAAAGCAATTAAAATCCATGGTGATAGTTTTGATTATTCAAAAGTAATTTATAATAATTCAAAAACAAAAATTATAATTATTTGTAAAAAACACGGAGAATTTGAACAAAAGCCTTCAAATCATTTAACAGGTTTTGGTTGTATTCAATGTGGGTTTGATAATACTAAAATAAAACAATCCAAAACTACAGAAGAATTTATAAAAGAAAGCAAGATAATTCACAAAGATACATATGATTATTCAAAAGTAGAATATACTAATTCAAATACAAATGTTATATTAATATGTAAAATACACGGGGATTTTGAGCAATCACCGCCAAATCATTTAAAAGGGAAAGGTTGTAAAAAATGTGCTATAATATATACATCTAGTTTAATAAGAGGTACAACAGAAGAATTTGTTGAAAAAGCAAAACTAACTCATGGTGATAGTTTTGATTATTCAAAAGTTGAATATATTTCTTGTGATAAAACCGTTAAAATTATTTGTAAAAAACACGGAGAATTCGAACAAACACCTTGGAATCATTTAAAAAGTAGTCTAGGTTGTCCAACGTGTGTTCCAAGAAAATATTCTATGAAAGCAATAAAATATCTTGATTTTATTTCAAAATACAATAATATATTTATTCAACATCAATGTAATAATGGAGAACATCGAATTATTAATACAAAATATAATGCAGATGGATATTGTAAAGAAACAAATACTATTTATGAATTTCATGGAACAATATTTCACGGAGATCCAAGAATGTGTAATCCACTTGAATATAATTATCTTGGTAAAAATTACGGAGAAATTTATGAAAATACATTAAAACGAGAACAACTTATAAAAGATTTGGGGTATAATTTGGTTGTTATGTGGGAGTACGATTGGGATAATATAATTAAATCTATGAAAATAATACAACGCAAATTTCGAAATAATACCAATCCTTCTTGACAAATCCGAAAAGGGTCATAAAGAAATATTAATCATTATTAATAAAATAACGATTAATAAAAGGGTTAACCCAAAAGTGTCAAGAAGGATTAATATGATATGTTCTCATTGGACCATGTGATGATATGTCTTCTTGACAACTCTTGATTTTTTGTGCTTCCGTGTTTTTCTACCTCCTGATATTTCACTCGAGACTTCACCAGTCAACCCCTTTATTAATGAACGCATAAATCTATCTGATACTCTTGTTACACTCGGGTCTTCACGATATTCATAATCAACTTCACCGTCGACTTCTACTTTTTTATAATATTTTTTCTGTTGTAAATGATCAAAATTACTATCATATTGGAGTTTCACTGTAACTGGTAATGCGGCTACAACGTGATTGGTATCTATTCGTGTTCCAACCATTCCGGTTCCTTTAAGTTCATATGTTTTTTCAAATATAGCGATAGAACTTCCTGGAGATATTTCACGAGTGCCGATTCTGCTTTTTTCAATTCTTCTATATCCAAGAGTCGGTAAAAAAGTTCTAAGATCTTTGTCAAATTTATTTAAAGTATCACTGAAATCTGCTGTAGCTTTATCAGTTTCAAACATTAGTAGAATAGATGAATCATTTCTCCAATTATATTTCCAATTATTAAATGCTGGTATTACACCTGGTTTTGTTTCATATATAGCTGAAACTTTTGAAGATTTGAATTCAATATCAGCCAAAGTTGTCTGTTTATATTTATATCCTCTGTCTAAAAGAGTTTTTACGATTTCTTTTAATTTTATTGTTCCTGGATTTTCTGTTTCAACCTCAGGTTCACTATCGCTTATTTCGCTTATTTCGCTTGAGGAACTTCTTGAACGATTCCTGGTTCTTCTTGTTCTTCGTCCTGAACTTTTACTGGAACTAGACATTATATATTGTTGTGTTATTTTTTTGAAGATGTCAAGAAGGATAAATATGCCGTGTTCTCATTGGATCATGCGAACACATATCTTCTTGACAATCCCAGAAAAGGTCCTGAAGAAATATATTAATAAAATCCATTCTAGATGGGGGGTCGTCCAGGGGGGCTTAGCCCCCCGGAAAATTGAAACGATTTAAATATATTTCTGTATGTATATAAAATGCGCAGACAACAACAGAAACCTCGTAGAGCCGAAGAAGAAAAGAAACAGCAGATTTTTGACCCCTATATTCCATCGATTCTCTCTATGAAAGTCGTGCTTCCCATCATAGAAGTCGGCGGAAATATCAAACAAAATTTAGAACGTCTCATTGTTTCGAAAACCGAAGGCAAATGTATCGTCGAAGGTTTTGTCAGGCCCGACTCGGTTCATATCTTAACATATTCTTCAGGAAAAGTGAATGCCGGTTATGTCGAGTTTATGACTACTTACGAGTGTATGGTCTGTCATCCTGTAGATGGTATGCTTATCAAATGCGTATGTAAAACAATTACGAAGGCGGGTATTCATGCCGAGGTCGTGGATTTCAAAAAGAATACGCCTATCACAGTCTTTATTGCTCGTGATCACCATATAAACGACCATAATTTCGAAAAAACAACCGAAAATGCCAAATTGGTCGTTAGTGTCATCGGTGTCCGCTTTGAATTGAATGATTCCACGATTTCTTGTATAGGGAAATTGAAAGAAATCGAATAATAAAATAATGAAGGATTTAGACATTCATATAAAGCCATTTTTTTATGTAATGTAATGTATTATAGGATTGAATTTTAATAAAAAAAAACAAAATTGGTTCAGAAGAAACATTAGCATACGAAAAAAATGTTCTTGAAAAAGAACCTATTGGTGATTTGCAGAGTCCAAGTGATAATCAAAGATGGTATGCTCTACGCAATAATTTACAAAAAAAACGAATCAAATATAATATAGATAACTCATCCAATAAGGAAGAAGAAAAAGATTTTTTTATAAAAACAAAAAAAGTTATCGACCAAGAAGTATTGAATTATCATACAGTATTAAACACTTTTGTTTTACCACAAAACGAAAGTGTTTTACAAAAAGCATATACTTTTTTTACAAGAATCCCAAATAATTATAGGATAAAAGTAAAAAAATATAATGAAATTAAAAATGAATTGAATAAATTACTAGAATTATTGGACGAAATAAATAATCAACTACCGATGTATTGACTACTGGACAAACAAATATAATAATTTTGAGCAATCAACAAAAAATGAAATGCTACATGTGTAAAGTTATAAAAAGGTTCAACTATAAATAAAAGCCCCATCATAATATTTACTAATAAAAACGGTATAGCGATTTCATTTGGAGAATTTGCGAATATTAACGAAACATCATATACTATAGGTAATGCAGTAATTAGATTATGATTATTCAAAAATTGTGTTTTTGTATTATCAATGAATAAATCCAAAATATTCAATATATTATGATAAATACAAGTCAAATGAACGAATGATGAACTTGCGGTTATTAATGAAAAATGTGGATTATAATAATAATTTGTTACTATAATTAAAAAACTCCGTAAATTGATACATATAGTATCATTTAAAAAAATCACAATATTTTCTTTATTAGGAATAGTATATTCGTCTATTTGTTTATTTAAGAATCGGTTATAAATATCATAATGATAAATATATGATGATATGCTTAGAGCCGTAATCCCAATCATATCGAATATATTTTTTTCATTTGGATTATATGAATAAATATAGAATGCTACTGGAATATTTATCCAATGAATATACGAACATAAAAAATGACAAATAGTTTCTGTATTTATATTTATAATTTTTGCAATTCCTTTATAAACAATTTTATTTATAATAAAAAACCAATACAAATTCAATATAAACAATCCATAACATGAAACTAACAGAATAGATGATAATAAATAATCTTTTTGAGAATATGTTTCAAAAAGTATGTTAAAATTTGAATTATTATAAATAATTTGATAATAAAAATCAAAAATACGCAATTTAAAAAATAAAATATAAAATAATATGGAATTTATAGAATACATAAACGAATTTTTTGGAATATAATATTTCAAAACATAAAATATTGAAGATATTTCAGTTTTTAATAATGGACAAGAAAACATAAATCGATGACTATCTGAAACATCATAATAATTATTATAAAAAAGAATACCCATTATGAAGAGATGATGTATTTTTATATCGTATTTATCACTTATAAAAAAATCTATACCAGCATGTATACCTACAAATGGAAGTAAAATGTCAAATGGTGTCTTCTCAATAATTGTATCATATGTCAAGTTATAACAATAAATACTCGAAAGTAATGATGAAACCCCAATTATAAAAAGAGAAATATTTTGTAAATCTTCTATTATAATTGTATTTAAATAATATCTATTTGAAAAATCGATTATTTGTGACATTAATATTAAGTATGAATAATCTTTATATTGTAGGTATCATAATAAAATTTTCCAAATAAACCTACTACTCCCACTCCATAAGCTGCAAAAAATGTAATAATATAATAATTAAACCAAGTTTCTATAGGTGGTCTATAAAAATAAAAGTTCGAATACAATACTAAGAATTGCGTCAATTGTAAAGAAGTTATATATTTTTTGACAACTCGAACTTGGTCGATTTTCAATAAACACCCAAAATAATAAGAGTACATTATGGTATGAACAAATGAGTTTAATAATGACGCCATCCATACCATATCTACTTTATATGTATACATAAGATGCCAACTTATAACAGCACCTATATGATGATATTTTTGAAGAAAAATAGGGTTTTTTCCATTCAAATAAATCAAAAAAGTATCGAAAAATTCGTAATATTTTGAAATATAAAACAAATATATTATTCTGTCAAAAACAGGATTTTGGAAATAATAATTTGACTGAAATACAATTCCATCATTGTATATTATTTTTGACAATTCAAGAAAAATACAGGCACTAAACGAAACTAAGAAACCATTATGAACTATAGATAAAGAATATAATATGGCCGGGTCGATTCTTATGTCTTTTGGATATAATAAATAACCGGTTATGCCTAATAATGGTATAATGTGATTCATAACTATACCATTATCAATAATAGTTTTTATATTAATTTCTATATTATTTTTATACATTATCATCTATATCTACAGAAATCTTTTTATCATCTTTTACAGTCAATAATGTTTGTTGTTGACCATTCACTTCATTGTTTTTAAATAATATACGATTCATTGGGTTAATACAACAAGCGCCCATAGATAATACAAATAGACCACTTCCGGCAATACCACAATACATCATGACTTTTTGTAATTCGGGCTCTACACTATTTGCTAATACAAGACTTGTGCCTAATAAAGATACAGAACTAAATGTAAAAAAAACCCATATACTGCATTTTATATTATCGGTTGATTGTAGGGTTGACATTGATATAATAAACAAGTATTTTTTATATTATTTTTATTTTATATTTTTATAACCGGATGGTGTTTCGATAAAAACAATATAAAAATTTTTTATTCTATCATCTATTATGGATTTAGAAGATTTAAAAAAAACTATAGAAAGTCTTAGTAAAGAACAGCATATCGAGGTTTTGAAAATCATTCACGAATTCGCTCCGGCAACTATAAACGAAAACAAGAGCGGGATTTATATTAATATGGCCTTTTTAAAACAAGACACAGTAGAGAAACTAAATCAGTATATAGCATATATTCAGGACCAAGAGCAAATGCTCAAACCATTCGAGTGTCAAAAAGAAGACTTTAAGAATGCTTTTTTTATCGAAAAAGAACTTAAAGATAGTATGCTTTATTCTTTTAGAAACTAAATGACATATACTTTTTTAAATCAGCGTATTTTTGGGATTAAGTTATTTGAACATCCCACTGACCTAGATAGATTGACACCCTTTTTTTATAAGGGCGAACAACCAGCAGATGAAATCAAACCGATTTTGGTTATAGAAAGTCCGGTAGAAGAAACAAGTAAAAAAATTGTTGAAGAAACTAAATCTGTTGCAATCGAACAAAACAAAATGCCAAGAAAACATTCGATACGTCTTCCAAAAGACACATTATTCTGGAATGTTTTTATTTCTGTTCATGGCCTTACAGAATATAAATTGATTGGGTCAAAATACGACAATCGAGAATGGGAAGAAAAAAATAAAATCAGGTCAACCTACATGACAAAACCGAAAGAACTCCAGACAACGAATCAAAAAATAACTCTGGGGGCCGCAAAAGAAATGCTATCAGAATACATGACCGGAGGGAAAACTACATTACTAGGACTTATAGGAATGTCAGTTTATTATAAAATCGCGATATACCTCTTCGATGATGTCAAGAAGACTTATCTGTCGTTTGTGCCTCAATCGACCGACCATCCAGCGTGTATTCTTTATAAGACCTTCACCGATAAATCTTTTTGTAACTACGAATTATATTCTGGTGAAAAAACGTTCGATACCCTATGTGAGGAGTCGTTTGGTTTAGAAAGTTATCAGAAACCGCTCCGTGCCATATCAACATATAAACGTGCAGAACTGAATACACTAGCGGAGAATCATGGAATACCTTTTCATGACAAATCGAAGGACGAAGTATACAGGGCTTTATCACAACACCTTGTTTGGCTCGTCTAGAATGACATGATAAAATTGATACGAATGATTATTAAAATAATATATACACAAAGTATATATTATTGTATGTCGTCTGAAAGAAACACAAAAGAATTAGAACAAAAGGCCGAACCCGATGCAAAAGCCGTTGCCGAAGGTGCCGTCTCGTTCGCTGAACAAAGGGCAAAAGATAAAATCAAAGAGGCAGGGGAGGCATTCAAACAGCGTTTAACCCAATATTTAGCTTCGGGGACGCCCAATTATCGCAATGACCGTAAACAGAACGAATTCGAAATCCGTTTTGGCACGAATACGAGAAGTGGACGCCCGTTGTCAAAAATAGATTATGACAATGTTGTCAAACAGCTTCTTAAAAACGGGTTTACGACGGATTTGCCGAATGGTCATCATTATTTGCGTATTAATTACCAGGACCAGCTGTCAGACCAGCGCAAGATGTCGAATGTCCGTGCCGAATTAGTCGGTCTTGATATGGTTCAAGAATATTGTCAGACCAATAGCATACAATCTATTTTGGACAAACCGTGGAATAGCTATAATAAAATCCAATTCACGAAAAAGAGTTCGACACAAGAACCCGACGGCACATATCAGAGACCGATTGATATGTATGATATGAATTTCCGCGTGTCTTATCAATTGGAGCAGACATACCATTCTGGAACTCCCTTTGTAAAACAAGTCATTCAGACATGGGCGGATAGAAAGAAAACATTCCGTCTTATGAATCGTGTTCGGTTCTCGCATCCAGATTTGCCAGTGTTTGCCGATATCAGTATTATTCGTTCTTCTAAGAAATTTGCTTCAGGAAGAGGGGCTCGTATTGATGGTGGGTTCGATGGCGGTGGGCCCAATTTTCGTAGGCCTCCTTCCAATGTGCCTATTCCGACATATACGATTCAAGAATCCGGTGTATTTGAAGCCGCTGAAACCTATGAAATCGAATTAGAAATCGATAATAGTAATGTGGGGACTGGTAAGAAATACGAAACGGTAGACCAAGTTATGAATGCCTTACGGGCGTCTATCAGAATCGTATTATGCGGTATTCAGCAGTGTTTCTACCCGATTTCGTTTACCGAACGCGATGATGTCCTAAACGGATATATGAAGCTGGTTCTCGAGAAGAAAGAATACGAATTCAGGCGGGTAGATTTCACGAATAAAGAAGAATTCTCTCGCAATTTTGCTTTTGTAGGACCTGGTTCAGTTACTCTTCAGCGTGAGAATATCTTGCCTAAAAAGGAGGGGTCAACAGCAGTAAGTGTATTGGAGAATTATACTGTAACTGATAAAGCCGATGGAGAACGTAAATTATTGTATATAAATGAAGTCGGTCGAATATATTTGATTGACAACCGTTTCAATGTCCAATTTACGGGGATGAAGACCGAAGAAAAGACGGTTTATAATAGTCTTTTGGACGGGGAATTGGTGAAATTCGACAAATTAGGAAACCCTATGAATTTGTATGCTGCTTTCGATGTCTATTTTGTGAACGGCAAGAATTTTCGGGATAAGGCATTTTGTCCAGTAGAGTCGACTGGCGAAGAAGAAGCCGCAGCAGAACTCCCGAGTAATTACAGATTGCCCGTATTGAACCAACTAGTTTCTGTTTTGAAACCTTCTTCGATTGTGGGCGAGAAACCAGTTAAAATCTGGAAAGAAGTGAAAGACAAGAAGGGAAATTCGGTGTGGTTTAATGCTAAAAGTGGCGAGTTCTTAAAAGAAAAGCCGAAGATAGAACATTCTTGTAAATTAGTCGTTCAATGCAAGAGATTCGAGCAAACCTCCGACGTCAAATCCATTTTTGAATGTGCTGCGTCGATTATGAAGGGAATCGCCGATGGGCTCTATCCTTATCACACAGATGGTCTCATTTTGACGCCGTCGAGTAATCCTGTAGGAGGTGATACGGCGACATCTGCTGGAGGAAAAGCCCCTCCTCCATCCAGTGCCACTTGGGAACACTCTTTTAAATGGAAACCTGCCGAACAAAATACAGTTGATTTCTTGGTCACTGTGAAAACGGATTCTACTGGTAAAGAAGAGATATCTCACATCTACAAAGACGGTCTCAATATGATGGGCGCTAGTGCTATCGACCAATACAAGACATTGGAACTCATGTGCGGTTATAGAGAGAAAAACGACGGGTTCATGAATCCTTACCAAGATATGCTTGACGGTGTCGAACCTTCTTCAAAAGAAAATGCGGGGAAATATAGGCCCGAATTATTCAGACCTACAGACCCCTACGATGCCAACGCGTATATCACGAAGATAAAATTACAAGAAGATGGAATGATGTTATCCGAAGAGGGCGATTATTTCAGCGCATACAATATCGTCGAATTCAAATATGATGGGAGCAGGGCGCCGGATTCTCGCTGGATTCCTCTACGTGTCCGTACAGATAAGACGCAGCAGTTGCGTAATGGAGAAAAACAGTTTGGCAATGCTTATCGTGTGGCCAATGCCAATTGGAAATCGATTCATTATCCTATTACAGAAGAGATGATTACTACTGGCGAAGGCATTCCGGATGTAGTAGATGAAGGCGTTTATTACAAGGGAAACCAAGAGAACAATACGCAGGGGCTCCGCGATTTCCACAATCTGTTTGTCAAGAAGGCACTTATATTGGGGGTTGGCCGACGCGGAGATACGCTCATCGATTATGCGGTTGGAATGGGCGGCGACCTTTCGAAATGGACAGCGGCGAAATTGGGGTTCGTTTTCGGCATCGACGTAAGCCACCCGAATATTCATAATAATAAAAAGGGGGCTTGTGCTCGATTCTTGAATGTTCGCCGGGATAATAAATCAGTTCCGGATTGTCTATTTACTGTGGGGAACAGTGGACTTAATATCCGTACATTGAAGGCTTTCCCCGGTGATACGAATAGTAAAGATAAGAAAGTTGCCAATGCCATCTTTGGTAAGGGTCCTAAAGACCCATTGGTGATTGGTAAAGCCGTAGTGGCTCAATATGGTGTTGGCGAAGCCGGATTCCAGATTAGTTCGTGCCAATTTGCTCTTCATTATTTCTTCGAGAATAAGATAGTTTTCCATGGATTTTTGAGGAACTTGGCGGAATGCACGAGGGACCAGGGGTATTTCGTGGGAACGTGTTATGACGGCAAGACGATTTTCAAGATGCTCCAGAAAAAGAAGGACGGTGAATCAGCAGTCTTTTCGACGACGGATAGAGATGGGAATAAATCGAAGATTTGCGAGATTGTCAAGAAGTATAATGATAGTGGTTTACCCGATGATGATACATCTTTAGGATATAGAATCGATGTCTATCAAGAGAGTATTAACCAGTTTGCCACGGAATATTTGGTGAATTTCGCGTTCTTCGTCGAGATGATGGATAACTATGGGTTTAAGCTGGTTTCGAAAGATGAGGCACACCAGATGGGATTGCCGAATTCGACTGGACTATTTAGCGAATTATATGATTCGATGAAGAATGAGATTAGGCGGAGACCCCAAGTAGAGGTGGATTATAAAGATGCGCCCTACATGACAGGTGCCGAGCAGTCCGTTTCGTTTTTGAATCGCTATTTCGTTTTTCGGAAGGTTATGTCAGTGGACGCGGCAAAGAAAGAGAAGTTGTTCTTACAGGGCGTCGAAGGTGTTGAAGAGGGTGGATTGTCTACTGAAGAATTGGAGGCGGAAGTCGATAAGGTCTTGAAGAAACGTCCTGCTCTTAGAGGGGAGGTGAAGAAGACGAAGATTCGCGTTAAATTACAGAAACCGGCAACGGAGTTGTTTTCGCAAGCGTCAGCGGAGTTTTCATCAGCAGAACCCGAATTTGGTGGGGCCGAAGAAGGCGAATCTGACAAAAAACCTGGTTTCGAAGATGAAGAATAAATTTTACGTTTAATCTGAAAGGAGAACCAATGTAAAAGGTATAAACAAAAAATGTCATATACATTAGTTATATGACATTTTTTATGTTACCAAGGTCTTATTTACATTTATATAAGCAAATAGAATACAGTGAAGAAAATGAGAATAAAAAAGTAAAAGAAGACATCGATGAATCCGGTATTTCATATTCACCTTCTTTATCGAACTATTTATATAACATCAAAGAAAAAATAACGGCCATCGAAAAACAGTGGGATACTTTCAAAAAATACACGAATCCATATGAATATATTCATACGGTCGTTCCATTGAAAAAGAAATCGGTATCGAAATACAAACCGATGTCTAGGTCGTATTTTAAAATGATCGAAATTATTCATACATTCCGACTTTTTTTTAGAGAACCTATCAGGACTTTCCATTTGGCGGAGGGTCCCGGAGGTTTTATTGAAGCCATGGTCTATATGCGAAGGTGTCTTGAAGATAAATATGTCGGTATGACTCTTCTTGACGAAAAGAAAAACGACCCCAATATTCCAGGTTGGAAGAAATCGGAGAACTTTATGAAATTGAATCCCAATATTTTCCTAGAAAATGGAGCAGATGGAACTGGAAATATTCTTTCTTTCGAGAACTTCGAGTATGTTGTTTCGAAATACGGTAAAATGGATATTGTGACTGCCGACGGGGGATTCGATTTCTCCCTCGATTTCAACCAACAAGAAAAGATGATTGGGAAACTTCTATTTGCGCAGATGGCGTTCGCCCTTTGTCTCAATAAATATAGGGGGCATTTTATCCTGAAAATATTCGATTGTTTCATGGCACATACAGTAGATATCCTCTATATACTCTCGTCTTTTTATGAAAAAGTCTATATTATGAAACCTCATACAAGTCGCTACGCGAATTCCGAACGATATGTTGTATGCGTAGGATTTCTTCATGACAATATAACAGGATTTTATCCGTATTTATCGGCGGCATTTAAATCTATGATGGAGAACCCAGATGGGTTTCCTGGGAGGTTCATAAATAGGGATGCCGGAATCAATCAGTATTTTATCAAAAAAATAGAAGAGTATAATGCTATCTTTGGTCAAAAACAGATTCAAAATATTACATATACATTATCTCTTATAGATAGTAAAACAAAAATGGATAAAATAGAAACTCTTTTACAGACCAATATCCAGAAATCGATGGATTGGTGTAGTAGGTTTCAAGTTCCCTATTATTCTTTGAATACACCTACGAATATTTTTTTAGGAGGAACCGATGAATAGGATTCAAGGGGTTTCCATGAAATTATTGAATAAAGTCTTAGGTTTGACGTTTACACCTTTGCACCTTTAAAATGCCGATTATATTTGATAATTTCGCCAAAGGCGAAATTATCAATATATAAAAGGTAATTTATCGGTTGCAAAGTAACCGTTACCAAAGCACGTATAAAGAACGCCCACCTTTAGGTGGGCGTTTTAAATGTGCAATGGTGTATAATCCAATCTAGAGGGATTGAATAAAGCGCTTTACTGCGTCCTCTATTAGGTTCTTCATAATAATCCGTAACTATCAATGTTTGGTTTATGATTTCTACGAATTTTGCTTCGAATATGCTTGATTTATCGTTAATCGATTTTGTAAATATGTAGTATTTGTTTTGCTCCATTTTATATGATGTATATGATATTTAATTTAATCAATTTTATATACTATTATTAACTCCATCATTCGGTGGTATCACTTGGGTAAATTGTGTGAATGGTTCCTTCTTTTTTCCATCATATCTAACAGCATATCCATTGTCTAATAACCATTGGTTGACGTTTATTTTTTGTTTATTAACTGAAATCACATATACATTTGCAAGAATGCGTCCGTATTTTTCTGTTGATATGTTTTCCAAATATACTTTTTTATTTATAATAAGGGATTCTAATGCTTGTTGAGATAATTTGGC
>Ga0214919_10002581_pt1 | contig 28347 bp, 18 predicted proteins | sample LL1503_MetaG_FD_177994 | JGI IMG/M metagenome (GOLD analysis project Ga0214919, IMG submission 177994) | Freshwater microbial communities from Lake Lanier, Atlanta, Georgia, United States - LL-1503 | ecosystem: Environmental > Aquatic > Freshwater > Lake | place: USA: Georgia | collected... | reverse complement strand
TTACTTATTACTTATTACTTATTACTTATTACTTATTACTTATTACTTATTACTTATTACTTATTACTTATTACTTATTACTTATTACTTATTACTTATTACTTATTACTTATTACTTATTACTTATGTATTAGATTATTCCATTATTGAGGGTGTAGTAGTAGTAGTAATATTATTATTACTATTTATATTTACATCTAAATATAATTGATTATTATCTTGTGATTCTAGGCGTTGGTTTGCCAGATCAATAATTGTACTTGCTGTATTTTTCTGTTGTTGATATTGTAGAACCCTAGCAATATCAGAATTTTTAGAACGTTGCGAACGCTTAGTATCTAATGTAGTTAATACATTATTTAATTGATCTATTTGCTGTTGCTGTTCTTGTAATTTAAGTAAATATTGCTTATTTTTTTCTAATCTTATTTTTTCTGATGCAATTTTGTCTTGATAATCTAGGTTATCACATAATTGCTGAACTTGATTTTGTTTTTTAACAATTATATCAAGACTAGGACATACATTTAACTGTGTATCTTGTGATGTATTGTTTAATAGTGTATTAACAGTTCGTTTATAGTTAGATATAATATCAAGATTTGTATTCTCACTATGTGTAGTTATATTGCCTGTTAATAATACTATTTTATTATTTGATAGATTGCTTTCTACTGATATCATAATACTATTTGCTATAATTGGTTCTGTAAAATATATATAATAATATGGTGTGATGATATTTTGAGGATCTGTTCTGATATAATATTTTGTATTAATTTTAAATGTATTACCGGGATATATACTATTATTATAAGAAATATTTAGTGTTGCAGGTTCATATATAAAAGGGGTAAGAGGGGTAATAGGAATATTATCAAGATGGATAGGTAGTGGTATAGAACTTATATAATATGATAATTTAATACTATAAATATTTAAATCTTGTGTAGATGTATAATTATATTTATTATTATTAGTATTATTAAGTACAAGAGTAAAATTAGATTTAGTTAATTTTGTATTAAATTTATTATATTCTGTATGTGTTAGCATTTCACGATCACAACCATAAAATACAAATGATTTAATATATTTATTGTATTTATCATCAATATTTATAGAAGAATTATATTGTTCTATTTTATTAGATATTGAACCTACACTAATTACGATTTTAGATGTATATATTATTAAATTATTTTCATCAATAATATTTGTAATATTTATATTATTATTGATTGCTTTAAATACAGGCGGTGATCCTGTAGATATATATGGACTAGTATTTGATTTAATATATTTTAAATTACCATCACCATCATAATATTGGATATATATTGGTAGAGGTAGACCATTTTTATATGGATATATTGATAATTGTGAATTAGCATTTGCTTCTGTATTAAACTTTATTTGTAATGATTCTAATCTATATATATCATTAAAAATAAAAGTGCATTTGTTATCAGAATATATTGGTAGTTGGTCAATTGAATTTAATATTATTTGATTACCATAATACTCATCACCATTACTTTCAAAATTTTCAATTGTATTTATATATTTATCATTGTATTTATTATTATCATTATATTTGCCATTACACATATTATTATTGTATTGTAGTGTTTGGGATATATTATGTACTGATGGAATTGTAAATAACTGGTATATTAAAAATAATACTATAATAATTATACACACTTTTATAATATTAGTTAAATTATATTTTAACATTATTTTTTGTAATTTATTAGTATTTTTATCCATATTATATAATTATTCCTATATTTATATACTTTGATTATTACTATTATAATATAATATACTTATTAATATATATACTTATATACTTTGATTATTACTATTATAATATAATATACTTATTAATATATATACTTATTATTTTTATTAATTATTATTTTAATTATTTTAATTATTTTAATTATTTTAATTATTTTTTATTTATAAAATATCTATGTTTAAAATAAATATAAAATGTTATATAATAATTGTTTTATAATAATAGTATTATTAATAATTGTAATTATAGGTTTAATAATTATTAGTAATTATAAAAAAGAATCTTTTATTATAACACCATCAAACACGCTTGTAAATGCGCTACCCGCATATTCAAATGACGACGTAAGTTTAGATTTATTATGGTATGCAAATAAAATAAAAGCTAATAATGTTTTAATTAATGAAGTTCAAGAATCATTAATAAATAATATTATAATACCAACTGTTAAAGCAGATAAAAATACCTTATATAAAGAATATACAAATAATATTAAAACTAATGGTTTAGATACTAATTTAAATAATATATATAATTCAAATATAATAGATAATAATATGTTTGATACACGGGCTACAGAATTAGAAAATACAATAATAGACTTAGAAAATACTGTTAATAATTTAGATATAGATACTGCAAATAAAAAAACATATAATAAAATAAAATCATTAAATAATGGATTAGATATTCAATTAGTTAATACGCCGAATACAACAATTATAGATGATAAAACCGGTAATAATCTTCCTGGGTATATGGTAATGGTAAATGATGGATGTTTATCCGTTGGTGCAAATGATTACGATATATATAAATGTGATGATAAAAATATAAAACAAATATTTAAAATGGAACATATATTAAATGAAACCGCATATCAAAATAATATTGATGTATCTTTACCTGTAGATAATATAGATAAAACTAATATTAATTATCCATTTGCAATGTTAAAATCTGTTAATAATGAAAATTGCTTAACAAATTCACACGGTGCGTTATCAGTGCAACCGTGTTATAGTTTTATAGCACAGCGATGGTTCCCATTATAAAATAAATTTACAATAATTATAAAATACTATACAAAAATTGATTTATTATTATTATTTTAAATACTTTTTAATACTTTTAATACTTTTTACATAGTTTCAAGTTATTTTTAAAATGTCGGATATACGTAAAAATACTGGTTTCAATTATGTTTGCAAAGATGCCCTTTATTGTGTTCGTAATTGTAGCAATGATGCAAATTGTTTAAATTGTAATATATTACGTGAAAATATTAATGATGGTCGTGTATTATGCTTATCAAAAAAACAGTGTATATGCGTACATAGTGTTAAAAATATTGCGATTGCTACATTAACAAGTTATATTAATCATAATTTTAATAATGATATAATTAAAGATGCAAATCCTAAATATGTAATGTATTGTTATAGACAAAATATAAATACATAAACACTTATAAATATATGAATTTAATAATTAAATAATAGTATTACATTATAAATAATTATTTTTTTATAAAATGGTATATACAGCTATGTATTTATATAATTTATATAATAATTTATATAATACACATAATAATACACATAATAATACACATAATAATACACATAATAATACACATAATAATACACATAATAATACACATAATAATACACATAATACACATAATACACATAATAATACACATAATAATACACATAATAATACACATAATAATACAAATAATACAAATAATACAAATAATAATACACAACCTATAGAAAATGTTAATAAATCACAATACACACGTATTCATAATAACTATATTGCTGGTGCTATTAGTGGTATGTGTGGTATTATATTAAGTCATCCAATAGATACAATTAAAACACATATTCAAACTGGTAATAATTTTAAAACCTTTAATATTACACTACCTAATTTATATAAAGGCATATTATCTCCTTTAATTGGTGTTGGTTTTGAAAAAGCAATTGTATTTGGAACATATAATTTTTTTTTACAAAAATTTAATAATACAAATCTGGATTCTAATAATCAAAATACATATCAAATAAAACCATCATATGGCATCCCAATATCTGGTGCTTTAGCAGGTTTATCAGCATCTGTTATTGTATCACCATATGAGCATATTAAAATATTACATCAACATTCTAAAACTATTTCAATTAAAGATATTAATATTAAATTTTTATTCAAAGGTATAACATCAACACTAACACGTGAAGTCCCTGGGTTTGCTATTTATTTTAGTGTTTATGAAAATCTAAAATATCATACATTTACAAAATATAATAAAAAAATAAACTATATAAATGCCTTTGTATATGGCGGTATTTCTGGTATAACTGCTTGGATATTTATTTATCCACAAGATAGAATTAAAACTATACTACAATCACACACATCCACACATACACATAATAAACACACAATTACAAGCGTAATGAATGATATATATGCCAAAGGCGGAATAAAATATTTCTATAATGGTTTGCATTGGGCATTATTGCGTGCATCTTTATTACATAGCGGAACATTCTGCGTAATGGAATTACTATATAATCTATATCTAGATGACTAGATGACTAGATGACTAGATAACTATTTATCTATATCTGCTGATATTAAAATGCTAGTATCTTCTATTGATATTGGCAATGTATTATGTTTATCATTTTTATGGTTTTTATGGTTTTTATTATATGATAGTTTAGCAGTATGTTTAGCAGTATGTTTAGCAGTATGTTTATCAGTATTATCTATTAAGTGTTTAAATAATGCCCTACTTTTATGCACATACTTTGATATAGTATTATATGAATCTACAATATCTTCTAGTTCAGAAAACTCTTGTTTTAATAACGTTTTATTTATAAAAAAATCCTGATGAAATGTATTTAATAGTTTTTTATATTTTATATTAAGTTCAGATGTTTCATCATTCATATTTGTATATTGTTTTAAAGTACTCATAATATATGCATCTAATTTTTTAATAGCATTAAAATATACATCAGTAGCTGTTTTTTCATTATATTTTTTAACATAATGTAATCGTATGAATTTACTTAAATATTTATAATATTTATATATCCAACTTATTGGTACTGAAATTATAATATGTTTTTTATTAATATATATATTATCATTTAAGAATTCAGCATATATTAGCATAATTGTTATATCAATTAATAACGAATTAATTGATAAATATTTATATTTTTTATAAGTAGTATTAGTTATATTATTTTTATATGACAATGTTTCCCATATTTCACTTACTTGTATATGTTTGTGTATAATTTGATTTAAATTATTATCCTGATTATGTTTAATTTGTTGTATATTACCTTTACCAATATTTGCATTAGCATTATTCGCATTATGCATTAAATAATATGAATAAAAAGATGGCACCGTTTTATCTGCATAAACAATATGCAAATCGTTAAATGTAATTGTTCGCATTTTTAATATTTTATTATTTATATTTAATACTGGTTCTACAGTATTATCTGCTTTTATAATCGCATCATCAGATGCCTTATCAGCATCTGCCTTATCAGCATCTGCCTTATCATCATCTGCCTTATCAGCATCTGCCTTATCAGCATCTGCCTTATCATCATCTGCATTAGAATAATGAATATTATAACTTATTTTTGTTGTAATTAGATATTGTGGATTATTTATTTTATTAAGTATAGTATTATAAATAGTATTATATGGTAAAGTTGTAATATCTATTACTTCTATTATTTTATGTTCATTATTAATAGTTTTTTCCTTAATTTGAATAGCTATTTTATAATTATTTAATATACCTTTTTTATTATATATAGAGTTTATTGGTGGTGACGCTGGTGCTAACATTATATTCTTTTTAGTCTGTTTATCCTTATTATGTTGTATTGTGATATTATGTTTATTTTCCGGTTTATTTTCCGGTTTATTTTCCGGTTTAGGTTTCTGTTGTGTTTGCTTTTTAGTTTTCTTTTTATTTTTATGTTTGCGTCGATGCTTGCGTGTTGCACCGCCTTGTAAGTTTTCTTGTTTATGTGTTGTTTGCTTTATGCTAGCTCCTGGGTTTGTAATATAATTAAATAATTTAACTATTTGAATTAAGTATAAGCATATTATATTTAATGTAAAAGTTAATGTAGATATAATATTTGATATATTTCGCGAATTTTGAGGATTATCTATATTTAAATAATTTAATTGTGTTGTATAAATTTTTAAATCAATATCTTCAGTATCTGTTTTTAAAGTTTGTAATTCTTTTGGTATATTTATATTATAAGCAATACCGCCCATTAATATAACATTTGTATAATTATCAATATTAATATTATTAGATATAATAGGATAATAATCAGTATAAAATATATTTATAAATAATTTATGTAGTAAAATAGGCGTGATTTTTTTAATATTAACATTGTTATACATTGCATTTACCCTGTATCTAATATTGTGTAATATTTGTATTGGAATACCAAATTTATCGTATAGACCACCTTTTAAATCTGATTTATAATAAAATCTGTCAGCATTTTTATATTTCATTGTTTTGTTGTTTTATTGTTTGCAATATATACTTTAATATTAAGCAATATATAATTTAATATTAAGCAATATATAATTTAATATTAAGCAATATATAATTTAATATGAAACCAAATAATAATAATAAACCTGATTATAAATCTACTATCTACTATCTACTATCTAATATTTAAGAACTAAATAATATACCTGCCATACCATTTTGAATACGTAATACATTATAATTTGTAGCATAAATATGTATATTACCGCTTTGAATATTATTATTACATTGCATATTTAATGCTATATTATCAATTTTACTAAAATTGCTTGCGCCACTGGGTTGCATTGCTTCTGGCGTAATTGCAAAAGAATAAACGTGAATATATTGCGTTGGTCCGCACGAATGATATCTATATGGTTGATATAAATAAAAGTAATTTGCTGGTAAATATTCAAAACGCTCATTACCATTAAATCGCAATTGGCATTTATTAAAGGGTTCGCTTTTAACTGCATTAATGGTATTATAATTTACTATACTAGAATAATTATAGTAATCATTATTGTTAAATGTATCCTGGGATATATATAACCATATAAGTTCTTTAACTGGATGATTAAAATAAATTGGTATATGTATATTAAGAGTATTTGTAATAATCTGATATATTACATTTTCTTGAAATTGTTCTATTAAATAATCAGTAATTTGTTGTGTTGCGACTTTCTGTCTTTCAAATGTATCTAAATAAATATAATTACAAATTAAGCTTGCGCTAGTAATTGATATATTGCTTGGGGGTATGAATTCTGGTGCTGTTAATTTAAACCAACATTTATCAAATGGTTTAAATTGCACTATGATTTTAATATCAGTATATTGAAGTGCAACTAATGGCAATGACCTTTCAACACCACGTGTAAACCAAAAAGGCAATGGTATTAATAAATGTTTTATACCTGTTTGAGTGTTCTTATTAAATGTAGTATATTTACCTATCATATTATATAATATATTCTTAATTCCAAATTCAGTGTTTAATTCCATCCACGCATCTAATAATGTTCCTGATATTTTATCAATTAATTCACCACCCATTTGTAATTCAATATATTCAATCATAAAATAACCTATACCATTTACCCAACTTACATTAGGTACTAATGCTGGAAGTTCTACATCTAATATAATATCATTAAGCAAGTCTGCTTTCTTATCAATAATACACGTTGCGCGCTTCCCGAAATCTGGTATTTCACTAAATAATTGCGTAATTGGTTCCATAGCAAAATTAGTATGACGCTTATATACAGCCTTAAAATAAGACATTTGCGGATTACCAATTAAATATGCATCCTGCGAACCTTTTGCAATTATTTCAATTAATGTACCTGCACCCATTTATATATTATATATATTATTAATTAATATTATTTAATATTATTTAGATTAGATTATATTATGTTATGTTATGTTATGTTATGTTATGTTATGTTATGTTATGTTATGTTATTATTATTATTTGTTATATTATTATTAATTATATTATCCTAGAGGACTAAAATTTAATCTGCTAGGAAGAAGTATTTATTATTTATTAATAAGTTTATCAGTATTACTAGTAATTGTATTAGTAATATTAGTTTATTAGTATTATGTTATCCTAGAGGACTAAAATTTAATCTGCTAGGAAGAAGTATTTATTATTTATTAATAAGTTTATCAGTATTACTAATAATTATATTAGTAGTATTAGTATTAGTATTATGTTATCCTAGATGACTAAAATTTAATCTGCTAGGACTCATTATTTATTATTTATTAATAAGTTTATCAGTATTACTAGTAATTATATTAGTAATACTAGTAATACTAGTATTATATTATCCTAGATGACTAAAATTTAATCTGCTAGGAAGAAGTATTTATTATTTATTAATAAGTTTATCAGTATTACTAGTAATTGTATTAGTAATATTAGTTTATTAGTATTATGTTATCCTAGAGGACTAAAATTTAATCTGCAATGACTAATTATTTATTATTTATTAATAGTTTATTAGTAAGTTTATTAGGATTACTAGTAATTATATTAGTTTATTAGTATTATATTATCCTAGAGGACTAAAATTTAATCTGCTAGGAAGAAGTATTTATTATTTATTAATAAGTTTATTAGGATTACTAGTAATTATATTAGTAGTATTAGTATTATTAGTTTATTAGTATTATATTATCCTAGATGACTAAAATTTAATCTGCTAGGACTAATTATTTATTATTTATTAATAAGTTTATTAGGATTACTAGTAATTATATTAGTATTATTAGTTTATTAGTAATTATATTATCCTAGAGGACTAAAATTTAATCTGCTAGGACTCATTATTTATTATTTATTAATAAGTTTATTAGGATTACTAGTAATTATATTAGTAGTATTAGTATTATATTATCCTAGAGGACTAAAATTTAATCTGCTAGGAAGAAGTATTTATTATTTATTAATAAGTTTATCAGTATTACTAGTAATTATATTAGTAGTATTAGTATTATGTTATCCTAGATGACTAAAATTTAATCTGCTAGGAAGAAGTATTTATTATTTATTAATAAGTTTATTAGGATTACTAGTAATTATATTAGTAGTATTAGTAATTATATTAGTTTATTAGTATTATGTTATCCTAGAGGACTAAAATTTAATCTGCTAGGACTAATTATTTATTATTTATTAATAAGTTTATCAGTATTACTAGTAATTATATCAGTATTATTAGTATTATTAATAATTTGTTATCCTAGATGACTAAAATTTAATCTGCTAGGAAGAAGTATTTATTATTCTATTGTGTTTGCTGTGTTTTTGCTATGCTATTGCACAAAAAGCATTTTTTATAAAAAGCATTTTATAATATTAAGTTAATTTTTAACATATAAAACTAATAATATTAACACACACATATATATATATATATAAATAAATATATAAATAAATAATGGATATGGATACAATAGGCATACACCTAGATGATGATATATTATGGACTGAAAAATATCGCCCACAAACTCTAAATGATTATTATATTTCTGATACACAATATACTATAATTAATGAATGGATATTATCATTAATTAATAATGTACCTAATGCAAAACCAATTTTAATTTTGCACGGCACATCAGGCATAGGTAAAACAACAATAGCACATTTAATATTACAAAAATATAACTATGAAATAATAGAATGTAATGCAAGTGATATACGTAGCAAAGCACAAATACACGACACATTAGGAGGAATTTCAAAGGTCTCTGTATGCATAGATGATAATAATAATTTTAAAAAAACAGCGTTAATATTAGATGAAATTGACGGTGTAAGCGATATTATGGGTATTCAAGAAATTATAAATATTGTAATATATAAAAAACATAAAAAAACAATAATACTAAAAAATCAAAAGGCACCAAAAGATCCAAAGGCACCAAAAACTCCAAAGGCACCAAAAACTCCAAAGGCACCAAAAACTACTAACACAACAAAGGCGCCGAAAACTACTAGAGCGAATAATGCAAATACTTTTAATAATAATACGCGCGCCTGGGTATGCCCAGTGATATGTACTTCAAATAATATTAAAACTAAACCAATACAATTATTATCAAAATATAGTATAATACTAAACCTAGATATACCAACATATAACAATTGTTTAAAACTTATTAATAAAATTACTATAAATGAAAACTTAACAATTACACAAGATATTAAAGATAATATTATTAACAATGCTAACGGGGATTATCGACAAATAATAATGTTATTATATCAATCACACATACCATCAAGAACCCATACAGAAACCCATACAGAAACCCATACGCTACCATTAATTACCAATACTAACAAGCAGATAAATAATATATGTTATACACCATTAGAAAAAATTAATTACTTTATTACACATAAATTACCATTAGAACTATTAACACATATTAGTTCTGGGGATACAACATTATTTTTTCTAAATTTTTATGCCAATATTATATCAATTATATATGAAATACAACATAAACAACCATATAAAAATAAATCATTATATACAAAAAAACATACTGACTACTTATTAAACTATTATAATATATTATATAAAATATATAATTATATATCTCTAGCAGATATAATAAATAATAAAATTTATATAAATAAACAATGGGAACTATTACAATATGTAGATATGTTTAGCATAGCAATACCAACAACATTATTATATAATATTAATATTAAACAAAACAATACAAAACATCAATCTAATACAAATACAAATACTAATAATAATAAACAAATAATTAATACTATCCGCCAACCACAATTAATAATTAATAATTTTGATTTATGCCATCATACCCAATATAATTCTATGATGTGCGAACACGCTATTATAAAAAAAAAACTTAATATCGATTATATGAACACATTTGAAAAAAATATAACAAATATATATTATAATATTAAACGTTTTCAATATACACATATTATACAAAATATAAATACAGAAAATACAAACTGTAATATACATCAATCAACACATATGCAATTAAATATAATATCACCATATTCTATAATTGATAAAACATATGTAAAAATATTAAGTAAAATTGACGAATTACTAAACTAATAGCATTAAACTAATTGCATTAAACTAATTGCATTAAACTAATTACATTAAACTAATAGCATTAAAATGCAATATTTATATCTGGCATATCTTCAATAATAAATTGTGCATTTTTAGTTTTATTATTATTATTATTATTATTATTATTATTATTAGCATCATTTGAATTTGCTGATAACTTAGTATTTCTAGTTGTTGATGAATCAAATACACATTCCGCATCAATCGATAATTCGCAACCGTTATCTTCTGTGTTTTCTTCATTAATTAATTCTTCTTTTAACTTATTTAAGTTTTGTCCTTGTAATTCAGGATAAAATACATTTTTAACTTTATTATCAACTATATTAAATGATATTTTCTGTGTTTTATTATGTGTATATTTTTTATTATGGCGTATAGGTTGCTGTTGCGGTTGTGGTTGCTGTTGCTGTTGTGGTTGTTGTTGCGGTGGTTGCTGTTGCTGTTGTGTTTGTGGTTGCGGTTGTGGTTGCGGTTGCGGTTGTTGCTGTGGTTGTGGTGATTGCAGTGGTTGTTGCGGTGGTTGCTGTGGTTGTTGCTGTTGTGGTGATTGCTGTATGCATAGTGTTTTTTTAGGTTTTTTCTTAAAATGATTTGGATTATTTTCTCTAATTATATTAAAATTTAGCTTCATTTTATCACTTAATTTTTTACTTATATATATTATTTTTGAACCAAATATTTTTTCTATAATATCTTGTTTATATAAACCTCCAGCTGTTTGCGTAGCAAACCCTTTATAAACTTCTTCACGCGTACCAAATTTTTTATTAGTATTATTCATATCATTATTCATTTTCCTTAAAAAAATTATTAAATAAAAAGTTATTAAATAAAAAATAGTAATATATTAATGTTAAATTATAAAAACATAAAAATGATAAACCGCAATTAACAATAAATAATTATTGTAATAAAACGGTTTCTAGTATTCTAGCACATACTAAATATGGATCCATATTACTTGCGGGGCGTCGGTCTTCTAAATAACCTTTTTTACTAAGTTTTACATTAATAGGTATTCGAATACTTGAACCACGATCACAATCGCCATATGTAAATGTATGCATATTACTTGTTTCGTGAATACCTGTTAAACGTAAATTATTATTTTCACCATACACTTTAATATGTTCCTTGTGCTTTAATGATAATTTATCTATAGCAGATTTAATATATTCAATACCATTATCTTCACGCATTAACTTAGTAGAAAAATTAGTATGTGCTCCAGAACCATTCCAATATTCACCATAAGGTTTCGGTTCATAAGAAATGCACGCATCATATAACTCAGCAACACGCCCCAATATATAACGTGATAACCATAAATGATCGCTAATCATAAATGGATCACATATACCAATTTGATATTCCCATTGCGATGGTGCAACTTCCGAATTTACACCACAAATATTAATTCCTGCTTGAATACAATAATTCATATGCTTTAACGCAATTTCTCTACCAAAATTACGATCTCCACCTACAGAACAATAAAATTTACCTTGCCTATTATTTACAATATCAGTAGTCCATTTATATGGCGTTTTATTATCATTATTTAATATTACATATTCCTGCTCTATACCAAATAAGGGGTCATTATCTGTAATAATATCTTCACCAATTGTATTAATCATATTATATAATTTGTACCTATTATTAGTACTATGTGGGGTGCCATCATTATTTAATATTTCACATATACATAAATAATATTGCACATCACTTGTATTTATATTAAATGGATCGCCACATACAGAACGAGGAATTAATATAATATCACTATTTTTAGTAATACTTTGCCCCGTGCTACTACCATCAACATTCCAATCATCAATATTAAATATTATATCAGATTCAGTTTTATCAGAATTATTATTATCAGATAGATTACGTAATTTACCATTAATAATACGGGTTTTAGATCTAACAGTATTAAATCCATCAATAAATATATATTCAACAACAATCATTTTAGGCGATGTATTATTATTATTATTATTATTATTACTATTATTATTACTATTATTATTACTATTATTACTATTATTACTATTATTACGATTACTATTATTATTACTATTATTATTACGATTACTATTATTATTGGGGTTGTGATGTAATAGTGATTGTGATGGTGATTTTTTTAAATCATCTGAACGTGCTATAATTATATTATCACTATCACTATTATGATTAATAATAGCAGAATTTAATGAATACATTATAAGAAATTATAAAAAAATTATAAAGCAATAGTAAAATATAATAAAATATTATATTATTTTTTTATATTAAATAATTAGGTATTATGATTAGGTATATATGTATCATAGTATGCATACTATTCATACTATTCATTTAACAATGTATCCGCGGTATCTAATATACTAGTTTTTTTTGCAGATGTTTTACGAGTTGCGAATGATGATGATGCTGTTTTCTTATCATTAATAAGTTTAATTGAACTAGATTCTTTTATAATACTTGTTTTAGATATAATTGTCATTATTCTATCAAATAATTCTTGTTCGTCTTTTAACTCATTATATAGTGCTTCAGTTACTGTTTTCCGCTTAAATCCGCCAACAGAATGAGTAGTTATAGTATCAATGCTTTTACCTTTATAACTACCTTCTAAATTAACAGTCTTAATTTTATTTACTGATAAAAAATTCTTTAATGTTTCACTTAATTTATGCTTAGCATCATTGCGGGTTTTTAATGCTTGCGAAAGCGTAGCACATTCTTCAGATATACGCATATATTGCTGTAAAGCATTATTAAATACATCTATTGATGATGATGATATAGGTTGAATTTCAGTTTGATTTACAGTTTGATTTTCATAAGGAACATCATTGCTAATATCATCATCATCACATTCGCTAACATTAACAATTAAATTTTGCGTAGTTCTATGAATAATATTATCAATTGTCGCTTCAATATTAATATCATTACGTGTGTTTGCAATTTCATTCTGGGTATCTAGTTGATATGTATCCATAATAATAATAATTATTTATAATCTAGTATGTATAGTTTATAGTTTATAGTTTATAGTTTATAGTTTATATTAATAATTAGTTATAATATTTTTATATATAATTAACGCCAAAAAAATTAGCAAATATTAGCAAATATTATATTTATTTATATTTTTTATAAAATAAAATTGAAAAAATCAATAAATAAAATAAATAATAAATACATATATAATATTTTAATAGCCACATATATATAGTTATATATAGATAAAACTAATATGTATCGTCGCACAAATGCATCAACCCTAGAAGCTGAAATACTTATTGAAATACGTAATCGTCATATTAAATTAATTACAGAGCAATTTGTAATAAATAAGATAATACCACATATGTATTTAGATAATTTAATTAAATTAGATAATATTAAAAATAATATTTATGCTATTGACGGAGACCAGCAACATTATAATAATATAAAACGTATTAACATTTTAGAAAAAATATTTAAAAAAGAATGTATTAAAAATACAGCATACTTTATACATAATATTACATCACATAAATAATTAATCAAAGTATATATTTATGTTATTTTATGTTATTTTATTTTATTTTATTTTATTTTATTTATGGGGGGGGGAGAGGGTAAGGGGATAAGAGAGGGGTGCGCTATTTATATTGTGGATTAACATAAAATAATACATAGTTGCCATTGATTGCTTTATTGATACCTGCTTCCAAGAAATATCCTGCTTTTATATAATTAATAGTCGGACTAGGATTAGATGATGGTACAAATATCCCCCCATCTGTACCAACAACACCATCAATACCAACATTACTTATATTATTTGTACGTATAAAACCAGTTGCAATAGCATCAGTGCATAATGCGGTTGTTATACCTTTTGTACATACAATACAAGATTGCCCACCTGATGCTGTTTGTGTTGCAATACCTAACATATTAGTAAATGTTGTTATAAATGGACTTAAACTATTTAAAGATGTATATGTTAATGGTTTTATTACAATATTATTGTTAGCACTTTCAGTTGTGAGTATTACAGATTGACCTTTTAAAATAGATTCACCACTTTTAACAACCCAGTTAGATGTTTCACCCCAACTAAAATTTACAGCATCACTTGACAGATTTTTTATTTTATTAATTGTTGTATAATCGCCTGTAAAGTTCCACGTATAAGGTAAAGGATTTGTTTGTAATAATATTATATTACTATTTTGTGATAGCGTCATACTATCAATAGATAAATTACTATTAACACTATTTATACCACTTTTAATACTTCGTATATTAACATTACTAGTAGATGTTGATGCATCAATAGATGATGTTGCAAATAGCGCGCCTAGTGATGTACCTGTTGGTGATACATCAGAATTTGGTAGGTTATTAAAATTCACAATATTAATAAAATTATCACCCTTTGGACCCGTAGGACCTTGTGATGCATTAAAATCAACCCATCCAGTACCATTATATCCCTGAAACGTCGGTTCATATAACGACGTATTTAAACAGATTTCACCTTGCAAATTTAGTTGATCGGATGTTGTATTAACACGCACAATTAAATTGCTAGTGTTCGGCGATATTTGATATAATCCCGCGCGTTGATAATCAAATTGATTTACAGTATACGCCGGATTAATATTTATTAATGAATTATATGATGCCATTATAATTTACTACAATTACTACAATTACTACAATTACTACAATTACTACAATTACTACAATTACTATATTATTACTATATTATTATTATTAATTTATTATTTAAGCATTTATATTATTCAAAATAATATTCTAAATTATTCATAATTTGGAATCCTTTTTTTATTATGTTGCGTTTGCTAGTATAATATGGTCTAATTAGTTTATTACATTCATTATTAGTAAATAAATTAATACTGCCTATTTCACCGTTTGTATTTCTTTTTTTTTCATTTAATATATCAAAATTGAGTGTTTGTGTATGTGTGTCTAAATGCTCTGTAATAATTCCAGGTGTTTTAAATGTTTTAATTGTTGCAATATAATATATATGTTTATATACAATACCATTTATACCAGTATAAATTTCCTCTAATGGTTTTATATTTCTATATATAGTTAAATCTTTTGCGGTTATGCCTGTTTCTTCAGTAAATTCTCTAATAGCACACATTATCTCGCTTTCTTTATTGTGTTTTCTACCTTTTGGAATACCCCATTCAGGTGATGTCCATTTTACATAACTTTGTAATAATAATTTTGTAATCATATTACCATCAATATGTGTAGTTAATATATTAAATTTACGTTTAGCATCATCATATTCTAAATTAAAAAATAAATCTTTTAATAATCCTGTTTTATGCCTAATATCATCAAATTCATTAATATCTTTAATAATTTGTATTTCATTAAATGTCATCATATTAAACAATTTAATTATATAGGGTTTATTATTAACATCATATTTACCACGCATAAATTCAATAAAACCAATAGTATATTTACGTTGAACTAATATAATAACATCTTTTATAATTGTTTGCGTGTCTTGCGTTTCTTGTATTGTTTGTTGTGCTGTTTGATGTGCTATGTGTTGATTTTCATTATTTATAGTGTCAGGATTAATTACACACATATTATTTATTGTATTAGGAGTTTCAGTTGCATTTTCATTAGCGTTTTTATTAGTTATTATAGTATTTGTTTCATTAGTTATTATAGTATTAGTAGACCGTGCCATAATCGTAATTTTAGGATTAACACATTGTGTATTATTATAAATATGTGTATATAATTTTTTATTTATTTCATTTAATTTATTAATGTTATTTATGTTATTTATAACATCAATCGCATCAATATTAGCAGGTGTATTAGATGTATTAGATGTATTATTTACTTTATTTATTATATATTTTTTTTTATAAAAACACATTAAACCATATGAAACCACAGGTTCTAAATTATTACATACTAATTTATTATAATATTTATTTTGGATTCTAGGTTCGCTTCTAGGAGCATTTTGTATTTGTATATCATTGTTATCATCACCAGATATTATTATATTATCATTAATTAAATTATTTAATTCCATTTCATTTAATATAGTATATACTTATTTAAAATGTTTATCAAAAATGTTTATCAAAAAAACTTATATATAATTATATTAAATTTTTTATATTAATATTAATTAGTTAAACCTTATATTAACTTATATTAACTTATATTAACTTATATTAACTTATATTAACTTATATTAACTTATATTAACTTATTGGTATAATTGTTCTAGTTCTATTGTTAAAAAATGCTGATAATAATATAATTATAATATAATATAATATATCATAATATATCATAACATATTATAATATATCATTCAATGTTGCCAGCATTATGGGGACCGCATTTATGGTATGTATTGCATATTATTTCTTTTGAGTATCCAGAGCATCCAAGTGAATATGATAAACGTATATATCACGATTTTTATACATCATTAAAAGACGTTATACCGTGTAAGGATTGTAGAAAGCATTATAGAGACCATATAACACAATATCCATTAACCCCGCATTTAGATACACGTGCAACTCTTATAAAATGGGTTATCCAGGTTCATAATTTTGTTAATTCATCATTAGGTAAACCCGTTTTAACAGTAGAACAAGTACTTAATATATATAAGAATATACAACCAATATCACCATTTGAAAAACATAATAAAGAAGTTATAAAAGAAATCACCAGTAATAAACAATATTATAGAATATATACATTTATTATACTTGCTAGTATAGTAATTATAGCGTGTAAATATTATTTTAATAGATATTATTTTGATTTATAAAACATAATATAATATATATATATATATCTGTTAATTACTGTGTTTATCTTTATGTAATATTTGTAATGTTCTAGTAGTTGTATTCATGGATTATATTAAAGTATGAAATACATCATTATGTTAAGATAAAATTATAAAAATTAATAAAATTGAATATATAATAATATAAATTTATAAAAATAATAAATAATAAAAAATGGAAATATTACTATATAATAAATGTAATATTACAAGTTTTAAATATAAATTTGAAAAATGGGTTAAATTTCATATAAAAAATAAAATTATAAATATTAATAATATTGAGCACGGGCATTATTATAAACATTATAAATCTAAATTTGCACCTATTGATAATGATTATATTTATACAAAGTTTAATAATCTAAATAATAATTTTACATATTGCATTATTAATAATAATAACATAGTTGGTGTAATGAGTATGGATGAAAATGATATTGATAATTTAATATTATCATTTGATAGTGATTGGTATGAAATTATTAAATATATTATTAATTTTATGGATAATAAAAAAAATGAAAAATTTATAATACGGTTTGACTATATTATGGAGCATCATTCAATAATTCAAACAATAATTGAATATTTTAATGGTATTCCTTTGTATAATAATTTTCAATTTCCATTAACTAAAGACGAATATATAAACATAAATATATATAATAAGTCTGTTTTATCTTATATAATACCATTATATCACTATAAATATTTATATAATAATAATTTACAAATTAACATAATTGGTTATAAATATGAAACTAAAAAAATAGAAGATAAAATATTTAATCATATAACAAATATTGGTATAATATCATCAAACTCAAACGATACATGTGAAACAAAACATACTATAAAAAAGCATAGACATCTAACATCTATAAACACAGTAATAATGGAACATCCTTTATGTATTAAATGGTTATTTGATAATATATTTATAGATATGTTTATTATAAATAATAAACATATCTATAAAATTCATAATGATCAAAATGATAATTTAATATTAAATAAATTAATTAAACAAAGCTATTATTTATCTCCAGAAGCATTTAGTATAGACACTAAACAAATTTATATTTATAGTATACAAGCTTATAAAAATGCTTGTGAATTATGTATATCACATTTTAATAATATTGATTATGATTCTATTAATTTTTATTATGGTAATGAGAGTAACTCATTATTATATAATGTTATAAATAATAATAATAATTTAAAATGTAAAAAAAAAATAATGTATAAAAAATATAATTATAATAATATTAATATAAAACTAAATATATTAGATAAATGTTATAATAAGTTTTATGGATTAGATTTATTATTTAAAGAAGAACATATAAATATACAATCTATTACTAATAATGAATATATAGAATTTAATTATATATATTTAATACAAAAATTTGATATTAATTCTAATGAGTTTATTTATAAATTTGGTAAAACTAATAGACATTATTATAAAAGAATAAATGAACATGGTAACGAAGCAAAACTTTTACTAATTATAGATGTTAATAATTGTAATATAATTGAAAAAAAAATTTTACACATATTACGTAATACAATAAATATTAATCAATGTATATTTGGTAATGAATACTTTTTATGTAATGATAAAGAATATATTAAAAATATTATTTTACAAAATATTTAAATATTTTATAAAATAATATGTTATATATAAAATATTATATATGTTATTTTTTTATAAAACATAATATTAATTACATTAATTTTTTAATAATAATATTATAAAAATGATTTATAAAAATTGAAAAAAAAAACATTTAAATATACAGTTAAATATACAAGTAAATATATATATAATACATTACATTATAATACATTACATTATACATAACATTATATTAAATATTAATTCGTTATGGCATCAATACAATCACAACAACAAAAACAACACCCACCAGAACAACAACACCAAGAATATATAGCCCGTAAGAATGATTTAATATCACAATCTACAACAGAACCGATTGAGTTTTTTGCGTTAGATTGGTATGAATGCGATTTAATTGCGGATATACATATTGATAAAAAAAACAATTATTTAAATCAATCACACAATAAAACCTATAATATTTTCATATTTGGTGTATCATCAAAAGGGCATAGTATATGTTTAAAAGTTAAAAATTATTTACCATATTTTTATATACAAATACCAGATGATTTTACAAGCGAACAAATTAATGATTTAACGAAGGCATTAGATGCAGGCAGTTTAGAATTTGAAGATTATACAGATGATGAATTGGAACAATATGCTATGGAAGTTGATAATCGTAATTATAAATTTACAGATAACTTTAAAGCACGAAGCAGATATTATTTAGATGCTATTAATATTGATAAATCCGTAATTGTTGAAAAAAAGATATTTTGGACGTTTATGAACGAACAGAAATTTAAATTTCTTAAATTAACATTCAAAAGTAAAACAGGTTATCAATTTATGGAACGCCGATTTAAATCTAGTATAATATTGCCTATACGTGATAAATATAAAACCCCTATTAAATATAATTTGTTTGAAAGCGATTTAGAACCCGTTTTACGATTTCTACACGATAAGCAAATTAAACCATCTAGTTGGATACGTATCAATGCTAATAAATTTAAAACCGAAAATAAACAATCTAAAACACAAATTAATATTTCGTGTGATTATATTGAATTAGAACCTTTAGAAAAAGCAGAAAACCCACCTTTGTTAATAGCGTCATTTGATATTGAAGCAGATTCAAGCCACGGGGATTTTCCTATTGCTCGCAAAGATTGTAAAAAATTAGCAAATCAATTAGTAATTTCGTGGATTAAACATAATCGTATTATAAGCAAACAATCATATATAAAACTATACGAAAATATAAGTAAAAATAATATATCAAATACAAGCACATCAGCATCAGCACCCTCGCATAGTAATCTGTTATGTATCCCAGTTGAATTAGTTTATACAGATACAAAAAATACAGAATATGATAATACTATGTTTTATAAATTACAAGACTATCTAGCACACCTCCAGCAATTACATCCCCAACCAGATGCAAAACTAGATGCAAAACTAGATGCAAAACCAGATGCAAAACCAGATGATAAAAGCACTAAAACTAAAAATAAAATAATAACATATGTACGAGAAGTTATAAAATATATAAAATCAAAACAGCATATTGCTAATAGTATATTATTTTATGATTATCGATTAAAGCGCGCTTTAGGATTTGAATATATGAAATGTGATATCCTAGATATTCTAGATGCAACACAAACAACACAATCAATACAATCATCACAAAGCGCTCCAAATTGTTTTAACATCCAGGATGATATTGATGATATTGATTTAATATATTTGAAAAAGAAGATTAATGCAAAAATGTTTGTAAAGAAAGCAGAATATGTATCTATGATAAAAAAGATTAATAATATTTGTAATCGTCCTATTCGTAAAGTGAAAGCAAATACGATTATGAAGAAAGCACAAAATGAAATTCTTGCTATTGATAATGCCCGTGTTGAAAAATCTGCTAAATTTAATATTGATGATTTATTATTGATTATTAATGATGTCGCCCAGAAGTATAATATTTCAAAACGCGATTTACAAGATAAGATAATATCAAAAGATATGATGGTTAGATTTGTTAATAATGAATTAAACCGTTCATTTGGTTTTGCGGTTGGCGACCGTGTTATACAAATCGGCACAGTGTTTTGGCGTTATGGCGAACCCAGTATATGTCATAATAATATAATAACTTTAAAAAGTTGTGATAAATTTGATGTTGGTGGTAAACCGTGTGAAATCATATCACGTGAAGATGAAAGGGACGTTTTACAGGAATGGTCTAAATTGATAGATACACACGACCCAGATATTATAATTGGTTATAATACGTTTGGATTTGATGAATCGTTTATGTATGACCGTATAACAGACTTAGCAATGAATGATATTGACCGATTAGTATTAAATAAAGATGATTTACATAAACTAGATACTAATTATATGTATCAAAAATTTATTAATTTAGGTAGATTTGATAATGAGATTATTAAAAAAGTTCCAGATATGAAAGGACGTATTATTAATAAGCAATTATCAAGTAGTGCCCTAGGCGATAATTTTATGTATTATTTTAATATGCCAGGACGTGTGCAAATTGATTTATTAAAAGTATGCCAGGCGTCATTAACAAAATTGCCATCATATAAATTAGATAATGTATCAGAATATTATATATCTGGTAAAATCAAAGAATTAATTAACCCCGTGCCAGTGCCTAGCATCACACCATCCGCAACAACAAAAATACCCGCTACAGCCATCCTAGAATTAGAATCGCATACCGTTAAAATTGATAATGTTAGAGAATTAGAAATTGGTAATTATATTGTAATAAGTATGTCAGCAACTACCGCAAAATTATATGATGGTGAAAAACTAAAAATATTAGATATTGATAAGAAAACAGGTGCTATTACATTAGATAAACCAATCCCGCAAAGTTGTTTAATTTCAGTGCCTTTATGGGGACTAGGTAAGGATGATATAACCCCCCAGGATATATTTAGATTACAAAAAGGCACGGCTAAGGACAGAGCATTAATTGCTAAATATTGTATTCAAGATTGTGCATTGCTTATTAGATTATTACGTAAATTAGAAGTTATTAATAATAATTTTGGTATGTCAAATGTGTGTCTTGTGCCGTTTTCATATATATTTTTAAGAGGGCAGGGAATTAAAGCATTTAGTTTAATAACAAATGAATGTGCAAAAGAAGAATTTTTATTACCAGTATTGGAAAAAATCGAACCCGATGAAGTTGAACTAGATGATACCACACGACAGAAACATTTACACATAGCATTTAAAACAGAACACGATGATGATGGGGATGATTTGGTAGAAGAAACTGCAACTATATTTGAAGATATATTAATTGATGCAACAACCACAGCAACAACCACGACAACCACAGCAACAACCACGACAACCACGACAACCACAGCAACAACCACGACAACCACAGCAACCACAACAACCACAGCAACCACTGCAACCCAGGAATTACATCCATCACAAATAAGATTACAATTAAAAAAAAACTTTAATCAGATAATAATGCGTGATGAAAGTTATGAGGGTGCATTAGTTTTAAAACCGCAAACTGATATATATACAGATGACCCTATAACGGTTTTAGATTTTAGTTCATTATATCCCAGTGAAATGATAACAAGTGATTTATCACACGATCGCATATGCGAGGATCCGTATTGGTTAGGTGATAGTGGAGCCCACCATTTACAGCAACTTGGATTATCGTATTTAGACCGTACATATGATAATTTCGAATGGATTGATGCTAATATAAAATCAAAAGGTAAGCGTAAATGTGGTTTTACGACAGTTAGATTTGTTCAATATCCAGATGGTAAAAAAGGTTTAATACCGCGTATATTAATGAGTTTATTAGCATCACGCAAAGCAACTAAAAAGAAGATGGATGCAGAACCCGATTATTTTAAAAAAGCATTATATGATGGATTACAGTTAGCATATAAGGTGACAGCAAATTCAGTATATGGACAGATTGGTGCCCGTACAAGTAAAATGTATAAACCACAAATCGCAGCGTGTACAACGTGTGGAGGGCGAGAGCGTATCCAGCACGCAAAAGTATTTTTTCAAAATACGTATAAGAATACTGTTATTGTATATGGTGATACAGATAGTTTATTTATAAAATTTAATCTGTTAAAAGATGATGGGACTAAACCTATAACAGATGTTGAAAAAATAGATTTAGCAATTAAGATAGGACAAGATGCCGAAAAGCAATTACAAAAGGTATTACCAGGCGTGCATTGTATGTCTTATGAAAAGGTATTATTTCCATTTATCTTAATATCAAAAAAGCGGTATTTTGCTTTAAAATATGAAAATGACCCTACAAAATATAAACAGATATCAATGGGATTAATTCTTAAGCGTCGGGATAATGCCCCTATATTAAAACATTGTTATTTAGGGGTTTTAGATTCATTAGTAAAAGGTAGAAATATTAATAATGCGTTAGAGTATATTAAAGTTGAATGTAAAAAAATGGTTGATGGTTATTTTGATATGAATATGTTTATAATAAGTAAAACATTAAGTTCGTATTATAAAGACCCAGAATCAATTGCCCACGCAATATTAGCACAGCGTATGACCGAGCGCGACCCAGGTAATAAACCCCAATCCAATGAGCGTATACCTTATGTATTTATTAAAATCAAAGAAGAACCTAATATTGAATATTTACAAGGCGACCGTATAGAGCATATTAATTATGTTAGACAGCATAATTTGCTACCTGATTACGAAAAATATATACTTAATCAAATTATGAAACCTGTATCACAATTATTTGAATTAGTAATTGAAAAATTGCCAAATTTTCCACACGGTATTGGATATTATAATGAAATGTATAATATATGGTATAATAAATATGATGGTGATGAGTTAAAAACTGAAAAGAAAATAAAACAGTTAAAAACGCAAATGGTTCAAAAAATAGTCTTTGATCCATTATTACAGTATGCTAAAATGAAAACCTCAACACAAAAAACAATTAATGAATGGTTTAAACCTATCAGTTCTATGTATGGTTCTAATGTTAATGTTAATAATACTGCTAGTGATAATAGTGTTAGTAATAGTTTTATAGAAGGTGTACCAGTAATACCCCCACCAGTAAAACAACATATTATTACAATTAAGAAAATAAAACAACAAAAAATAAATACATATTTTAATAAATAAGTAAAAAAAAATATATTATATAGTAAAATAGTTAAATAGTTAAATAGTTAAATAGTTAAATAGTTAAATAGTTAAATGGTTAAATAGTTAGTAAAATAGTTAAATTATTAAGTATATTTTTTTTGTTTGTGTTTTATTAAAGAGTTGGTTAATAGGATTTAGGGTTTAATTAGGGTTAATACAATTTTTAGATAATCTTAAATGATAAATGATAAATTATTATTTATAATTTATCGTTTGTACTCTGTTCTCTTTTAATTCTTCTTGTAAATCTTCTAAATATTCTGTATGTGCGGTTTTCAAATTTTGTAACATTGATAGTCGCATAATGTCATCGTTTGTTTTGTTTGTTGGTTTAGATTCCATTATGTTAATTTCGTTTTGTATTTGAGTTAATTTATCTTTAGTTGCTTTTAATTCATCTGTGTATTCTTTTTGAGTAAGGGTACTGGTACTGGTACTAAAGTTTATTCTATAAATATTATTACTTATATTGTTTTTATTCGGAATACCCTTAACATTTATAGTGTTATTAAAGCGTATGTGTTTAGATACGATGATACTGTGTTTTGTAGGTTTAATATGTGCGAAAGGGCTTATTTCAATAGATTCTATTATTCTGTTTTCTATTATTCTTTTTTCTATTATTCTAGATCGAAAAACTTTTATACTACATGTAATAAATAAATAATCATTTATATCAATTGTAGAGTTATATATACTAAAATATTGTGCTAGTATTTTATAGATTTTGGTTAATTCTTCTGTATATCGCAGTATACATTTTTGCATTCCTAATTTTAGTATTGTTTGGAAACGCAACAAACTGTCGTCACTACGTGCATTATATGTGTTTATGTCATTTATTATTTTATCTACAAATATTTTTAATATTTTTATAAATTCTGTTTGTTTTTGTTTATCTTCTGTATTTATATCTATTTTAAATTTATGTTCTACTATATAATACAATATTACAAATGCATATAAAATTATATTTTCAGGAAAGTCTTTTGCATTTATTATTATACTACTTTTATTAAATTCATCACCGGATACCATTGATTTAGTTCCTATTTTTGCAAATGTATCAGTAAAAAATTGTTGTTGTTTACTTTCAGATAATACAAAAAATGGTTTTGGTGGGATAGTACCCGAACCACCTATAAATGATTTTGTATATTTTTTATATGTGTTCTTTTTTGATACATAGTTTATAGTTTTATGAGATTTATTAGATTTCATTTTATTATATAATTGTGATTGTTATTATTATAATACAAATATAATATTTTATTATATAATAATAAAATATTATGTTATGTTGTGTATAGTTATAGTGTTAATAGTGTTAGTTGTTTTATCTATTGCTATACGTAAATAATATAAAAGAGTCTTATTGTTAAAACGTGTATTAGTTTTTATAAATGTATTGTCTAAATAATTAATTAATTTGTTTATATCTAATATTACTGTGTTATTAATGTTATTAATGTTATTAAGTAATTTTATTATTACATCAGATAACAGAGTTATATTCATAGTTTCATCACTAACTAGTTTAAATTTATAAATTATAATACAATATAATATTATGAATGCATATAATATGTAAAATATATTATAGTTTTTCGGATTAGGTTTAACATACAAAAAGAATGCTATATCAAATTTATTTTTAAAGCTATTATCTAATACAACATTTTCTTTAAATTTATCATATGTTTGTTTTTGTATGTTCTTGACAGGTATAAGCTTTTTAAGATCATAGTTAAATTGTGTACTATCATAAGTATTATTATTGAGTGTTGTTGTGTGCGCTTGTGATGTTATGTGCGTTGTTGTTTTTGCTTGTGTTTTTATTTGTTGTGATTCTATTATGCCTAATAGTTGGGCAACAATATAGTATTTTGTGTGCAGATCATCCCCCATATATATATCATTTGATTTAAATTTATATTGTAATTGTTTATAAAATGCAGGTGGGCAATTTTTTTGATTGTTACTTGTGTCCTTATTTTCATCTATATTACAATTAGTTATTATATGTTGTGCTGGTGATTTATATTGTATTTTTTGTGTGTCAAATTTCATATAATTACCGTTATCATCAGTATTAGCTGGAAACATACCATAATTTACTATTCTATTAAAAAATGATACTATATCAGGCAGTTTATGATCAAAATATACTGCACTTAGAGGTGATGCTGAGTAGCATCTAAAAGCGCGATTACCTAACTTATAAGTATTGTCTTCTGTATTACCACATAATATTAATAAGTCGTTAAATTTTGCTTTTTCGTTTTTAGTAAAGGTTTCGCGTTTATCATTAATTTTTTTATTTGCTTGTGTTATAAAATTATCAATTACTTCTGTTTTGCCAAAAAACTTTATAAGTTTAGCATATATATGTTCAAATCGTTCTTTTGCATTATTACTAATATATGCAACACATAAATAATAATCTACAGTTTTGTTTGTGCTTATTATTTGAGTAATATGCTCTGTGTTTCTAGTTATTGATTCAACTACTTGATTGCCAGAATATATCATATCATCAATATGCAATATTAAAATGCTTTTATTATTGCCAACTTCTGCATTTACGCCATCAAAATTATCTATTACTTTACTCTTTGTTATTATTTCTGTTATAACGGCATATGATGTTTTTGTTACTTCTAGTAAATATTTTACATATAATAATGATATCCATGTATTTGACTTTTGTGCTATACCATCAATAAATATATATATATTGTCATATTTTTTAGTAGTATAAAGTGTAATAATTTCGGCAACAATAAGCTTAATTTTATCACACATCTCTTTAAATGATATATGACGTAATATTTTTGAAAACATATATGCAAACAAATTATATGTATCACTATTGTCTTTAATATCACAATTATTAATTGCTTCTTTGTCGTATGCTTTATGTGCATTGGATAGATTATGACACAATATATTGTTTTTTTTGTTTTTCACAGAGGCAACCCATTGTTTTAAACCTGTTTCATTAATTGGATAATTACTGTCTTCTTTCATTAATATAATGTCTTTGTTTTTATTATAAAAATCTATATATTGTTCTAATGTAATACTCATTTATATTTTTGTTAATATATATATAATATATATATATTATTTTTTAATACCTAGATAAACAAATTTAATATCTTATACTAATATAATTAATATCTTATTAATAATTAGTTTTTATTATGTCTTCTAATCCTTTTAAAGTTCCGCATATGCCACCTATGCCACCTATGCATAGTATTAATAATACTACTAGTATTAATAATACTACTAGTGCTAGTTCTAGTAAAGATATAAGTAATAATAAAAATAAAAGTGTGCCAGTGAGTGTTAGTGCTAATGCGGAATTTAAAACGGGTACAGTTGCTACAGCATCCTGTGATTCGCATTCAGCAAGTGCTGTATTTGATAATTCAACGACAGCATCTGCTAGTGTAAGCGTTGGAA
>Ga0214919_10002580_pt1 | contig 28348 bp, 33 predicted proteins | sample LL1503_MetaG_FD_177994 | JGI IMG/M metagenome (GOLD analysis project Ga0214919, IMG submission 177994) | Freshwater microbial communities from Lake Lanier, Atlanta, Georgia, United States - LL-1503 | ecosystem: Environmental > Aquatic > Freshwater > Lake | place: USA: Georgia | collected... | reverse complement strand
TTTGAGGGCCACCGCTACAGCGTGCCTACCGCTTTGGTGGGCCAAGTGTTGGAGCTAAGGGTAACGGCCAAAGTGGTGGAGGTGTTACACCGCGGCGCCCGCGTTACCTCGCACATGCGGTGTGCTCCTACACCGCATTGAGCGCCAATGGCGTTCAGGTAGCCAGAACTGTGGCAACCACGCTAAGCTGCCCCGACCTCGATAGGTTGCCGGTGAAACGATGGCGAGAGCTGGGCTGGAAAGAGGATTTTTGGGCGTGCCGCGAAATGGCAGCTGCCACACTAACAAAGTCGGCAGAAGCAGGTATGCGCTTGCAGCTTGCCCTTTTTTTCAGCGATAAAGCTGCTGATGCTGGGGGTGGGCGTCAGAAGCGGCCAGCTGCATGGTCAGGGTTAAGTAACACTCAACTGATTGCGCAGGTTAGAAACTATGCACTCGAGACAGCTGCATATTTCAAGGAACGTGGCCTCAATCTCGATGTTGTAGAGATCGGTAATGAAACAGATTTTGGCTTTTGCGGGTACCGTCTAGGTGAAACCATTTCGGTTCCCGCAGGGGTAGATCCTGTCAACGACCCACAGTGGATGCACGACAACGTGTGGTCTCTGTGCTCGCCGCTTTACCAGGCTGCTATTGAAGGTATCAAATCTGTCTTTCCAGACTGCGCTACAGCTTTGCACATAGCTGGCTTCACATATAGTCGCCAAGATATCGTTGCGCATAGCTTTTTTTCTGCTATGAAGTCTGATGGCGTCACATATGACATCGCTGGCCTAAGCTACCCATATCCGAGTACTGGTGCGCGCTTGATCCCCCAGCCCTATTTTGAGCAGGAGAGTTTCCTAGGGGCGCTAGATAAGATTCGCGCACTGGGCAAACGCGTACAGATCCTCGAATTCAGCTACCCAGCCTCCACAGCTGGCATTGAGGTTTCGCAGGCTGTTTTTGGATGCACGCCAGCGGCTCAGGCGCGCTTTGTCGAGGCCATTGCGCGTGCAGTTGCTGGCCGTGTCGAGCAGATATCTTATTGGGCCGCCGATGTTTTTCCAGGCATTAACGGTGTGGGGGGGCTGCCCCAAGATGTGGAGTCCTTTGGGCTGTTTGCATCTGCGCTGGAAGCTCGTCAGGCCCTTACCTCGTGGCGACGCGTAGCCGCAGACCGATTGATGAACTGGGCTGAGATCAAATATGCTGATCTTTTCCCAGGGTCCGCACTATCCGCCACAGAAGGCCCCTATTACTATCGCTATTACCCAGCTAGTGACACATACCTTGGGATAGATGAGCGTAGCGGCTCTGTACTAGTCCATAACGGGCGCAGCTTCAATATGGCTGTTATTGGACCTCTTGCAACCGTACTTCGAATGATGTGAAGGTTGAGTAGATGTATTAGTTTAAAAAATTGTCAGCCACTATTAGTTCCGTATCAAAGCCATACCGAAGCCAGCGTGGGTCAACCTTGAGCCACTTAGCCAAGGCTTTTAACTGTACTCAATTCCCAACAGAGCCAATCCAGTTAGGTTGATTTTGGCGGTGTTGAACGCAGTATCAGCAGCCAAGTGTGCCAAAGTACCAGGTGTCATGCCGTTTTGAAGCATTGCAATATAGGGGGCTTTGTCGTTGGCAGTAGCCGTAGTACCGATGACGTTCTTCCAAAGCAATGAGACTATCTGGTCGTTAGTCTTAGCTCCTGCGGCATCAAGTGCCAGTCCTGCTAAGTTGTCGTAAGTCCAACCAGCGTCAAGATATTTAAGCCCAATGCCCACATAGCTTTTGTTACTCAATGATTGACTACCAAAGACTGCACCAAGGATTTTTACTGTTGTGCCAGCATTGCCACTTAAGTCAAGGGCGATGGAGGTGTCCGAAAAATTTACTCTCTCAATATTTTGAGAAATAACTTGGTCTGCTGATTGCAGCTTATTTACAAATACCCATTGGTTGGAAGTAGTGGATATGCTGTAGCTGTTCTTTTGACTTGAAATATACAAAGTATCTATGCCTGCATTGCCATCAAAGAAGTTTTTGCCATTCCGAGGATAAAAGCTATCCGGTTGAGTTGACCCCAACAATTGATCACCACCGAAATTGGCTTTGTAAATATGGCCATTCTCTTGAGAGTTGATTAGTGTTTTTACAGCAGAGCCATCTGAGTTTGCAATGACAAAATCAGTCATTCCATCGTTGTTAAAATCCCCGACCGATCCATACCCAAATGTCAATGGGGCTGCATAGGACTTGTAAAACTTACCCGTACCGTCGTTTGTGTAAGAAACTAGACCTGGACTGCCATCTCCTATAGCAACCAGGTCTGACTTGCCATCGTGATTCAAATCGGTTACTTCTAAATATTTAAACCATTGCCCATTCGTTGTGCTTGGCGTCAAGGTTTGAGGTAACCTAATCTGAGTCTCATCAACAAAACTACCATCCCCTTTATTTATCAATAGTTGGATGTAAGTCATATGGTAAGAGACTGATGAGTCTCCGCCATTGGTAATAGACAGTGCCAAGTCAGGCAATTCATCCCCGTTCAAATCGATTGGTACGATTTGCATCACAAGTTCCAAAGGCACTCCTGAAGGCGGAAGAGTATGGAGTTGAGACTTTTGAAACAGCGTGGTTGGCTCTCCAAAATAGAATCGAGTATTTTCGTTGGGGGTCCCAGTCCCCAAAATCAAATCCTGTCGACCATCAACGTTTAGGTCAATTAACCCAGACCACGGGCTGGTAAAAGGCACAGGCTGACCAGCTCCTCGTCCTACAGACGAAACTGGCAACAATTGATCAGAGATTACAAATTGACCTTTGGAGTCCTGCAAGTACAGACTAGTTGCGACATTAGCTGACAACGCATTGATCAATATATCTAAGCGGCCATCGTTATTTACATCAGCAATTGCTGCACCATGATTAAAAGCGATTTCGGCTGGTAGTTTGACAGTTTGGTCTGTCAAATGACCTTTACCATCTGATAAATAAAGTTGGTTTTGCCCTCCCGGTGCGGGTGGTACATCCATTCCTGTATCAATGCTGAAGATGTCGTCAAATCCATCATTGTTAAAGTCTGCAACCAATACACGTGCGGGAAAGTAAGTTGTGTAAGTCTTGTTGTTGAAAACTAACTCGGTTCCATCTTTTAAGGCGCCATGCCCATCGCCCAGTAATATTTGAATTGGTGATTCAGGGTGTTGAGTCCAATTCAATCTAAAAACGGCTAGGTCTTGAAAACCATCAGCATTGAAGTCGCCAGAAATATATGAATCTGTAAAAAAGCCAGCGTTACCCTTTTTAAAATTACTACTTTTTGACGCAATGAAATTGTCCGTTTTAAAAGAAATGAAGTCTTGAATGTTCTTAGAAGTCAATAACGGAAGTTGGTAAGTAGTGCCATTGAATGCAATACCAGCAATATTTTTTAAACTGTCTGCTGGACTATTAGGCTTTGTTGGGTCTGAAACTTTGAACTCTTTATTTTCTGGCAAATATTCAATCTTTAGGTCATAGGGATCTATCGACCAATAGGTCACAACCAATTGACTTGTAAGCCCATCTACTTGATCGCCATTCAAACTCGCCCAGAATTCATCTCCAACATTGCCACCAACGATCGTATCAGCAAAGCCACTGCCTTGGACCGTGTGAATGTTAATTAGCGTATCGGTAGTACCAAATCCATCTTCAACCTTGTAGGTTGAGAAATTAACCTTGATTCCCTTTGGACTACTCCAATAAACTGCACCTGGTCCATTGGCTTTTGCGCCACCTTCAATTGTGTCGTTACCAGGCCCACCTATTGCACTACCAAATGATCCAACCTTAATGTAATCATCACCAGCTAAACCATCAATCGAAGTAAGTGAAGGTGATTGTGTTGCGTCAATGATGTCGTTGCCATTAGTGCCGTATATTGTTGACATTTGATTCCTTGATCAATATGTCATTTAGCTTAAAGCATGTCTAGGCATTCAAATCAATTGATGTAAAGAGTTTCTAGATAATTTATCTATTGGCCAGTCTGCCTGCCTGCCCAAACACCCCGACCACAGCCCTCACAGTAGCCTTGTCCTCTTCAGTGAGCGACATGTAATCGGCAATAAACGAGTCCACACCACCATACCGAAGCCAGCGTGGATCAACCTTGAACCACTAGACTTGCAAATTCTGTTATTTGGAGATGTTTACGCCTGAGAGCCACAGCCTAGCTGCATGTGGGGTGACGTGGATTTGACGGGCTATGCAGGTAGCCGAGACGGGATGACCGCTGGCTTTGAGTTGCTCTGCCAAAGGTGTACAGAAAGCTTGGGCTTCTAGGTTAGCCAAAGCACATTAGAGCCAGACATCTCTTCTTTGGCGATTCCCACAACTTGAATGACTGGTGTGTCAGAACCCAAATGAAGATAAGCACCTTCATCCAAAGGAATCCAGCCAATGGACTCTGCTTGGATTTGGGCTAGTTCTGCCCAGAAGTCTTCTTCAATGGTGTTCATTGTGTTTGTGTCACAGATTGAACGATGACGCTTTGATTTGGAAAATCATTCAACCCATACTGGCTAGATGTTGGCGTAATGGCCAATGCATCCAGAACCGATGAGCCACTGATCACTTTGCCAAAGACTGCATAGCCACCATTGGCAGTGTCGAGTGCTGTGTTGTCAGCCAAGTTAAAGAAGAACTGAGATGTGGCAGAGTTCAAGTCAGAGCTGCGGGCCATGGCGATCGTGCCCTTTGCATTGCTTAAGCCTTTACCCACCTCTAGGGCAATGGCAGCCCTTTGGCCTGGTTGCACAGCAGGTGCAGGTGTAAGCCAGCCCCCTTGGGCCACAAAGATGCCGCTGGTGACAATTCTGTGAATGAGGGTGTTGTCGTAGAACTTGTCGTTCACGTATTGCAGAAAATTCGTCGATGTAATTGGCGCAGCCGTTTGGGTTTAGCTCTAGGGTTAGCGTACCTAGGCTGGTCACCATCTTGACTTGTGGATTGGGTACATCAAAGGAAGCTGACTTTAAAACCGTGCCGTCTGCCATCTTTGCCTCAAAGCTAATGGCGCCTGTGCCTACTGTTCCCACATTGCAAGTCACTGATTTAGAAGTAGAGGAGCCAACGCTTACAAGGGCCAAGCCCTTGCAGTTCTTGGTAGAGACGTTGAAGTCTTTGTCTAGCGAGTAGCCCGTCATGGTGAATTGAGCTGATTTGGAATACATCAGGCTATCTGCCTTGATGCTCAAAACAACTGGCGTACTGGGCGCTGGAATATCAAAGGATTTGCTTAGAAGCACTTCGCCAGTGGCCTTGCTCACTTGAACACTGACTGCCCCAGTGCCTACGGCATCCACAACGCAATTCCAAGTAGAGCCTGAACTGCTAGCTGCGCTGGGGGTAGTGAAGCTTTTGCAACCCTTGGCCGTTACGTTGATGCCTGTATCTAGGTGATCGCCCATCACGCTAAATTGAGTGGTCTGTGCGTAGGCAAGTTGATTGGCTTGAATGTCTGAGACGTAAGGTGCTGATGAACTACCGCCACAGCCTGTTAGCGCAGCAATACTCAAAAGCAATAGAAGGGCTGGAAGTTGGATGCGCATGAAGACGAGACTGTAAAAATGGTGCCGCTTGTCGGATTCGAACTGACGACCTACCGCTTACAAGGCGGTTGCTCTACCAACTGAGCTAAAGCGGCTAATGGGTGGATTTTACGTTTGTAATCCACGTCGATTGGATTACACGATCATCCACTATATAGCGGTAATTAGCGTGCTGAGTAGTAGCATCAAACCAGCTAATAAAAGACTGGCTTCCACATCCCTTAGATTCATGCAACTTTGAGAGCCTTCAAAATTGGTAGCCTTGTTATCGCAAAGTTTTGAGCCTGTATCTCAAGTTCATTGAGATTGTCATCTTCCGATTCAAGTGTTATGCCCTCTTTAACTAATCGTTGCTTTTCTGATTTCAAGGTACTCCAAGCTGCCCGCGCCCATTCACTCGGATCTGGCTTACCATTGTTTATCGAAAACAAGAATAACTGCTGAAAACGATTTACAGGGATAGCGCCTCCAGTGATTGGACTTGCTAGACACAAAATATCACCACTAAAGAGTGATCTTTGCAAAATTTTAAGATTCAATTTTTTTGTGATTTCAAGTGATTTCTGTATTTCAGTTTCGTCTTGAGCCGAGTGCACATAACCTGCACCAATTAAAATAATTAATGACTGTACAACTTGATCAAAATTTATTTCAAATTTTGAAACAGCAATGCTTATTTGCTCAATTGATGCAATCTCAAAATCTGAAAGTGTGTCTAATATTGGTGAATAAATTGCATCACTTAGATTTGCTTGCCCAGCATTGCCTGAAACCTTTAATTCGATTTCACTTTTTGGTGAAGTTAAAACTACACGGTGTTTGCTGATTAAATTTAATTGCTGAAATTTAGTTAGCTTTTGAGGGCCCTTAACCCAGTACTCTCTTCGAAATTGTTGATTGATCATGAAGTCACGAACAGATTCTCTGAAGTTTAAATCTGATATTTCATTCAACAAATTGCTCTGAACTGGAGTCAAATTGATTACATCAACAAAATCCAAGTAGTGCGCAGAGCATACAAACTCAACCTTTGCTGAATTTAGCTGTTCAGCAACAGTTGAAAAATACATCGGATGCCAGTCTTTGTTAAAGAACTCATGTGCCAAGTAACGAGGATTTTGTTCTTTGAATTTTTCTAGCTTAAAAACGATAGAAGGATTGGACTTTATAAATTGAGGCTGCGATTGAATTAACTTGTCAGCAAATGCTAATGAATTTTGAATTTTATTTAAGATTCCAAGATCATTAGCCGTTTGTGAACTACTGTATGCTGTCATCAAATGACGCATGGGAGCGAAACTAGCCCAACCTGGTAGTGTGTTGTAGGAAATATATAGAACACCACCAACTTTGAGTTTACGGCGGATGAAGTCAACGATGATTGCTCGGTTTTCATCTGAAATCCAGCTCCAGATGCCGTGTAACCCTATTGAATCAAATTCAGGAAGATCTGTTCGATTACAGAAATCCTTAAAGGCTTCATCAGTTAAATGCGCGTCAGCACCTGAAGAAGCTGCTAAAGATTGAGCAAATGCTGCTTGCGATGGGTTGAAATCGTTTCCGTACCAAATGGAACCTGAAGCAGCAGCATGAATGTTAACGCTGAGTCCTTGGCCAAAACCTAATTCACAATGAGTACCTAAAGATGGTGGTACGTAACCAGCATTCAAGAATGCAAGGGATGCTCTTTGGGGATTTAGTTCTTTGTAGTAGCCATAGGTATATCCAATATCAGCTACATATCCAGAAGTCCAATTAGACATAAATAATTTATAACGTATGGAAATGAGCTGCAGCAAGAGTTCTCAAAGTATTTTCATCTACTTCTTCTACTGTTGCACAAGCCCAAATGTCAAAATATGGTGCACGTCTTGTAGTGGCACAAACTGAACGAAAACCTGCTGAGTGCAAAGTCGATGTCAACACTTTTTGGGTAAACCCGCACCTATGAGCCATATACAAATTACCTTTGGCCATAGAGGTGCGCAGTCCATAAAGAATATCTAATGGTGCAATTGGACCAGCTGGAGATGTGTAAGCTGGCTCAGTCAGTTTGTCTTGAGCGATCAATTCGCTTACAGACTTTAGGTCTGGGCAAGTAATGATTGCAAAGCCATCGGACTTTAGAACCCGTAAGAACTCAGAAAAAGCGACAGGAACTTCATGGGGGTACAAGTGCTCTATGTTGTGAGATGAAAAGACAGCATCCACTGATTCAGAGGGAACAGATGACATGTTCGTCATTGTTCCGACTATATCTGGTTGAACTGAATTGTCGATGTCAAACCGTACTTCGTCCCAGTTTAGGAAACCAATAGTTGTTTGGTCTTTTCGTTTAGGGCCACAGCCTATATGCAGAAATTTCATAAAAAAGAAAGCCCCACTCATTGCTGAGCGAGGCTTTTAGCGTTTTATATAAACTTAAGAAGCGAAAGTAAAGTTATCAAACGTTACTGATGCTAATGTCGTATTTTTGATCACAGCAACAAGCAATATCTCTGCAGCCACCAAGGAAGTATCGGCTCCAGGAGTTCCGTAGTAGACACCAACATCCGTACCATCTGAGATTGCGAAGTAAATACGATCTGCTGCATTTTGTGTAGTGATCGTACCGTTAAGCAACGTCAAAAGATCGGTACCAGTTGTTGCCAAACCAGCAGCAGTACCTGTAATTTTATAAATAAATTTACCGGCAGCCAAATTGGTGTTTCCGGCTGCACCGGCTACAGAAGCTAAGTCACCAGTTACGGCTGCTCCTGCTCCGTGAGCAGTATTATTGGAGATGCCTGATACGACTTTCAACAAATCACCGTTTGTTGCACCTGGGTTAAATGCATAGATTGAGTCTCTTGATGCAACTGTAACGCCAAGTACAACAGTATCAATTGCCGCATCACCAGAACCAAGGTCAATTACATCAATTCCGCCTGCGCCAGTAATTGAATCTGCACCGAATCCACCATAGATTGAGTCAGCTCCAGCACCACCTGTCAGCGTATCTGCCGCTGCACCTGCTGAAACGATGAATTTAGCAGTACCAGTTTCATTTGCTCCAGTGAAAGTCAACTTGCCAGATGTCATTGCTGTTGCGTCATAAGTGATGGTTTGACCATCAACAACAGAAGCGTCAGATGGTGCAATAGAAACATCGGTTGTTGTGTTAGCAAATGTAATGGTTTCAACACCAGTGATACCATCAATCCAAGTAGTCGCAGCACTTGCTGTGTTACCCGTAACATTAACAGTGTCAGCACCAGCACCACCAGTAATGATGTCTGTGGATGCCAAGTATGTAGATGAAATGTTAATGGTATCTGAACCTGAACCACCTAACACTGACTGAACTGAAGCGGCAGCACTATATGTGTTGACAGTGTTAGTACCGTCTGCCAATGTGTGAGAAGTCACACCGGCTTTTCCAGTAATAGTACCTGCATCTGTGAAAGTAACAGCACTAGCGTTAGTGAATGTTGTGAAACCTTGGAACTGTGCAACCGTCGAAGTGAAGCCCAAGCTGTTTGCATTCAAAGTCTCAATTCCAGACAAAGTGTAGCCAGAAATGTTGGTGTATGCAGCTGAACTAATTGTCAGTGTGTCAGAACCATCACCACCGTCGAGAGTGTCAGCACCAGCGCTTGTAATCAGTGAGTCTGATCCACCGCCACCGGAGATGCTATCAGCACCTGCACCACCATCCAATGTGTCATCACCGCCACCACCATTGATGGTGTCAGCACCTGCGCCTGAGCTGATAGAGTCGTTGCCGTCACCACCAGAGATGTTGTCAGCACCTGCACCAGAGACCAATGTATCGGCAGCTGATGTACCAGTTGCAGTCAAAGCAACAGTAGAGGCTGTCATAGTTGCGTTAACGCCTGCTGAGTTTGCACTTGCGTCAAATGAAGCCAGAGCTGTCGAAGAAATTACAGTTGCAAGTGTTGTTACACCGGAAACAGTAACTGCTGTTGTACCAGAAGTGTTCGTCAAGTCCAACAACGCAGCAGTTGATGTTGTGTTTGTTGATGTTCTTGAAGCATTGATAGCAACTGTTTCAAAGTTAGCACCAGACAAATTACCGAAGTCATTTGTTGCGTTTGCAGAAGGAGCCAATGTAACAGTCAGAGTGTCTGAGCCGCTATCTGTCTTCAAGGAAGCTGTAACTGTATCGGTTGCAGCAGTTGTAGCGGCACCAACGTAAGTAACAGTGACTGGACCTACTAAATTTGAATATGTAGGTGTACCGTTCACACCACCTGCGAATTCAAGATTGCTCAAGCCACCGAAACGAGTAATGTTCACAGAAGTTGCAGCAGCATCAGACAATGACAGAGTTTCAATGTTTGAAATATTTGAAATTGAAGTTGTACCTGAGGAAATAGTTCCAGCATCAGAGTCTGTCAAGCGCAATTTATCTGTGCCATCACCACCATCAACTGAGTCAGCTGTGGTGAAATTACCAGCAGCTGCAAAGATGATAGTGTCATTACCTGCGCCACCATTAACGCTATCTACACCAGAACCAGTGTAAATAGTGTCATTACCTGCGCCACCATTGATGACATCGTTACCACCACCACCATACAAAGTATCCTGTGTACCAGAACCTGTGATTGCTTGTCCAGTAACAGAGGTTGAAGCAACAGTCATTACCAAGCCAGCATCAGCAGAACCCTGTGATGTAATGCCTGAAGCATCAATAGTCTTTGCATTAACTGCGCCAACAGATGCGCTAAAGCCCTTAAAGTTAACAGTAGCGTCTACGCCACCTGTAGAAGTAGGGCTGATTGCACCGAAAGTGTTGTATGTAGTTGCATTTGTACGAGTAGCATTGTTGATAGTCAATGTCTCAATACCTGTTGCACTTATTGCTGGCGTATTGGCAGTTGCTGCCACACCAACACCGGCAGAGTAGTTACTCAAGTTCAACGTCAAGGAGTCTGTTGTACCAGTTCCATCAGCTGAAAGTGACAATGCTCCACCCGCACCGTCTGTATTAAGAATACCAGTGAAACTGAAAGTTGAAGCGCCAGCATTAAAGGCAAATGTACCAGTGTCATACAAGTCTTCACCAGCACCCAGGCCAGAGGTTGCACTAACAGACGCTGTTGTATCTGACAAAGTCAATGTATTGACGCTTGTACCGAAATTCTTCAGTGCAATACCAGCAATTTTCGCTGTTGCCGCAGAAGCATCTGAGTAAGTAACCTTTTCAATACCGGTAAGCTTGGTTTGAGCTGCAGCGATTGCAAAATCAGCAGCAACTTTCAAAACCAAAGTATCTGTACCTGCGCCGCCATCGATCGTGTCTGTTGCGTCATATCCACCAGCGAAAGTAATTGTGTCATCACCGTCACCTGCGCTGATGCTAGTTGCACCCGTTGTACTTGCGTAAGTTTGAACGTTAGTGGTGCTGTTAGTTGTAATGCTACCAACTGTTATCGAATCATCACCCTTACCAGTAGAGACAACGTGTGCTGCAGAACCGGTGGTGTTGGACAACGTTACAGAGTCATTACCATCTGCACCAGTAATATTCGCAGCTGATGCTGAGGAAGTTACAGAGAATGTGTTACCCGCAAAAGTTGAGGCATTAACTGAAGCACTTGTAGTCGTACCCAATGCGACAGTAGTGTTTACGTCACCACCAGTCACATTAACTTTAGTTGCACTTGCATTCAAGCCAGAATTGGTCGATCCAGCTGCAGCGTTAATTGTCAAGTTCTCGATACCAGAGAAAGAGATAGCCGCAGATTGGTTTGCAATGTTTACTGTGTATGCATCAGCAGTACCGGCAACAGCAGCAGGCAAGAAGGAAACAGTTGCACTGCCAGTGTTACCTGTCAAATTAGTTGCTACAGACAGCGATGGTACATTTGAAATTGTTGTACCGACAGAGCTACCAGCAATCGTTAATGAGGACAAGCCTGTGGCATTTGCCAAGTCTATACCAGAAGCATTTGTTACAGAAGTAACTTCCAAGTTCTCAACTGAACTTAAAACGGCTGGTGTGACTGTGTAACCAGCATTCAAGATAACTGACAATGTGTCAGTACCATCGCCACCATACAACTTGTCGCCACCTGTTAGAGTCTGCAAACCAGTGGTGCTGACAGCTGCTGAGAATGTGTCAGAGCCTGCGCCACCTGTCAATGAATCAGAGCCTGTTGTGAGTGTCAGAGTTTGTCCAACCACAGGGACCACATCTGCAGTTGCAAATGAACCGCCCTTTGCGCCAGTAGTTTGAGACTTAATCAGACCAGCCTCAACTTTGGCGTTAAATGAAGTCGCATAGCTACCGTAGGTAGCGTCTGTGGTCATATTGGCATAACCATTCAAAATGGATACCAGTGCAGCACCTTTAGCAGCAGCTGTTGAGCCAGCAGCTGTCAATTGAGCTGACAACCAGTTGTTCAGGCCAGCAATACTTGTCAAACCGAGGTTTGTCAAGATTGTGTTTGCAACTTGCAGGTCTGTTTTACCCGCGAAGTCATTGGACAAGAAGTTTGCAGCTACTGTTGCAGGGGCAGTGGAGGCCAACTCTGTGTAAGAAGCATTGCTCAAGTACTCGCCGTACAGAGCGCCAGCCAATCGCGTGATGATTGCGCCGTTTGTGGAGATTGCCATTTGATTTTCCTTATTAAGGTTTATGAATAAAACTGATTTCTTTGCAAAGAAACCGAGTGCGAGCGGTTAAGCAAAAAGCCCACACTCGACAGAGCACACTGTTTCCAATGCGCTCTGCGGAATGCAGGCTTTAGGGGTTTTTCCTAGGCTTACCAGACTGGTAGTAAGCCGTCAGCTACAAAGAAAAAATTACTCCAAATAAATCAAATAGTTACTTGCATTTGCATGCTGTTTTTGGACGTGCGTGTACATCCTGTGTTCTAAGACACAAAGTTCAGTTGCTGTTTGAGTTGATCTCTACGACCGAAGTTAGGTCATTGAGTTGTGTACATCCGGTGTGTACGTGCCATCGTCAATTTGTTATTTGCGACGTAATGGTTTTTCTTGAAGTGGTGCAACGAAGTCGTTGCCGACAAGCTTGCCAACAAGCTCTTCTTCATCCATACCTTGGTCGATTACTTTTTGGGATTGACGAAGCGAATCGAACTTGTACGTAACGAGCATGGCGTGATTGATGTCTTTGGGGCCTTTGAAGTCATCCATCAACTCTTCGCAAGTAACGCCAGCTTTTGCCAATACCGAGACCGCTGAAGCGCACAAGCCACGCTTTAGGGGCGGACTACCCTTTTCCAATCTGACCAATGTTGTTCTATGTACGCCCAACATCCCCGCCAATGTGGTTTGGCTTAAAGACAACGCATTTCTGGCAGCACGGACAAACGAGCCATACGCCAGACATACATCCGGATCATGTATTTGCTTTGAGCTGTTCAGAAGGTCATCCATAGTGCGTATTTTCCCAGTACTGTTGCGGAAAAAGCTATAGCCCACAAAAAATAGCTTGTATAGGCGACATAAAATCGGCTAAGATATTGTTAACAACAAAATGTCGCTTAATAATGAAGTCCGGCACTCTCCGTAATCAACAGCAAGTGGATAAGTTTTGTAGCACTTGGGCTTCAGGGCGGCAAGCCATTAGCGATGCGAAGATTCGTGGGTTGCAGCTTGAGCGAATGGAGTCAGGGCAGGCCCGTTGGAGGCTACGCTACCTCTCTAAAGACGGACGAGGAAGGTCTTGCATAACGCTCGGTGATGCAAAGATCATTGGCCTATCTGATGCACGGGAACTGGCAGAAAAAGAGTTGCTCAACATAGCAATGGGCAATGATCCCAAGCAGGCCAAGCTGATCACCAAGTCCATCCCCACCTTCGCCACCTTCATCGAAGAGCAATACCTACCGTACGTTAAAAGCTACAAGCGCAGTTGGACATCTGATGTCAGCTTGCTAAAGAACCACCTCCTGCCTCGCTTTGGCAGCAAGTACTTGGATGAAATAACCCGTCAAGACATTGTGAAGATGCACTACGAACGCAAGGCTTCGGGTGCTGCGGCTGGCTCGGCTAACCGGCTTCTGATCATGATGCGGTTCATCTTCAACTTGGCTGTTCGGTGGGAGCTGCCAGGCATCAAGGCCAATCCAACAAAGGGTGTGCCACTCATGGAAGAGAACAACAAGAAGGAGCGGTATCTCAGCGTAGAAGAGGCTCAGAGGCTTTATACGGCTGTTTGTGCCAGTGAGAACCCAATGCTTCAGTACATCGTCCCTATGCTCATTCTGACGGGCGCTAGGAAGCGTGAGGTACTTGATGCCAAGTGGCAGGACTTTGATTTCCTAAGACGCATCTGGCGCATTCCAACGCCCAAGACTGGAAAGGCAAGACACGTACCTTTGTCTGACGGTGTTATCAGCCTTCTCAGCGCCATGCCAAAGGAAAAGGGGTGTGATTGGGCATTCGCCAATCCAAACACAGGCAAGCCCTACGTGAGCATCTTCTGGGCTTGGGACGCAGCTCGGAACAAAGCTGATCTGGCTGATGTGCGTATTCATGATTTGAGGCATTCAACAGCCAGTTTCCTAGTTAACGCTGGCAGGACGCTTTACGAGGTGCAGCACATCCTTGGGCACACCCAAGTCAAGACAACCCAGAGGTATGCACACCTGAGCCATGACACCTTGCTAGATGCCACCAATTCGGTCAATACGGCTCTGGGTGGGATGTTCATGCCGATGGTGTCGGCAAGCCCTGCTGCGCAGGTGCAGTTGGTTCAGTGATCTGAAATTAAATCAGACTCGGCCAGCTAGGCGAAGTGATGCACGCAGTGTGTCGTTAATACGTGTTTGCCATCCGTCACCACTTGCACGAAGAGCTGCCAATACGTCTGCATCCAAGCGCAGTTTGACAGGCTCTTTGGTTATAGCTGCCTTGGGTCGACCACGAGTCTGAATCTTGTTACCCTTGTACAGGTCGGCAGATTCAAAAAACTCAGCAGTCAATTCCGCAGCATCATCGGGATCACTCCAGATAGCTGGCGTAGAGCGTTTTTTCGCGGTCATTTGCTTTCCTCATACTGATGATACGGCGCACCTCGCCGCGCGGTGTCCAGACCATCACAATCATGTTGGCGTCTAACCAACCCACAGTGATAAACCTGTCCTCCTCATATTCCATTCTCTTGTCCTGACCCGTAAAGTGGATGCCATCAAAGACCTCAACTGCACGTGCAAAGTCCAAGCCACGCTCAAGCAGCGTCTTATCCCTTTTGACTTGGTCGAACTCAAGTTTCATGCATTTATTGTACCCCCAGTAAATTACTCGTCAACCCCTTGGCTAGTAAAGTTTGTACAGACAGTGATTACCCAGTATGCGGATGGTTTGCGGCTTAGCCAGAGCTTAGTGATGAAGTGAATCGAGCGTAGGGGGAGGGCTTGTGATTTTGGGAATACTGGACCCCTACCCACCCCCCACCCCCCTAAATTGGAAGAAGGAGTCCCATATTTACCTTGTACTGTGTTTCGCTCGTTCAAGGACCATTTTCTGAAACATGGCCTGAAGCTCGGGGTAGACCTCATCCATGCGATCTGGTCGGCGACCGCGCGTTTTTGAACCCCTGAGAAGGCCAATGGCAAACCCGATTGATTCCAAAACTGCAATCCGAGCGGAGCCCAATGACCGTTCTTGTCGCATAGCGATGGTGTCTTGACCGTGAACTGTTCGCGCGGCAGAGCACCTCTTTTTTCCTTCAATAGTGCGAGGTCCTGTACTGGCCCCGCCATGCCTAAGGCACGTTCTTCTGCCTACTAGCGTAGTAGCAGTGCACCGCTGACCAGTAGCTTTGAAGACCGCAGCACAACGGTTGCATGGCATCGTGTTTTGTTGCTCCATGTTTGTCATAGTTGCACCTATGTAATGTTACGTTTTGACGAGTTCTTACACCTTGATAGGGGGGTCAGGCAGACAGCTTCGATTTAATTTCCCAAGGAGTGTCCCCAAGTGAAGAGTTGCCCCACCCCCCCACTACCCCCTATGTCGCGGGGCGGCATTTGCCGGTATTTAAAGGTATAGATTTCCACCCAAATTAAATTTTCGAATAAACGAGAATTTCTGAAGAGTTGAAATCTATACCGGTAAATACAGCTAAATGCCGCCGACACGTTTCACACGCCAAGTTTGGCGGTCACTAATTTTCAACCCCGGCTCAAGCACTAACCCACCGACAACTCGGCCCTTGCGGTGCCCAAGATATCTACCAACAGATTTCGAGCTCTGTTGCTGTGAGCTTGATAAAGGCAAATCTTCAATTGCCTTTTTTAGTTGAATTAACTTCGGGTCATTCAATATCCCAGATACCGAAGTAATCAGCTCTGACGCTGAGATCGCACGAGTTGAAAAAACATTAAACCAAGTTTTTAAAAATATCGTCAAGGTTTCCAACTCAGGATCAGCAGCTTGGTTTGCCACAATTGAATCCATGACATCTCCAAACATATCCGGCATCAATTCATTGGCATAACTGACTGTATGACGCACGCATTCATCCCAATCTTCAAAACTTGCAAGTCTTCCGTTAAGGGGATTGCTAATGCCATGGGTTAAATATGCCCGTATCAAAGTCAATGCAGCACAAATCATACGTTGCCGGTTAGCTCGGCAATAACCAAAAGGCTCAAGTTCAAAGTGCCTTGAAAATGGTCTTTCAACAGCCGGATCAATACGGCAAACCAGAACACGTCTGAGCATTTCGCCCTGCAATGTTAAATTGTTGCCAGTAAGAATCAGCATCATCCGATTAGGTACCGTACAAGCCTAACTATTCCACCAGGCAAACAAAAAGTCACCCTGACGGATACCCGCACACGGGGGCTTCAGTTTGAACTGCGCCATAGCGGTGGTTATTTTAATTACCGCTACACATATCAGGGGAGACAACGAGGCATTCCAATTGGCCCCTTCGGCGTTCTAAAGGTCTCAGACGCACGAAAACGGGCCATGGAGTTGGCAAGGATGGTGGCGCTGGGGCAAGACCCCCTGAACATCAAGGACGAGCAGCGCCAATGCCCAACCTTCAACGAGTTCTTTGAGCTTAAGTACCTGCCCTTTGTGAAGGTGGACAAGCGCAGTTGGTTAACTGATGAGAGCCTGTACCGCAATCACATCAAGGACGCCTTTGGGCACATCAAGATGAACCAAATCACCAAGGGCAAGGTTCGGGACTTTTTGCATACCAAGATTGGAAGTGGCAGTGCAAAGGGAACTGTGAATCGAATGCTTGTCCTGCTGCGTTACAGCTTCAACCTCGCCATTGAATGGGAAGTGGCTGGCGTTACTGAAAACCCTGCAAGAGGCGTCAAGCCATTTCAGGAGAACAACAAGATTGAGCGGTATGTCACGCAGGAGGAGTCCTTGGCTCTGAAGGCTGCACTGGAGGAAAGCGAAAACCCATCCCTCAAATTCATCATTGCATTCCTGCTTGTAACTGGTGCAAGAAAACAGGAAGCCCTTCGTGCCTGTTGGGATGACATTGATCTGAATGCGAATGTATGGCGAATTCCACTATCAAAGTCAGGCAAGGTTAGGCACATCACCCTGTCTGAGACTGCTGTTAATTTCTTAATGATGGTCAAGGCTCACAACGCCAAGCTGCTGGGGAAAGAGTCTGATGCCTGCCCCTATGTATTTCCCAACCCAAACACTGTTAAATCGTTTTGTAATGTGTTTTATGCATGGGACACTGCGAGGACTAAAGTGGGCTTGCCAGACCTGCGTATCCACGATTTAAGGCACACCTTTGCCTCCACCCTAGTCAACAACGGGGTGTCGCTCTATGAGGTGCAAAAGCTGCTTGGCCATGCACACATCAGAACAACCGAACGCTACGCACACCTGAGACAGGAGCGTTTACAGGAGTCGGCAAGCTTTGCGGGCAAAACATTTGCTCACATCCTCAACACGCCCGATCCAATCATCGTGCCCGGTGGGATGGCTCTGCTGAAATGAAATTACACACACACTGCCCTATAGCCACGGGGTCGTGGATTGTTTTAAGTGGCTTTATGAACATCACCAAAGGAGATGAAATGAAAGTAAATCGAATCAAGAATGAGTCACGAAATGGGCGCATCATCTATTTGCATGACCACGCAGTCATCAAAGAATTTAGTGAGCCAATTACCTTTGATTCCGTGGCTACAGCGTATGAACTTCTTAAAGCAGAGACAGAACAATGCCAAGCACTTGAGCTTGAGCTACTCAAATCCAAAGCCGAAGTCCAATACTGGAAAGACCAGTTTGGTAAGCAAAAGGAAATGATTAGAAGTCTTAGTAACCAATGGTAATTTGCCCTTTAACCTACAAATAATGTCGACTTGCCACAGCCGTCCCATTGGATTACACTCACTCTATGCAAACCATTGCTGAATTACAAAATTACATCCGAGTGGCTGACAAGCTATTGGATGAAGAAGAGCGTCAGGATATTCTGGATTATTTAGCGGAGCACCCTAAAGCGGGCAGCCTGATGGTTGGCACTGGCGGTGTCCGAAAGCTGAAGTGGGGTCGTGGTGCACAGGGCAAAAGTGGCGGGGTGAGAGTTATTTATTACTTTCATAATGAATTAATTCCTGTTTACCTCTTGGCCATGTTTGCAAAAAATGAGCAAGAAAACCTGACCAAAGCTGAACGAAATGAATTGGCGAAATTGACAACTCTGTTGGTACAAACATGGGAAAAAAGGAACAAATCAAAATGACAAGTGCATTTGAAAGTATCAAGGCTGGATTGATGGAGGCCATTGCACACGCAGATGGCAAGGCGCCGCACATCAAAGTCCATCGTCCCCGCCCCGTGGATGTCAAAGCAGTTCGAGCAAAGATTGGTATGACGCAGGAGCAGTTCGCTGCTAGGTTTGGCTTCTCGACTTCGACCTTAAGGCATTGGGAGAGGGGTGACCGCACCCCACAAGGGCCAGCGTTAGTTCTCTTGAATGTCATTGAGAAGAACCCGTCTGCGGTCATCAACGCTCTGAGTTCCTAACTTAAATTTGCACCTAAGCCATGGGTCAAGTCAGCCAGCAGTCTTTCTCAAGACTGAGAATTGCAAAAATTTACTCCTCAAAATAGTTGACTTATTCCAAATTTGGAATAATATTGGATGGAAATGAACAAACAACCTAAACAACTAAGTTGGCTTGGGGACAGCCTTGATCAAGTCAAGACGTTCTCGGACGAAGCCAAACGATCGGCAGGTCACTAGTTGGGCTTGGTTCAGTCTGGGCTTGATCCCGAAGACTGGAAGCCAATGGAAACAGTTGGAGCGGGCGTTAAGGAAATCCGAATTAGATTCGAGAAGTCTTACCGCGTGCTGTATGTTGCCAAATTCAGTGAAGCCGTGTTTGTGCTGCATGCATTTGTGAAAAAGACACAGAAAACAAGTAAAAAAGATATTGACCTAGGCACACAACGCTACAAAGCCCTGATTAAGTCGAGGAACACAAAATGACAGAACTCAAAATTACAAAAGGTAGTGCCAACGTTTTTGAAGACCTTGGCTTTGACGTGCAGGAGTCACAAAACCTTCTGTTGCGTTCACAAACCATGATTGCCTTGGTTCAATGGTTTGATGCAAGCGGCATGACACAGGCTACAGCAGCCAAAACATTAGGTATTACACAGCCACGCTTCAATCAACTGCTCAAAGGCAAGATTGAAATCTTTAGCCTCGATGCATTGGTGAACATGGTTACGAGCGCAGGGATGCGCGTTGGTCTTAGCATCCGTCCGATCACATCAGTAAAGGTTCGGAGCGCTACAACACATAAGACAACCCAGACTGCCAAACGCCGTCTCAGAGCCTGAGCCATATAAATCAACAGCACATTACCCTGCTACTACCGCTACTTTTGCTACAAACATGAGTATGTGCACGCCTGTCGGCTAAACCATCGAGCCACTTGGCGAAGATGTCTGTACCGTCTTCATCTTCGTAATGCAGTAATTCTTACATTTTCAAATTGTAGCCTGAAAGCTACTTTAGGCAATTACCCAGTAATCGGATGGTTTGCGGCTAAGCCGGAACTGAGTTGTGATGAGAACCAAGCACAGGGGAGGGCTTGTGATTTTCAGAACACTGGACAAGCCCTGCTGCACAGGTGCAGTTGGTTCAGTGATTTAAAAAGAGTTGACAAAACCGAGTCGTCGAATCAAAATTCGTTCAGCACGATATTAGGAAGGCACGAAAATGACAGCACTAGCATCTCATTCCTCTGTAAAAGTAGTTGGCGCCAATGGGCAAATCTCATTGGGCAAGCAGTTTGCCGGGCGTCAGGTTCTGGTCGAAGAACATGAGCCAGGCGTATGGATGGTTAGAACTGCCACAGTCGTTCCTGATAACGAACGTTGGTTGCATGAGCCTCAGGCCGTAGTTGACCTGCGGTCTGCACTTGCATGGGCCACTGCCACCCCTGCCTCTGATGGCAACACCGATGCATTGTTGAAGAGATTAAGCGATGGCATCGAGTGAGTCCAATGGCAATGTATTGCTCGATTTAAACAATCTGACTTTTCAGGAAAACCTGTTCGGATTGCAAAAGCCTGAGAAGCTTGCTGCGCTGGATACGCTGAAGAAAATTCGCCAACTCAATTGGGCGCAGGTATATCGGGACAACGGTTTGAAGTGGGAAGAAATCGTAAGCGTACGCCTTCCACAAGGTATTGACACAATTTACTCATTCCGAATTACTCAGTCTCGAAGAGCAACGGCTTACAGAGATGGCTCATACATGCGTCTTCTCACAGTGGCGCCAGATCACGACAGCACTTACGGCAAAAAGTGACAGCAATTAAAACGTAAGTTCGGCTCACTGTGCTGTGCACAAATTTAAACAAGCTACTTGACGTTAAATATCTAGATAGCCGTGTTGCCCTAATTTTCAAAAATTTTTAAAACCAAGCTTGGGCGTATCAAACCACTGCACGTTGCTGCTCCCTGAGTTATGCCTAAGGGGGGGTCAAAGGCTGCGTTTTCTCAGCCCATCCAAACCAACATCATTAACTGAAAGTGAGGTTGAAATTGACCCTCTTTTGCCAAAGGACACCAAGTGAATCAACAAAGCTGCTTGCGCGTTTGGCTTAGCGCGTCCTTGCTCCCAGTTCTCAAGGGTGCGTGGATTAGTTCTCAGGTAGCCAGCGAACACAGGGCGTGACAGGTTGAGCTTTTCGCGGATGGCGCGAAGCTCATCGGCGCTGATTTCCACCGCAGGCTTAAGGGTCACCTCTGTCGTGCGCAGGGTTTTCTTGCTCATACGTGCAGCAGCCAAGGCATCAAAGCCTTCTCTGAGTTCAGCGAACAATTTGCGTTTGGGCACGGCAGCGATACTGAACAGCGTTAGGCTGGGGCCAACTGAAGATTAACCTTTTTACCCAATGCGGCAGCAGCACTTGCAAGCGTTGTGAGCGTCAGGCTTGAATCGTTTTCATCAAGCAAGCGATTAAGGGCTGCCCGGCTGGTATGCATGCGCTTTGCCAAGGCAGTCTTGGTCAACTGCTGCACCTTCATCTCTTGGGCAATCTGCCAAGCGATCACGCGCTTCATTGCAACTGCCGTGACCTCTTCAAGCATGGCCTCCTCTTTGAGGAAATCATCAAAGCTCGATCCGATATTCTTCTTGGCCATAGTTAACCTCGTTTCAATTCTTTCATACGCTCTTTCGCCAGATCAATATCTGGTCTCGGAGTAACTTGTTGCTTCTTGATGAAGCCATGCAGCAGCACCATAGTAGAGCCATCCAATACAAACAACACCCGTGCAATGCGGTTGTCTAACTTAGTCCTGACCTCCCACAGACCACCGCCTAGGTGGCCCACCAATGGCATACCAAGGGGCCAGCCAAGCTGAACCGTTTTGATGTCCTCGCCAATCGTTTTGCGGTCAATGGCAACTAGGTCTTTGAGCCAGTCTCGCACAGGCTCTGTGCCTAGTGAGTTGGCGAAGAATTTGACAGCTAGGATTGCTTCGATGTGCCAAGTGTATCAACTTTGATACGTTGTGTAAAGGGGTTATTTAACGTGGGCCAAGAGGTGCTGTGCCACTATTTCTAGAGGGTGCTCAAAAGACCCCCTACATCGGATGTCAGAGCCGTTTATCGCCTGCATCCGCCCTGAACGGGACGCCCAAAATTTGGGCGTACAGCCTCAGGCGCTTCATGGCTAGGCGGTGCGCTTGTCTGTCTGCGCGGGTGTCGTTGCCGTGGATGGTTTTGGCTTGTGCACTACGCAGTTTGCACCCTCATCTGTTCGTGCCCCTGTACTAAGTCCACCATGAAACTTGCACTTAGTTTTGCCCTGCATGGCTGGCCCACCACATTGGAGTTTTGTGCGCTTAGACATGGCGTTGCACCGCAGGCAGACGATCATGCCACCAGCAGTGGTCAGCGTCAGTTCCACATTAACAATGTTAATGTCGCACCCCTTTCCCAAACTACCACTGGTAGAGTCATTTGATATGCCACACATGACTTCTACCGGACACACAATATGTATCTCAGCAAAGCATTCTCTTGCTGGAGTTCCTTGATAGCTTTTTGCATGAACCGAACCTGCTGCCGAGTGACAGGCATTTCACAAATACGCTCCGGCTAAGCCGCGAACCATCCGCATACTGGGTAAACAGAACCCCTCTGCAAAATATTTTTTTAAAAACACTTCAAAGTGCTTGCATAATTCAACCTATCAAAATGATAGGTCCTGAGCGTGGCTTCTCCATCAGATCGACAACTAGAAAAACATATTAAGCTAAGCGCAGTTGACTCAGCACACGTGGTCTTTACAGATCACGCCCGCGTGAGAATGCGGCAGCGATATATCAATGATCCGATGGTCTTGGATGTTCTTAGGAACGGGATCATGGCCCCCAAGCCTGAGCCAGACATGAAGCACACAGGGCTTAAATGCCGGATGCAACGCTATGTTGCCGGTGTTCAAGTTTCAGTGGTTGTGTTTGTCGAGTACCCAGCTTCAGATTTGGTTGTTGTAACAGTGATTGATGTAAAGAAGGGTTGAGATGTACCACTACACAGACAGCGGTCTACACAACGTGTGGCTGGCCAACGGCTACGAGATCAAGAAAACCCCCTTTGGTGAGGGTGTGGCTTTCCACAACCTTGATGGACTCACTGAATCCATCTGCATTGCGCTAACCAAGAAGGCCGGCGTTTTAACTGGTTCAGAGTTCCGCTACATCCGCAGCGCAGGTATGTTGCTGTCTCAACCTGCATTGGGCAAGCTCATGGGCATTGATGGCCAATCTGTGGCCCGTTGGGAAAAGACGGGAAAGGTTCCAAAATGGGCCGATAAGTTGGTTCGCCTGATGTATTTGGCGCAAGCTCAGGGTAACGAGCCAATTAGCTCAGCCGTTGAGCGGGTCAAAACAGTTGAGCGTTTGGTGAAGCAAAGGATCGTGGTGAAAGAGTCACGAGGCCAATGGAAGCCAAGCCTGCAAGACGAAAAAGTGGTACCTCACTGAACCAGTTGCACCTGCGCAGCAGGACTTGCCGACACTATCGGCATAAACAGCGTTAAGTGTTCGGATAGTGGGATTGCCACGAGAAGACAACGTGCGGTACAGCGTCTCGCGTGAGAGATCAGTCTTTTGTGCAACAGTGGCCATGCCGCCTCGAGCTTCAACAACTTTTCTCAAAGCTGTGAGATAGGTCTTTGGATCATCGTCTTCACTGGCAGCGTTGAGAAACTCGGCTGCATGCTGCAAACTCTGCATCCTTTAATTGCTCAAATAACCAGTCGTTGTGTTTGATCGTGCTCATTTAAGGAGACGCTGCTTTACCCAGATCAGAGAAGTTACTGATCTTGACGGTTCCATCAGGAAAGCGCGCAACGATGTCCAACTCACCTCCCATAGCCTCGATGTGGCTGCGTAGGGTGGACAGATACATGTCGGTTCGCTTTTCAATCTTTGCAATTGACGGCTGCTGAACTTGCAGCACTTCGGCCAGCATCTTTTGAGACAAACCACGTGCCTGACGCAACTCGTTTAAAGGCATCTCAGCCAGCATTGTTTGCGCCATTGCATTCGCACGCTTTTGTGCCTCTGGAGTCATCTTGTCACGCAGATCAGAGAATTTCTTAGCCATTTATCTTTCCTTCCTTTCGGAGTTCTTCCAAGTGCTCGTCATACAAACGGTCACCAATTGGGACATTCACGTCGTACCAACGGTCATCACCGGTCTTGTCGCCACCTATGAGCAAGATGGCATTTCTAAGTGGATCAAATGCATACAGAGTTCGATATGGTTTACCTTGGTGCTGGGTTCTAAGCTCTCGCATGTGGCTGTGCTTTGAGCCATTGATGCCACTGCTGTGCGGATAACCTAGGTTCGGTCCACGCTCCTCTAGTAGCTGGACGGAAGCAGCCAAGCTGACCTGCTCCTCCTCGGTCAATCCCGACCACCATTGGTCAAACTCATCGGTGTATTCAACCTCCCAATCCATGGGGTGAATATAACCTCCGCGGAATATGCCGTCAAGGGAATGTCTGGATTTCTGTTGAGTAAATGTGACACCCGGTATGCGGATGGTTCGCGGCTTAGCCAGAGCTTAGTTGTGAAGTGAGCCAAGAATAGGGGGAGGGCTTGTGATTTTCAGAATACTGGACACCTACCGTAACCCACCCCCCTAAGCCAGATCGTCAGGCCAAGGCTCGAGTGATTGTTCGGGTGGATCTCCAAGCAAAATATCTCGGTACGCATATCGTGATGTTCGTGCATGTTTTGATGCGCTAATCGTCTTTGATCAATGAATTCATTTCAAGCCAAGCTATCTGCATGAACTGTCCCAATTGGCAGCTTAAGAAGTTGGCTGTAAAAGTCGCCAAGCTGCGACTTTCCGTTTCCCCACCCCGTAAATAAGGCCTTTGCCAGGGTTCATAACGGGTATGGCTAAAGCTAAAATCTTTAGATGAACTTTTGTAACGCTTTTTCCCTGCTCAAAATACTCACCCTGTTGGCGCTTTCTGGCATTCTCAGTGCCTGCGGCGGAAGCGATGGCTTTCCACCAACGGTCACAGGGGTCAAGGTGCAGTCTGCCCAATACGGCAAAACAGCCACCATCTACCTAGGCGGCAAAGACTTGCGCTCTAACCTATTAGTCGACACATCCGGGGCCTGCACCAACCCCACCTTTGCAAGCAACAGCAACACCGACACACTGGTGCTCAATTGTGTCGTGGCCAAAACGGGAGATTTTCCTTTGGTGGTTCAAACCGCTGAGGGCGCGGCCATCTACAGTACCACCCTGAATGTTCCCCTGCCACAGGTGGCGCTAATTACCGCCAAGGGCAGCATCACGGTGGAGTTAGACCCCGCGCTTGCACCCATTAGTACCAACAATTTTTTAAGCTACGTGAGCAAGGGGTTTTACAGAAGCACTTTGTTTCACCGAGTTATTCCCAACTTTGTGGTTCAAGGCGGTGGCTACACCACGGGCATGGTTAAAAAGACCGATCAAAGTGCCCCAATTGTTCTGGAGTCCAACAAGGGCTTGTCAAACGTGCGGGGCAGCTTGGCCATGGCCAGAACTAACCTGCCCAACTCAGCCACCTCAGAGTTTTACATCAACCTCGTAGACAATCTGTCTTTGGACTACAAAAACGCTGCAAACCCAGGCTACGCTGTGTTTGGCAAAGTCGTTCAAGGCTTGGACGTGGTGGACGCCATTGCAGCAGAGCCCACGGGTGTGGTGGCAGGCTTTAGCGATGTGCCCCTGAGTGAGATTGCCCTTAGCTTGGCTTTGCAAACCAAATAAATGACCGCCGCCATTTACTACCACCCCGAGGGCTACACCACCAGTGGCCCCAAGCTCATGGGGCGCAACGCGGCGGGCGAGTCTTTCTTGAGAGGGTTTTTAAAGCACAGCAAGGCCAGTGAGTTTTGGGCGCAGGTGCAAAAGCCCGAGCACGGCCAGCACTTTGCCCAAACCGTCAAAGCGCAAGGCCGCTCTGAGTTGGTCAAAGTGGTTGATAAATCTTCCCTTACCGCCCTAAGAGATATAGGCACGGTTTACTACCCAGGCCCAGGCATAGGCGAGCATGCTTTTCACAGGTCGTTGGCGGGCGGCTTGGGTGTTGCAGCCAAGAACCCTCACACGGCTTGGAGTTTGTGCGGCATCACGCACACCACGTCGTCTGCAGGCGCCATGGATGCCTTGGCCGAACTCATCACTGCCCCCGTTCAGCCGTGGGATGCGGTGATCTGCACCAGCACGGCCGTCAAGGACAATGTGCAGCGCCTTCTGCAGGCGCAAGTCAATTACTTGCAAGACAGGTTGGGAATGAGCAAGCTGGTGCTGCCCATGCTGCCCGTGATACCGCTAGGCATTCACACCCAAGATTTTGAATTTACAGATGATCAAAAGATCAATGCCAGAAAAGAATTGGGCGTAGACCACAACACGCTGGTTGTACTCTTCATGGGCCGCCTGTCTTTTCACGCCAAGGCGCATCCGCTTGCCATGTACCAAGCGCTTGAAAAGGCGGCCAAGCAATTGGCGGGTAGCGGCAAAAAAATTGTGCTGATCGAGTGCGGCTGGCATGCCAACGACTTTATTGAAAAGGCCTACCAAGAGGCAGCCGCAAAGTCTTGCCCAAGCGTGAGGGTGGTCACACTAGACGGGCGCCAAGCTAGCGCGCGCCAAACTGCTTGGGCGGGCGCCGATGTGTTTTGCTCGCTGTCAGACAACATCCAAGAAACCTTTGGCATTGTGCCCATCGAGGCCATGGCGGCAGGCTTACCTGTTGTTGTGGCTGACTGGGACGGCTACAAAGACACGGTGCGCCACGGCCAAGACGGTTTTAGAATTTCTACCTGCATGCCAGAGGCAGGCTTGGGCACTGACCTTGCCCTTCGGCACGCCTTGGAGGTAGACACCTACGACATGTACTGTGGGCACGCCTGCTCGTTGGTTTCGGTTGACATTGAAGCCACCGCGCAGGCCTTCATTCAGCTGTTTGAGTCTTCAGAACTACGCCAGCGCATGGGCCAAGCTGGCAAACAAAGAGCGCAGCAGCTTTATGACTGGTCTACCATCATTGCGCAGTACGAGGCGCTCTGGCAAGAACAAACTCGGCGTAGACTTGCCGCGCAAACTTCAAACCAAATCGCTTTGCCGCCTCATGCTTGGCCCGCGCGCATGGACCCATTCTTTGCATTTGAGTCTTACCCCACGCAAACTTTAAAACCTGCCAGCATGCTGGCCCTGACGGACTTGTCTGCGCAAGAAGCCGTGCAAAGGATTAACCAATACAAATCATTGGCCATGGTGAAATTTGCCAAGCTTGTGTTGCCAAGCGACGAAGAAGTTGCACTGCTGCTAAGCACTGCAGCCAAGGGGCCTTGCTCTGCTCAGGAGCTGCTCCACTCTTTAGAGCCCAGCCGGCAAGCTTTTGTGCTGCGCTCGCTGGTCTGGCTCTTAAAGCTTGGCGTGCTCAGGCTGGCTTGATTTAAGGTTAACCCATCGCATGGTCACCACAGTTACCTCCTACACCGAGGTGCGCAACCGCGCGCTCATAGGTGACGGCTACGACGGCGTGGTTCGGGTGGTGGTGGGCAACATGTACGGCTCTGGTGTGTTGCTGTTTGATGGCAAAGCTGTACTGACGGCTGCTCACCTGTTTAATGGCAGCGCAGGCACCGCTAAAGTTATTTTTGAGTCACGAAACGGTGTGGAAACCCTCACTTCTAGCCAAGTGGTGATTAACCCAGACTACAACAGCATCAACAACAACTCAGACCTTGCGCTGGTGTGGCTGTCGCAAGATGCACCCGTGGCAGCCGAGCGGTTTGGTATTTACCGCGCTGCCAATGAAGTGGGTCAAACCTTCACCATGGTGGGCTACGGCACGCCAGGCTCGGGCAGCAGCGGCACGCTGAGCAACTTCAATGAAGTGCCAGTGCGCGTGAAGGCCAACAACCAGTTTGACAGCGATGTTGCGCCTTTAGACAGGTTCTTCAGCGAAAGCGGCCAGTGGGAGGCCAACAACGGCAAGCAACTGGTGGCCGACTTTGACAACGGCCTGAGCCTTAACGACGCACTGGGCGCCCTGATAGGCACCACAGGCTTGGGGTTGGGCAGCTCAGAGGGTTTGATCTCAAAGGGCGACAGTGGCGGCCCCGCCTTCATTGGCAGCTTGGTGGCCGGCATTGCAAGTTATACAGGGCGGCTTAGCGCATCGGGTGCTGTGCCCGACATAGACAACACCAGCGACAGCAGCTTTGGCGAGGTGGCCGTGTGGCAGCGCGTGAGCGTGTACCAGCAGTGGATAGACCAGGCCATGCGAATGCGCTACGATAGCGCCCCTGCAAGCCAAGCCGCGGTGCAGAAATCAGTCAACGAAGGCAACAGCGGCACCACGCCCGTGTATTTTTGGGTGCAGCTCAATGGCTACCGGTTTGACCCCAACTTGATTGTCAGTGTGGACTACAAGACACGCAACGGCTCTGCCTTGGCGGGCCAAGACTACATTGCCACACAAGGTACCCTTAAAATTTACCCCAACGAAGACCACGCCTTGGTGGCGGTGGAAATCATTGCAGACAATTTACCCGAGGCCGATGAGACCTTTTACTTGGATGTGTTCAATCCGGTTAACGCGGGCTTTGGTGAGGGCGTGGTGCAACTCACCGCCATGCGAACCATAGTGAACGACGACGGATGGTTTTGGGGCTAAGCAATTAAGCTTTTAAAAATGAACATTCTATTTATTCATCAAAATTTCCCGGGGCAGTTTAAATTTTTGGC
>Ga0214919_10002579_pt1 | contig 28370 bp, 29 predicted proteins | sample LL1503_MetaG_FD_177994 | JGI IMG/M metagenome (GOLD analysis project Ga0214919, IMG submission 177994) | Freshwater microbial communities from Lake Lanier, Atlanta, Georgia, United States - LL-1503 | ecosystem: Environmental > Aquatic > Freshwater > Lake | place: USA: Georgia | collected... | reverse complement strand
CTTTTTGCAAGCGTTGAAGACGAGCGAGTTTAATCTCGTGTGGCGTGTCATCGTTCAGGTTGGCAGCAGGTGTGCCAGGACGCGGGCTAAAAATAAACGAAAAACTATTGTCGTAACCCACATCATTAACTAGCTTCATCAATGCTTCAAAATCTGCATCTGTTTCACCGGGAAAGCCAACGATAAAATCGGAGGAAATCGTGACATCAGGCCGTACTTCACGCAGTCGCCAAATGATGGATTTGTATTCAAGTACTGTGTAGCCGCGCTTCATGGCAGCTAGTATCTTGTCTGAGCCATGTTGCGCAGGCAAATACAAATGGCTAACGAGTTTCGGTACGCGAGCGTAAACGTCAATTAATCGTTGCGTGAATTCTTTGGGATGGCTAGTTACATAGCGAATGCGCTCGATGCCTTTAAGTTCAGCAATATATTCGATTAACAGAGCAAAATCAGCAATATCACCATCAGCCATTACGCCACGATAGGCATTAACGTTCTGTCCTAATAAGGTAATTTCTTTGACACCCTGATCAACGAGATGGTTTATTTCCTTCAGCACATCATCAAATCGACGTGAGACTTCTTCACCGCGAGTGTAAGGAACAACACAATAGCTGCAGTATTTACTGCAGCCTTCCATAATCGATACAAAGGCACTCGCACCTTCAACTCGTGCCGGAGGAAGATGATCGAATTTTTCAATTTCAGGAAAACTAATATCGATTTGTGCTTTTCCGCTTGTGCGACGTGCTTCTAATAAATCGGGTAGACGATGCAATGTCTGCGGGCCGAATACCACGTCGACATACGGAGCGCGGCGGATGATGGATGCACCTTCTTGCGATGCTACACAGCCACCGACACCAATTACCAGCTTAGGATTTTTTAGTTTGAGTTCGCGCGCCCGGCCTAAATCAGAAAATACTTTTTCTTGCGCCTTTTCGCGTACAGAGCAGGTATTAAACAAAATGATGTCAGCGTCTTCGGGTGTATCGGTCTTGACGATACCTTCGGAAACATTCAATACGTCCGCCATTTTGTCCGAGTCATACTCGTTCATTTGGCAGCCAAAGGTTTTGATAAATAATTTTTTTTGCATGCGGACCAAAAAAGGTGAGGCAAATAGGCGTCGCCCATTGAGGGGGAGAGCAGGTTGGTGCCGAGGGTGATGCACAAAATTATAGCAGGGACGGGGCTAGTCCGTACCCCGTGCAGGCGAGCTAGCTTAGTTTTATGACGTGGCGCTAGCCCTGAAAAAATCTACAGTAATAACAGCAATAGGTTTTGTGAATTATCGAATGCCCATCAGATTTTTTTCCGCGATGGTTTTTTAATGGGGTTCACAATGGTTGCATCAAGCGTGTTTTCGCCTGCGGCTTGCACCTTTATCAGCCCCAGCTTTGATAATCCAACGGTTGCACCTGGCAGGGCAGTCTGAGGCGTGGGTCCGACGACACCCATTCCGACCTGAAACTCCACGAGAAGCTCATATAAGCCCTCGTGCAAGCCGTAGTGCTTGATAAGTACTTCCGTCACCTCACGAAGAGACAGCGGCGATTCAATTGCGGAGGACAGTGAATTCATGGATATTGCTTAGGTTTTCAAATTGAATGGGCTGATCAGAGCCGTAGCGGATTGCATGCGATACGGTGGAAGAATCTTCGAGAGTTACGCGGATGTGATGGAGGGCGCGGTTGAGCACCCATGCCTGGCACGCACGGACGACGGTTTCATTGAGCGAGCATTGGTCTTGAAGCGACCGAAGATGTAATTCCCTATGTAGTTCAGGGGGAGTACGCACGTTGAACAGTCCTTTTAGTGGACGTTTCGGATCTCTCCCAAGTGATTTGCAAGTTTCCAGATAATCATCGACGGCTGCCTCGAACTCAATCTGTAAATTAGTGGGAGATGCTGCTTCATACGTGACCAGGTCATCAATGAATAAAAGTTTGCCTCGGCAAATCTGACGCTCCATATCAAGCTCGGCTGACCCTTCAAAGTCCTTGTATTTCAGGATGTTCATGGCGGTATAAATCCAGTGTTTTTTAGTGTATCGACGATGTCATTAATGCAGCCTTTATCCACATTCGGTGATGGATGCGGCTCGTGGCAGCTAATCAGAACGTTTTTCCCTTGATGAAAAAATTTACGGCGAGAGCCCGTGTTTTTAATTTGCTCAAAGCCTAGATGCTGCAAGACCGAAACCAGGTCAGCCCACTTGAAGTTGGCTGGAGTTGGTTTTGTCGTTAGGCGTTCCAGCGTTTTCGAATGTCTCGTCATGAAAGATATCGCAAATTGGGCCGGAAGTGTAACTGAATTTCAGTTACATTATTTTTTGATTAGCCAATTTACAACATCCCATTTTGTAAAATTTTCCAGTCAGCCAGCAACCCTAATTGGGGATGGCACGCCAAGTTCTTATTTAGATTGTCGAATCTTTTTCCCAGGCGTTTGCCTGAAAGTTGGAGGATTTGCGAAGTAAGTACTTAATTTCGATCAGCAAATGATGATATCTAGTGGCCAAAGGAAGTAGGTCGGACGATGAAAACAGGGTAAGGAATGCGAGGAATCTGGCGGAATTCTAAGATTCATGGGGGGGGGATTTTGGTGGTGATAGGTGGATTTGAACCACCGACCCCAGCATTATGAGTGCGCCATGAAAATTCAAAAACCTAGTATTTACAATGCTTTTAAGTCTATAAAAAGCAAGTAGCACACAAAGTAGCATACCGTTTTTATTAAAAAAATCAAACAAAAAATAATTTTTTTAAGATGGCTTCATAGCAAAAGTTTGAGGCATGAAAATATCTCAAAACCGTTTTTGACTAGCACATAAAATCCTATCTCTTAATTTAAGAGATGCAGCATAACTGCCTAATCCTACCTACCAATCCGCTTGCCCAACGCTCTTTTACCCATAGCAGCCACTTTCTGCTGTCTAAGTTCCAAGTCTTTGTTTGCTTGGCTTTGAGCTTCGCCATACCTAAAAAAAGCCATTTCTAAGTCTTGTTTGGTAGGCGTTACTTGATTGGCGTTATGGGCAATTTGTGCTGCAAGTGCTTGCTGAACACGTTGGTGCTTGACTGCATCTGGTATCAGAGCAACATTTTTAACTTGTGTGATGGGTTCAGCGGGCGCATTAGAAACAGCTGGTGTTTGTAGATAGCGGGTTGGGGCGAATTCGTAAAAGCGCATTTGGTTTTCTCCTTTAATGTATTTACTAAAGAGAAAACCATAGTCAGTTTGGCTTAATCATCACTAGCTGTTCTGATTAAACCAAATTAATGCTTGTGGTATCAACATTCGCAGCTGCGATGTTGAAATACCCAGCGTCAGCTTGACACTGGGTTTGCCACAAGCTGGGTCATTGGTGCTAGCTGCACCAATTAGCGCGGCGTCTGCAACGCCACTATTTAACAAAACCCGCCCTAAGTGCCCCGCTAGCAGCTTCAATCTGTGCATCTAGCTCACCAGCAAGTGCTGCTGTTTTTAATGCATGGAGTGCTGCTATTAGCTCATCTCCGCTGGCAAGCTCAATGGCGTTTTTACCTTTAGCTAGTTCCAATACCTTACTTCCGTAGCGCACAGCAAGATTTATTTTTCCAGCATCATTAATCCAAAACCATTCCTTAACACGCTTGACTGCTTCAACAGTCACACGTTCGCCCGTTTGCTTGTTTGTAACTGTACGTAGACGACGGGGTGCATAAATCTCGCCAGCTTTTTGGGCTTCGCATAACTCAATCTGTTCATGCAATTTGTTGACGAGTTTATTACGGCGATGCGCTACTGGGGACAGGGTACGATTTTTCTTGCTTGCTACTAGCTTCAAACCATTTAATGCAGTCATGTGTGCTCTCCTTAAAAGTTGTACAGCACACATAACTTATGACTGATTTGGTCAAAGAGCGACCAGATTTAGACGGGTTTTGTTAAAGATTACCAATCTGCTGCCTAAAACCCACAAAAACTATTAGGTTTTTATTGGGTTTTGTTTGGTTTGACTAAATAAAGCTATGCAATTAACAAATGAAAACAAACGAGATAACCAAATAGTTCTGCCTTACAGCAAGCACATTCAATTCGTTGCAGTTGGGCATACACACATGCACATAAAAGATAAAACAGACGCACAAATCACTGCCATGCTGATAAATGCTCAAAAATCTGCACGATTCTTTTCGCGTAAATTTTTGCAATTTTTTAATGGGCGCAAAGCATTAAAAAATATGTCACACCAAAATAACCCATTAATCATCAGTCATCTGCACACTGGCAATCTCAATAATGCATCCAGCACCGTTCACTATCATTTTGCATTCGGTAATTTGAATGACTGCAATACTGAAGAAGATATTAAATTGGTATTTGAAGACTTATGGGTTAATGCAGCAAGACAATCAAATAAAAAATTATGGCTACAACAGGCAACTAAAGACAACAGATCATGGCTTAACTATGGGCACAAAGAAAACAAACATGGCAACTTACTTGGACTTGATATTTTCTCAACTTGTATTCCACATAACGCATACGCAACGAGCCTTAGTTCTGCGCTGTAGGCACTGACAATAAAACTAATTTATTACTGTTTTAAAGCAGTATTAGCGGCGCTTTGGCAAAAAATAAGTAGCTTCAAAGTAGCAAAATAAGAAGGAAAATGCAGCGAGCAACAGCGAAGCTTTGCGAAGTTGCAAGCGAACGCTAGTTCGCTCAAGTAATAGGATAGTATTTTCGTAATCAGTAAAAAAACAACAGAGATTACTTTTGCACTTATCCACAAAACCCAAGCAACACAAACAGCGCAGCGCAGCATTACAAGCCCTACAGCAAGTTATTTCGTGCATAGGGATATGCGGGTAGCAGCACGTAGAAACGACAGCTTGTATGACGCCTGCAAAATTCGCAACTTCAGTTATCCACAACTTGTGTTGATAAGTGCTTGCGATAAAACTGCAAAGTGTTGCTGCCACTAACTACTATCGCCGTGCAAACAAATTAAGCAGCAAAGCCTATTAAATCAACAACCAAATTCCTGCGATATTCGCAATCAATTAGCTAAATATAAAAATCAAAGCTTATCTGCATTAGCTTTGGTTTTACTTAAATGAACAGCTAAGTCATTGAATATTGGAAGGAAATACATTTGACAAATAAATCACAAAAACTGGTCGCAGAAATAAAGCAAAGAAATTACGCTTTACGCTTAGCAAAGTTTTGGTTAGGGGAGAAAAAAAATATGCCCAAGCAAGCAAAAACACTAACAGCACAAAATTTGCGGCAAGTGCTTGATTATGTCGCACAGCACAAACATGCACTACGCAACCGCACTATGTTGCTAGTCACGCACTGGGCTGGTATGCGTGTTGGTGAAGTTGCGTATTTGAGATATGAAGACGTAGTGGATGACGTGGGAAAGATACGAGATGAGATACAGCTAGAACCCGCACAGACCAAAGGGCGACATGCACGAACTGTGTTCGTCAATGCAAAACTAAAGCGGGAACTTGAGGCGTATGTGCGTAATCACAAACCCACCAATGCCAACTCAAAACTGTTCTATACGCAAAAGCGTGAGGGTTTCACACCCAACACCCTAGCCCAGCACTTTCATTACCTTTACAAACGAGCTGGCATTGCTGGTGGTAGTTCACACAGTGGTAGACGAACATTCATCACCAACCTAGCTGCAAAGGGTGTTGGGGTGCGTGTGCTGATGAGTTTGGCTGGACATAGGTCAATCAGCACCACACAAGCCTACATTGACGTTAATGACGATATGAAGCGTAGGGCAGTGGAGTTGGTCTAGTAAATTCATTTCTATGGTGTGACCAATATATTTTATGCAAATTGGTATCTAAATATTTTGCACAAATGAAAATTTTATTGCTCTTTAATTCATTTAGTTCTATTTTTTAAAAAAAAGTATATTTTTTTCGTAAACTTCAATATTATTTAAAGGATGCATAAGGTTTTATGGATCAATAAAAGTAACTAATTATTTGGTTACTTGGCTCGTTTTTTAGGCGACATTTACTTAAAGATTAGGTGTAGTCATGAATGCGATACTACTGCCAACATATTTAGGCACGCCCAAATTCGATGAGTTATTAGAAAAGTTTTATGAAAATGTCATGCTAAGTGATTTAGTAAAACATTTTTTTCTGCTGGCTAAAAAGCCTACAGTGGTTCGGGACTTAAATCGTTATTGGCCTTACTTGCTACCGAAAACAATTCTTGAGTACAGGAAGCCTGCAGTAGCTACATCCGAGTACGACATTCGATTGCCAGAAAGTCAGTTTTCTGAAGTGGTCATGGTAATGACTAAATTGTTGCGTGAGATGAAATTCAACGTAGACCATGCGCCGCAATTAATTCATGAAATTTTAGAGCTCATTGAAGAAACAAGGAGTCAAGCTTCAGCTAGTAGTCAATCAATTATCGAAGGCAAGGATATTAACTCCGACATATTGCAGTTTGTTCTCAAAAAAAACAAAATTCAATCTGAAGTGATGCCTTCTAAAGCCATTAAAACTGGCATAGGATTAGAGCACGAAGTATGGATAAGATTAGACAATGAGGAAAAGCTAGTTCGCATCTCTGGTAAAGTTATTATAAAAGACGAATCTTTTGATGATCAGTTAACTGAAATAATAGAAAAACAAGCAGAAAAAGAAAGTATCGTACAACTTAAATTAGTACGCGATGCAGGCCCTCAGCATTTCTTAGCTTTTCATTCCTTGCCATTCGAAAATGGTATTCCAATTCGACTTTTTATAAAGTACTTACAAAAGTTTGCAGTCGATCTCGCTGGTGTTTACGCATTTGATAAAGATTCAATATTGAAGAAAAAAACATAATGCTTTTAATGCGCGGCTACTATTAGCCTACCCAAGCCTACATTGACGTTAATGACGATATGAAGCGTAGGGCAGTGGAGTTGGTTTGAGTAAGTGTCGTTTAAAACGACAGTTCAACGACTGTTTGGAAATTGTCCAATTGCTGTATTTGAAATAATCCGCTGGGCGTCTTTAAAATGACGGCTTACCGTGGATGACAATACATTTCTTTTGTATTCTGCATCGTGCGGATGGTCTCCACTTTTAGGCATTGCAGTTTTGACTAGTCTCATTTTTTCGCCAATTTCAGCTAGCGTAATATCAAGTTCCCCGCGCCGCTTTGCCATAACCATATCGTAAACTTCAATTTGAATTCGTAAGGTTTGAATACTTACTGTCCTATATAGCGGGTACTTTGCTGTGCTTGCTGTAGTAGGGTTTGAGATTTTTCTACCCCGTTTCCCACCATGTCTTTTTTTAAGTAAGTGGGCAAACTTAGCCTGCAAATCACGCTTAGACAAATTAAGTGGCACGACCACAACCATAACGCTGTTGGGCGTCCAATTAACATCCCACGCAGCCGCATTTGGTAATTCGGAAAGGTTGACGGAGAGATGTTGTTCACCAAATAGACGAGCACCACGTTCTCCTTTGGTCCACCACTCCTTAAAGTTACCGCTGAGTACGTCACCAAAGTCAAAATATAGAGCCGCCAAAGCACCTTTACCGCCAGCTCTACAGCAATCCGAGTACTCCTCATTTCTACGCAAAAACTCCCACCACCAGTAGTAAGGACTTCGTTGCTGGTAACCCAGCGACAAGGGTTTAGTCGACCGCCCAAATATTGGGTGCTTTGCGTTGAAATGGACTCTCATTTCTTTAACACTCTAATTGCATTATTCAAACTGATATATATATATAAATCATCAAAAATATACCATACATGAAGTTGAATCACAGCGATTCAATGTATTCAAAGTTCTTTAAAAAACTGTGTTTTAAACATTTTTAGCGTTTGCGAACGCATGTGCATACGCACGGATATTGCATTACAAACAACTTTTTTATTTTTCTCGGGAGATTGGCATGACTAATACAAAAAACGCGGTAGCAACAGAATCTATTATCAACACTGCTGGCAGCGACGTTTTGCAGCAGTCTATAACGGCAGCTGTAAATAAAAATGGCACGCAAGCAGCAAAAGCTTTTGCGGGTACTTACTCTGCAATAGAGCAGTTGGTAAACGAGCGTGAGGCTTGGGAAGCAAATGCATTTCGCACTAGTAATGAGCAACTTTATATGATTCTTCAAAGATGCTTTGCAATGTATATGGCTATGAGCGCAGAAACTACGGAGGCAAAAGACTTGCGCGAAGGCTTAAATAGTTACATTGATCTTAAAGCTCTTATTTTTAATAAATCTACTCACACTTTAACTAAGATTGTTAAATGTGTATTCGGCGCTGAAAGACGACGGGTAAGTGCTTACAGCATTGTACTGAGAAGTGCATTGGCTAAAAATATTTCTGCGCTCGATATTGCAGCGTATATACGTGACAATAATGGAGTTGAAGAAATAAGGTTGGCTAAGTCACCAAACGCGATGACACTTAAGCAAAAAGCAGTGGCTGCTAGTAGTGCGGTAAGCGAAAGTAACTACGGGGTTTTTAGCAGTACTCAATTAAGCAGCAAATTAGACGCTGGAAAAATTGGCACTAATACGGTGTTAATTGGCACATGGCAAGCTGACGGTAGCATTCTCATTCGCACTGTTGTTGAGAGCGACGGAGCATTAAACGCGGCACTTGCTAGCTATTTTTCTGATTATAAAAAGGCACAAAAACCTAAAGAGCAAGAGCAGAAAGCAGCTAACGATTCTGCTAAAAAATCAGATTTAGTAGCTAAAGCTGCTGCAGAAGCAAAGCAAGCTGCTTAAATAATTCATTTTGATTTTGGGGCACTATTAATTAGTGCCCCTTTTTTATCTACTATTAATTTGGAGGCTATATGATTAATGACTTTGAAGAGCGTTACAAGCCAAAATCAATTGGCGATATCGTGTTTGCAAGCAATAAAAGTAGTTCATTGATAAATGAGCTAATAACTGGGCAGCGTCCATTTCCAATTACAGAGGGCAAATGTGGGATATTGCTCTATGGTGTATCTGGTACTGGTAAAAGTGCTTTAGCTAAATTACTGCCACAAGCAATAGAAGAAGCGAGAGGAGGGCAAAATGCATATGAACGTTATATGCGAGTAGTGCCTGGTGCAAATGGTTTGAAGTTGGTAGAGAGTATTGTTAAACAAGCAGAGTTAGTTCCATTCGCAAAATATCACTACTTTATTTTAGATGAGGTAGATTGTCTAAGCAAAGATGCGATGAAGATATTAAAGTCTGCGATGAATATGCCGCAGTCAATATATATATTGACTACAAATCATTTTGATTTGATTGATAGTGGTGTGCGTGATAGATGCTACTGCATACCATTTAATGCAGCACCTGCATTGAATTGGTTACCGTTTGCTAAAAAGGTTTTAAAGGATGAGGGTATAAATGGCATAAGTGATACGACTCTCGAGAAAGTTTTAGCTACTGCAAATGGTAGCGCACGAAATATATTGGAGCTGCTATTTGACGTTATCTACGAAGCAAGACAAGCACAACGTTAACTGTCGTTTTAAACGACACTTTAAAGCCTGCAGAGATGCAGGCTTTTTTTTATTCAAAATTTCCATAGACTGTCGTTTAAAACGACACTTAGAGAGCAGTCCTTCAAATTAAGGAGCTAATATCGCTAAATCCATAACTCGTCTATGCCACCAATTACCCGTGTTGGCGAATTGCGTAAATTGATTATCTCTGCTCTTTTGAAATTCCGAGGGTTTTTCTAAAGTATCTAAAAAATTTTCATGATGGATTACTAGCCGATTAATGCTAAGCCATAGTTCTTTTGTCTCTGTGAGGTGACTTTTTTGAAATGCTTCCCCTATACCATTACTTAAATTAAAGAATTGAAGATGAGGGAGTAAAAAGAATAATATGCGGGAGGCTAGGGTAGTATGTTTGATCCCATCAGGATACGAAATTGATTCAGCAAGACCAGTAAGCAATTCATATGTTGCTACTGCTCCAGCTTCTCCGCTGTTAGGTTGAATATTGTTAAGCGAGGCTCTTGTTTCTGGATGATTAAACCAAGCCGTCAAACCACTAAAATTTATATCACTTCGCATATGCAATTGTATTAACCTTCCTACCTTCATCAAGCTGCGGATATCAATTTGATCAAATTCTGGTTGAGTATTATTCTGTAAAGCAAGAATGGCTTTTCTGCCGAACAAATAAAACAGCTGGCGATCGCTTGGGTCGTTGTGAACCGCAGCTCTTGAATCAAACCCATCCCACAATTCGATTGCAACCTTATTTGAGGACTGGATAGTGGGGTTCTCTATATTTGGAATAGGCATAAAAATTAAGCAGAAAAGAAATTAACAAAGGTACATTACCCTATTGGTACTAAAGAAAAGCTACCATATCTACGTGAGCGTAAAAGGCACGATTGCTACGCCTTACATCTCGCCACACCACTGCGCCAGATGCTTGCAGCTGATAAAGCTGTTTGTGAAGGTGCTGTGCTAGGGATGCTAGTCGCTTTGATGCCATTATTGACCCCCAATGCGCTATCTCTAATTTTAAGAGATAGTAAATCGTTATCATGTTGGCTACAGCTGGGTTTTGCATTGGTTATATGTGTTGGTACTATAAGCCAAAATAAACTGATATAGCGACAACGTTTTAAGAGACTAATTCAAGTACCACTTAAGCTTTTACAAGGAAAAAGATGTTTGAAACTACATTTCGTAATTTAGACGACACACTACGCAAGGACGCGGGCTGTAGCAGTGAGTTGGACTACATTGAACAAACTAGCTGGGTTTTGTTTTTGAAGTACTTGGACGACTTTGAAGCAGACAGGGAAGCTTCAGCAAAGTTAAATGGCGAACACTACAAACGCATTCTCAATAACGAATATGCTTGGACGACTTGGGCTGTACCAAAGACGGCAGACGGCAAGTTGGACTACAACGTAGCACTTACAGGCGAAGACTTAAAAGAATTCGTTGACGCCAAGCTGTTCCCATATCTCAAAAGCTTCAAAGTCAGTGCTGAAAACGCTGACACACTGGAGTACAAAATAGGTGAGATATTCAGCGAGCTTAAGAACAAGCTACAAAGTGGATACAGCTTGCGAGAAGTTATCAACAAGGTGGACGAACTTCGCTTTCGTAGCAACGAAGAAAGACATGAAATGTCCAGCTTGTATGAAGACAAGATTAAAAACATGGGCAATGCTGGACGTAACGGAGGCGAATATTACACACCACGTCCATTAATTAAAACAATAGTCAAAGTAGTTAATCCCAAGCTGGGCAATAAAGTATATGACGGTGCTGTTGGAAGTGCTGGCTTTTTGTGTGAAGCCTACGAGTACATGCGTACCAGCAAACAGCTAACGGCAAAAGAATTTGAGCAACTACAGCGCAAGACGTTTTACGGCAAAGAGAAGAAGTCACTTGCTTACATCATTGGCGTAATGAACATGATATTACATGGGATTGAAGCTCCCAATATCATTCATACCAATACGCTAGGCGAGAACATCGCAGATATACAAGAGAAAGATAGGGTTGACATTGTTTTAGCTAACCCGCCGTTTGGTGGCAGTGAACGTGTAGAAGTACAAGAGAATTTTCCAATCCGTACAAGTGAAACTGCTTACTTGTTCCTACAACACTTCATTAAGATTTTGCGGGTGGGTGGACGCTGTGGTGTGGTTATTAAAAACACGTTTCTCAGCAACACAGACAATGCCAGCGTAGCACTGAGAAAGCAGTTGCTTGAAGAGTGCGACCTACAAGCTGTACTTGAATTGCCGCAAGGTGCTTTTACAGGCACTGGTGTTAAGACTGTTGTTTTATTTTTTGAAAAAGGTAGGGCTACAGAAAAAGTTTGGTATTACTCACTAAACTTGTCGCGCAACTTAGGTAAAACAAATAGTCTTAACGAAAGAGATTTAGAAGAATTTGTCACGCTATCAGCTACACAAGCGATGAGTGAAAACTCTTGGTGCGTGAATGTTAAGAATATTGACAAGGCGACTTGGGATTTAACAGCCGCAAATCCAAATCGCAAAGATACTACTGACAAGCGTACACCAGAACAAATACTGGCTGAGATAGAAGAACTTGATTTAGAAGCGGCTACAGCAATTGCGGCGATTAAGGAGTTGCTGTGAGTTGGAAAAATGTAGCGTTAAGTGATATTTGTGAAATAACAAATGGGTCAACGCCCTTACGAACCAATCCTGCGTTTTGGGAAGATGGAAATATTAATTGGTTCACTATTGAAGATATAAGACGATTTGGACGTCAAATTCACCAGACCACTCAGTTTGTAACAGAAAAAGCACTTAAGGAAACAAGTCTTAAAATGGTGCCAGCGAATACTGTCTTATTGTGTTGCACGGCTTCTGTAGGTGAGTTTGCAATTACTAAGATTCCTTTAACTATGAATCAGCAGTTTAATGGCCTTATTTTGAAAACAGATAAAGTCTTACCAGAATTCTTGTTTCATTACTGTAGCACTCTTAAAGAAAAATTGATTTCAGTAAGCGGTACTACAACAATCAATTTTGTAGCGATAAGCAAACTGAAAAAAATTACTATTCCACTCCCACCACTCACTACACAGCAAAAAATAGTCGCCAAACTTGACGCAATCTTTGCTGAAATTGACAAGGCTACGGCGGCGGCTGAGGCGAATGCTAAGAACGCTGATTTTTTACTTAATACTTCAATTGAATATACATTCGCAAAACTCTTCAAAGAATTTAAGTCTGTAACTTTATCTGAAGTGACTGAACTTTCACGCGGACATAATCCTCCCAAAAGTAAGTTTGTCTACGAACCAAAAGAGGGTTACGTTCGCTTCTACCAAATTCGTGATGGCTCATCTGATGATAGAGCTGTGTAAGTTCCAGACTCCCCGCAATTACATAAAGTTGATAAAGATGATATTTTGATGGTTGCTTATAGGCATGTAGGTAGGGCTTTTAGAGGTGTTGAAGGTGCTTTTAATGTTGCTTTATGTAAGATAAAAAATAAAAATAAAGAAATACTTTATGATGATTTTCTTTTTTACTTAATTCCATCAAGCTTTGTTAGAGGTGAATTGCTTAAGCAATCTGAGCGTTCTTTGATTCCTTCAATGTCAATTACTCATTTGAAAGAAATAACAGTTCCACTACCTTCATTGAAGATTCAAAAATCTGCTGTTAAAAAATTGAAAATCATTGAAGAAAAAACATTATGGATGAAAGAAAGTTATAAATCAAAAGTTATAAATCTTAATCTACTTAAACAATCAGTTCTAAAGCAAGCTTTCAAAGGCGAACTGGTTAAGGAGTAACTGTGAACGAAGCTGATACACGAGCAGAGCTAATTGACCCACAACTTAAGCAAGCTGGTTGGGGTGATGTAGCTGAATCGCGTGTGCAGCGTGAATACAACATTAATGCTGGTGAGATTAGGGCAGGTGGCATACGTAGTGGGCAAATGAAGGCTGACTATGTGCTTGTGTACAAAAACAGAAAGCTTGCTGTAATTGAAGCAAAGAGTGACGAGCTAGAGGTAGGTGAAGGCGTAGCACAAGCAAAGCAATATGCTACCAAGCTTGAGCTTGACTATACCTATGCAGCTAACGGTAAAGAAATATATGAAATCTGCTTAGCTACAGGCGCAGAAGGACTTGTTAGCGGATTTCCAACGCCAGACGAACTTTGGGATAAAGTTTTTGGTGATAGTAGTGAATGGCAAGCGAAGTTTAATGCTGTGGCGTTTGAGGATGTTAACGGAACTAAGCAAGCACGTTACTATCAAGAAATTGCTGTTAACAAAGTGATGGAAGCTGTTGCTAACAACAAGCAACGCATTCTCTTAACACTAGCAACTGGTACTGGTAAAACATTTATAGCCTTTCAAATCGCATGGAAACTGTTTCAATCGCGTTGGAACTTGCGTAAGGATGGTAAACGTACTCCACGCATTTTGTTCTTGGCAGACAGAAATATCCTTGCTAACCAAGCTTACTTAGACTTTGGTGCATTCAAAGAAGATGCACTTGTTCGTATCAATCCAGCACAAATAGCCAAGCGTGGTGAAGTGCCAAAGAACGGTAGTGTGTTCTTTACTATCTTCCAAACGTTTATGAGTGGTGCTGAGGGCAAGCCGTACTTTGGCGATTACGAGAAAGATTTTTTTGATTTTGTAATTATTGACGAGTGTCATCGCGGCGGTGCCAATGACGAAAGCAATTGGAGAGATATTCTCAACTACTTCAGTCCAGCAGTACATCTGGGACTAACAGCAACTCCAAAGCGTATTGATAACGTTGACACATACAAGTACTTTGGCGAGCCAGTTTATAAGTACAGCTTAAAAGAAGGCATACAAGATGGATTCTTAACACCTTTCAAAGTTAAACGTATCCAAACAACTATGGATGAATATGTTTACACGCCCGACGATGAAGTGTTAGAAGGTGAAGTAGAGGAAGGTTACGTATACACAGAGCGAGATTTTAATAAAAAAATTATCATAACTGAGCGTGAGCGTCGGCGAGTACAAGAGATGTTGGCTAACATTAACCAACAAGAAAAGACATTGGTTTTCTGTGCAAACCAAGCTCATGCAGCTATGGTTAGAGACATTATCAATCAAGAAGTTAAAGTCAAAAAAACAGATTATTGTGTGCGTGTTACTGCCAATGATGGAGCTATTGGCGATACTTACTTAAAGCAGTTTCAAGACAACGATAAAACAATACCAACAATCATTACAACTAGCCAAAAACTAACAACTGGTGTTGATGCACGAAACGTTAGGAACGTTGTTCTTATGCGCCCAGTAAATAGCATGATTGAATTCAAGCAGATTATTGGACGAGGTACTCGTTTGTTTGAAGGCAAGCACTATTTTACGATTATTGATTTCGTAAATGCCTACCACTTGTTTAGTGATGCTGAATGGGATGGTGAGCCGATGGAGCCAGAAATCAAGACTACTAAAAAACCTAAAGGGACTGAAGATGATATTGAAGGTGGCGGTGATGATGGCGGAGAAGAAGGTGGAGATGCTAAAGAAAAGAAAGTAAAAATAAAACTAAGTGACGGTAAAGCACGTGAAATACAGAGTATGCGTAGCACTATGTTTTACGTTGATGGTAAACCTATTAGTGCTGAAGAATTTTTGCAACGTCTTTTCAATACACTTAAGCTACCTGATTTTTTTGGCACTGAGGACACTTTACGTAAGTTGTGGGCTAACCCAATTACACGTAATGAATTGTTAAAGAAGCTTGGTGAGCGTGGTTGTGGTAAAGAGGACTTGGTTAAGTTACAGGAAATGATTGATGCAGACGATTGTGACTTGTTTGATGTGCTTGAATACATAAGTTACGCACGCAAACCCGTCACTCGCGCTGAGCGTGTGGCTAATGCACAAAGCAATATCTATACATTCCTAAACGAACGGCAGCGTGACTTTATTGAGTTTGTGTTGAGGAACTACGTACAAGAGGGCGTTGACGAATTGGATATAGCTAATCTAAGTTCTTCGTTAACATCAAAATACGGCAGCGTTTACGAAGGGCAAAAAGCTTTGGGTGACGTTGACGAAATCAAGCGTGTGTTTGTAGATTTCCAGCAGTATTTGTACGCTGAAAAGGTTGCTTAATCAAAAGACTTTATGAACAGATATAACTTTCCAGACTTAACTAATTTTGAGATTATTTTTAACGGAAGGCGTTACAAAGCATTCAAAGTTACCAAATCTATTCCCTTCACTGGGTGTGAAGAAGGTTGTGATTTTGTGGTTTGGGATGGTATGTATGATGCTGCTGTTTCGTACGGCACCATATCAAGTGCTGGTGTTTTTAATGGTTTTTTGGCTTTCAGTCATGTTGAAATTGAGGTTGATTCTGCTCAAACCATAAGTTTGTTTGTTAAGAACTCAAGCAAAGCACAATTGAGATTTTTTAAGGATTCTGGCACGTAATTCTCAAATCTTACCATCGCGCATTTCATTCAGTAGTTCAGTTAATTTGGCGCTCTTAATTGAGGCATTTGTCTCAGTCCGTCGTCTGCGACTCTGCAGCATGTCAATATTGTCTTCACCCTTTAATTTGCTTGCATAAAATCTCTCAACCATTTCGTAAGTTGTACGAGCATTCTTAGCCAGTGTCAGTAAATCCATTTTTTCACCGTACTTCAGCCTATACATGATGCAGGTGTGACGTAGGCTATACAAACTTCTATCTTCACCTTGCACATTGTTTCGCAAGCCTGTGCTCCACAGCAAAATATCAAACTGTCGCTGTAGCTGCTTAAGTGCATAGTCTCTGTTGCTGTGATACTGAGGTAAAAAAACATAGTTTTCTTGTGCTGCAAGTGTTGGCAATCGTTTGCTGCTCTTTTTACTGATGTTCTCTTGTTTTTTTAACTGTTTAGATTCTCTCTGCGTAAGTTTAGGTATAGCTAATCCAAGCTTTGCCATACGTTTGTTAATTTTTTCTTGCTGCTTGGCTAATTTCTCTGCTTGTGCTGCTGCTAGTACTTCACGTTGCTGCTGTTCTTCTAGCTCTTGCTCTTTGTAATATTTTTTATGACGCAGATAAACTTCAACTGCTTTGCTCAAAGTTGAAATGGGTTTGTCATGCTTTTTACTGGGTGGCAAATTCAAACGTAGGAAGGTGTGGTTTTCATCCACCACATCAACATGCTTGTGCTTCAAGTTCTTAATATCTGTTGGGCGTATAAAGCTGTTGGTCATAAACACAATCAGTTCATACAAGTCCTTAGTCATGCGTACTTTTCGTATCTGTCTGCCAGCATCCGATTTTCCTAGCTGTTGATACACGGTGATTTCTGCTTCTGCAGCGTCAGCATCTTCGTTGGGCACTTTTCTAACTTCAAACTCTTTGCCTATCAAAGCCTTTGCTCTGCGACACAAGGCTCTGTATTCCTTAGTTGTGAAGTAGCCGCGTGGGTTGTCTTTAACGCCTACTTTGGGGAATGGCGGCATGTGCGTGATGATTTCGGCACGATGTGCATATAGCAACACCTTTTTTACTTGGTGCATGTACAAGTGAATAGTGCTGATGCTCAGCTGCTCTGGCAGCGTGCTTAGGTGGTTGAGGAAGTTTTGCAGTACTTGATAGTTAATGCGTTCAAGCTCAATGTGCTTGAAGTAGGGAATGATGTGCTTGTTAAAACGATATTTGTGGCTTTCGTGCGTTAAGGGGCTTAGCTGCCCTCTAGTTACTTGCGCTTGCTGGTCAACGTAGATGTTGTTCACTACCGTTTCAAACCTTCCAGCACTGCCTATAGCCAGTCCTTGCTGCTTTCTGTAGTTCAGTGTGTCGTAAAGTTCCTTTGCGAACTTGAGTGCGTCTGCTTTGCTCTCTGTTTTTGTGCTTTTTTTAACAGTTTTTCCAGCCACAAAGTAACGTGCATACCAAAACGGTGATGATGGGCTTTTGTAGATAACCAGCTTATTGGGATAACCAGGCACAGACGTAATGGTGCTTGGTATGGGTACAGTTTTGTACCTTGTTTGTGCTGAGGTTTTTTTTGCTTTTTTTGTCGCCATTTAGCTACTGTAAAACAAAAACCAAAACTTTCCTACTACCCGCAAAACCCTTGTGTTTGCTTGCCATTGTTGACTATGGTGCTGAAAAATTCAGCACAAACCAAATCTTTTGCAGTGAAATGATGTGGGGCAAAGTAGCAAAAAGTAGCACACAAAAAAGTGTGCTACTTTGAGACGTAAAAAAAGCGCCAACTTACTGCTAGGCACTTGATTTACTTAGGAATTTTTGGTGGTGATAGGTGGATTTGAACCACCGACCCCAGCATTATGAGTGCTGTGCTCTAACCAACTGAGCTATATCACCACGAAGCCGGCGATTATCGCTTCCGAGCTACAGTGTGTCAACCGAGCCGGGCGGTTACCATACTCAGAATCTGCTCAGTCGGGTTGGGCGACAGGCAATCGATAACCTGTCGGTCGGGCATGCTGCGTAACCACGTGAGCTGTCTTTTTGCGAGTTGGCGAGTGGCGGCAATGCCCATTTCACGCAGATTGTCTCGATTAATTTTCCCATCTAGGTAGTCCCACGCTTGTCGGTAGCCAACGCAGCGGATGGAAGGGAGTCCACTATGAAGATCGCTACGCTGCTTGAGCGCTGCTGTTTCTTCAATCAATCCGGGTTTGGCTGACAGCATGGCATCGAAGCGATGAGCGATGCGCTCGTGCAGCACTTTGCGATCGGAGGGTTCGAGAGCTAATGACATTAATTCAAAAGGTAGTTCGGGTTTGTCTGCTTTATCTAATTGTGCTGACATGGGTTGGCCACTTAGCAGAATAATTTCTAAGGCGCGTTGCACACGTTGAGTGTCATTCGGATTGAGACGTTCCGCAGTGATGGGGTCGAGTTCACGCAAGCGTGCATGTAGCGCAGCGATACCGTGTCGCGCAATTTCCATATCTAATTGTGCACGCAAGGCTAAGTCAGCGGACGGTAAGTCATCGAGCCCATCGCGCAGTGCTTTGAAGTACAACATGGTGCCGCCGACCAGCAAAGGCAGTTTTGATCGCGCTTGAATATCTGCGATGAGTCGAGACGCATCATCTCGAAATTGTTTGACGGAATACGAGAGACTGGGGTCGAGTATGTCAATCAGATGATGTGGTACTTGCGAGCGCTCTTCATCGCTGGGTTTGGCAGTACCAATATTCATGTCACGATAAATCAGCGCTGAATCAACGGAGATAATTTCGCAGGGAATAGATTTAGCAATGGCCAGAGCGGCCGCAGTTTTTCCTGAGGCCGTGGGACCCATGATGGCCACAACTAGCGGCTTGGATGATTTCATGGGTTGGCGATTTTTGGAGAGAGTAGTCGCACGGACGAAAAACTTAAAATGCTAATGACGCACGAAAGTATCGCCATCGGGTACAGCGTTCCATTATGTGTACCGCCGACGATGCTACCCACCATAAAAGCAAACGCCATCATGATTGCGCCCATCAAGCCTGCAGCAGTACCGGCTTGTTTCGGGAAGGGCGCAATGGCTCCGGCTTGCGTTACGGGAAAATTAATACCGTGTGCCATCATGGTAATGAACATGGAAAGTACCACCGTACTCCAGTGCCACCAGCCTAATAAAGTCGCGAGTAAAAAATACACTCCACCCGCTAGTGAGCATGTCGTACCTATGCGTAGCGCTTGCTTGCCACTGATCGTCATCAATAAACGGCGACATACTAACGTGCCCGTCATATAGCCTGAAACGGCTAATCCAAAACAAACACCAAACCATGCTACTGGTACACCGAGTATGCGTATCAGTACAAATGATGAACCAGAGATGAACATAAAAATGGATCCGTACGATAAAGCAGCAGGTAGCACATGTATCCAAAATTCACGCGAACCTAAAACGAGTCGGTAATTTGACAATAATCCGGACACGTTTGTGGCTTGCGGATTTTTATGTTCATTAGTTTCAGGTAGTCGCGCAATACAAGCAATTAAAACGAGTGCAGAAAATAATCCCAACACCACAAACGCAGCGCGCCAACCAAATTGAACTTGCATGAATGAGCCAAGAATTGGCCCAAAAATAGGGGCGACAGAAATCCATGTGCTTGCGCGTGCAATGACTCGCGCGCTGTGCTCGGGAGCGTAGGCATCGCGGACGATGGCGCGTGCAATCATCACCGCTGAGCAGCAACCCAAGGCTTGCACAAAGCGAGCAGCGATTAAAAGTTGTATGGATGTGGATAGGCCGCAGGCGGCGCTGGCTAATAAATAGATCGTTAGACCAGCGAGCAAAATCGGGCGGCGTCCAAAGCGGTCGGACAGGGGCCCTACGATTAACTGAGCGCTACCAAAACCCATCACAAAAAGTGAGAGCGTTAGTTGCACCGTTGCTACCGGTGCCATGAATTCATTACCTAAACTGGGTAATGAAGCTAGATACAAATCGGTGGAGAGCGGCTGCATCATCAACATGGCTGTAATCAGCACCAGTATGGGTGCGTGGCCAAACTGTGGCAGCGGTGGTTGGCTCATACGTATTTTTACTGACCGCGCAAAAACAGCTTATCGAGATCAGAGACCGCTAATTGCACCCACGTTGGGCGGCCATGATTACATTGATCAGAGCGTTCCGTTGCTTCCATTTGACGCAGCAGGGCGTTCATTTCTATCACGGTGAGTTGCCGATTGGCGCGAACGGCTGTGTGGCAAGCTAGAGTGCCTAATAACTCATTCCGACGCTCTACTAAAACATGCGACCCACCAAATTCACGTAAGTCGCGCAACACATCGCGTGCGAGTGATTGTGCATCACTGTTTTTTAGCAAAGCAGGAATGGCACGCACGGCCAAGGTGGTCGGCGACATTGCGGCAATATCAAAACCTAGTGTGGCGAGTGTTTCTTGATTTTCTTCAGCGGTGGCGACATCGACGGCGTCGGCAATAAATGTGATGGGAATCAGTAAGGGCTGAAGCTGTATTGATTCGGATTCAAGAGATTGTTTAAATTGCTCATACAAGATGCGCTCATGAGCAGCATGCATATCAACTAAGACTAGCCCTTGATTATTTTGAGCGAGTACATAAATGCCATGCAACTGTGCGAGTGCAAATCCGAGTGGATGATCACTGTCTGCGGATACAGGTGATGACCACGAACCGGTGCTTGCTGCGGTGGCAGGCGGCATATCATTCGAAAAAAAATTGCCATAACGAGCAGTGTCTTGTGCGATCCCCAGCGATGTTTGGCGCGGGCGTGAATTAATCCACTGCAGATTATTCGAGGCACTCGTCACGGGCGGTGGTGTGTCGTTAAATATACTTGCAGATGCACTTGCAGATGTATGTGCCAGTGCTCGATGGATTGCGTGATACACGAATTGATGAACCGCGCGGCTATCACGAAAGCGCACTTCAATTTTTGAAGGATGGACATTCACATCGACCAGCGATGGATCCAGATCGAGCTTGATAACATACGATGGGTAACGATCGCCATGCAACACATCTTGATAAGCCGCGCGCACGGCATGAGTCAGTAATTTGTCGCGAACGAATCGGCCATTGACATAAAAATATTGCGAATCTGCGCGTGAACGAGCTGCGGTAGGTAAGCCAACCAATCCGTGCAGCCGCAAAGGCCCCGCTTGCTCGTTGACTGATAACGAGGCGTTGTAAAATTCTTCGCCCAGTATCTGGGCGCAACGTTGTTCAAACGACTCTTCTTTCCAATGATCGCTGGCTTTGCCGTTATGCGTTAACGTAAATCTCACATCCGGACGTGACAAAGCAATTCGGCGTACAACTTCAGCGCAATGACTAAATTCTGTTTGCTCGGATTTTAAAAATTTACGTCGTGCCGGTGTATTGAAATACAACTCTTGCACATCAATGACGGTTCCTTGTGCACCAGATGCCGGAGCGATTTGGTCAGGTGCATGCCCTTCAACTTGCCAAGCGTGCGCTTGATCAGCGCTACGCGATGTCATAGTCAATTGTGCTACCGAGGCTATCGATGCTAGTGCCTCACCCCGAAAACCCATGGTCATGACATTTTCGAGATCAGACAAGCTGGCAATTTTGGACGTGGCATGCCGTGCCAGCGCCAGCGGTAACTGATTGGGTGGTATGCCGCTGCCGTTATCGGTAATCGAAATTCGTTTAACGCCACCAGCCTCGAGGCGAATAGTTAGTTCGGTGGCACCTGCATCTAATGCATTTTCTAATAACTCTTTGACTACAGCAGACGGTCGCTCGATCACCTCGCCCGCAGCGATTTGTGAAATCAAGTTATCAGGTAGTGCGCGAATGTCGCGTTTTGCGGCGTTTGAAGTCATAAAACAGATTATACCGGTGGGGTATGCCTATGATTTAGGGCGATAGCGTAACGCTGATGTAGCAGGGGCGGTGTATCATCTGCGCTCACTTCATCTCTAGCACCGGCCCGCATGGAATTTTCTCAAATACTCGACCTGATACTGCATATCGACAAATCGCTGGGCAGTATGCTGGCTTCTTACGGGGCCGTGGTTTATGCAATTCTGTTTGCGATTGTGTTTGCTGAAACCGGTTTGGTTGTTTTCCCTTTTCTTCCCGGAGATACCTTGCTCTTTATGGGCGGCGCATTTTGTGCGTCAGGCTCCATGAATGCAGTATTACTAATTACTTTATTGGTTGTTGCAGCAGTAACCGGCAACACAGTTAATTATTACGTCGGTCGCGCAATTGGTCAGAAAGCGTACACGGGTAACTATCGATGGTTAGATAGAAGCGCACTAGAAAAAACTCATACGTTTTTTGAAGTGCATGGTGGCAAAACGATAGTGCTAGCGCGCTGGCTTCCGGTGGTACGTACGTTCGCACCTTTTGTTGCAGGTATCTCTGGCATGCCCTCGACCCGCTTTCAGGTATACAACGTTTGTGGGGCTTTATTCTGGGTGGTGACCTTGGTAGCTGCTGGTTACTTCTTTGGGAATATTCCTGTCATACGCAATCATCTCAATACGATAGTTTTAATTGGCGTAGCGGCGGCAGTGGTTCCGGTGGTGCTAGCTGCGGCGTTGCGATTTGTTAGGGGATTTGGCCGACAATCTGCCGATCCTCAGCCTTGATTTTTTGAACGAGCAGCTGCACTAAACAAACTCACCCGAACTTAGTTCAAACTTCGGATCAAACTTAGGTCAAGCGATTCCTAGTCAAGCTGGGGTGCTTGATTAGATATTTGCGTATGCCGCGCATCAGCGCATCAGCCATTTGATCTTGGTAGTTTTCATCGCTTAGGCGAGCTTCTTCTTCTGGATTAGAAATAAAAGCGGTTTCGACCAGTATGCTCGGAATATCTGGGGCCTTGAGTACGGCAAAGCCCGCTTGCTCTACCTGCGCTTTATGCAAGCGATTGATCGTACCTATTTCACCTAAAACGGATTTGGCAAGTTTTAAGCTGTCATTGATTTGTGCCGTCGTAGATAAATCTAGCAGCACACTCGCCAAATGCTGATTTTTACTGCGAATGTTGATGCCGCCAATTAAGTCTGCGGCATTTTCTTTATTCGCTAGCCAGCGTGCAGCGGTTGAGCTGGCACCTTTTTCTGATAAAGCAAAAACGGATGAGCCGCGCGCGGTGGGTTCAACGAATGCATCGGCATGAATCGATACAAATAAATCGGCTTGTACCTTACGAGCTTTTTGTACTCGTACATTCAACGGCACAAAATAATCACCGTCGCGGGTGAGCATCACGCGAACATTAGCCTGTTGTTCCAAGCGTGTTTTTAATCGACGTGCAATCGATAGAACGACATTTTTTTCTAAACTGCCACCGCGCCCAACGGCGCCCGGGTCTTCGCCGCCATGGCCTGGGTCTAGCGCAATGGTGACGAGTCGCGTGAGTTTTTGGCCGTCTTTATCATCGTCTTCGCTAGCTTTAGCGGTGTCCGGTAGCTCGGCGGGTGTTTTTTCAACGACGACCGGTGGCGCGCTACCTTTTTTTAGTAGCTCAGCAATCGGGTCAGTAGGCGTTTGCGGATACAGATCAAAGATTAGTCGGTGTTTGTATTCACCGACAGGATCTAAGGTAAATACTTGAGGTTGTACTTCCTCTTTTAAGTCAAAGACTAGCCGCACGACGCCAGGACGATTTTGTCCCACACGCACTTGTGCAATGTAGGGATCATTCGATTGAATTTTTGCGACCAGACTTTTTAGTTTGGTGTCGAGGTCTACGCCTTCGATTTCTACCACCAGCCGGTGCGGATCTTTAATCGTAAAGTGGGTCGCTTTAAGCTTGCTGTCGTTTTCTAAGGTAACGCGCGTGTAATCTTTAGCTGGCCAAACACGAACCGCAACAATTTGTGCGGCACGCGCCATGCCATGGCCCAGTAGTGACAGTAGAAGCGTTGCGCCTGCCTTGAGGATAGTTCGGCGCGATATAGGTTTCAAAGATTTGGGCTGAAGTGAAGTTGTTCTAGACATGAAGCGCCCTGTACAGAGTTCGCTCGCAATTCTACCCCACGACCTTGCGCTGCAACAGAGATGAAAATATCAAGATCTGCATTTGGCAGAAGATTTTCTGCGCGCTCGGGCCATTCAACGATACAGATTCGGTCCGCACTAAAAAACTCTCGAAATCCAGCCTCGATGAATTCATCCGGATGACTCAAGCGGTACAGATCGAAATGCATCAGCTCGATCTCGTGGCCCGCGAGCTGAATAACATACGGTTCTAGCAAGGTATAGGTGGGACTTTTAACTCGTCCTTGGTAGCCAGTGGCATGTAGCAGGGCGCGCGTCAGGCTAGTTTTGCCGGCACCCAGTTCGCCATGCAGATAAATGCTTAAGCCAGGTTTCAATACACGAGCCAGCGCCGCCCCCAGTGCTTGGGTCGCTTCTTCGTCATGCAGGTGGGCTGTCCAGTGTGGCATCTCTTACAATGGCATTGGTTCAAGTTAATTCATGCATTTTCTCTGCTTCTCGCTGGTCTTACAACGGAATTTTCTGTGTCTTCACCGAATGTCACTGCTGAACAAGCGACTATCTTGGTCGAACGTATTCGTTCTTGGGCGAAGGAATTAGGTTTTGCTGAGGCCAGAATCGCGGATGCGGACTTGGGTGATGCTGAACACAAGCTTCAGCAATGGTTAGATGCAGGTTTTCATGGCGAGATGGAGTACATGGCAGCGCACGGTGCTCGGCGCGCTCGTCCCGCTGAGCTGATTCCTGGCACGCTACGCGTTATTAGCGTACGCATGGATTATTTACCGCGAGATACGACGGATGATTGGCGTGAGGTAGAACAGGCTAGGCAATCGGATGCACAGGCTGCGGTGGTTTCTGTGTATGGGCGCGGTCGGGATTATCACAAAGTATTACGTTCTCGTTTGCAGCAGCTAACCGAAAAAATGACAGCAGAAATTGGGTCATTCGGTTTTCGAGTGTTTACCGATTCAGCACCAGTGATGGAAGTCGAGCTAGCGCAAGGTGCGGGTTTGGGTTGGCGTGGCAAACATACCTTGCTGTTAAATCGCGAAGCCGGCTCAATGTTTTTTTTAGGTGAGATTTATACCGACTTGCCGTTACCTATCGATGAGCCCATTACGTCACATTGTGGCGACTGCACCGCGTGTATCGATATCTGTCCGACAAAGGCGATTGTTGCTCCGTTTAAGTTAGATGCGCGCCGTTGTATTTCTTATCTTACGATTGAACTCAAAGGCAGTATCCCAGCCGAGTTTAGACCCTTGATAGGCAATCGTGTTTTAGGTTGCGATGACTGTCAGTTAGCTTGTCCGTGGAATAAATTTGCCCAGCGCAGCCAACTACCTGATTTTGATGTGCGCCACGATTTAGATAAAGCCACGCTAATTGATTTGTTTGCGTGGACTGAAGAAGAATTTGATCGTCGCATGGAAGGAAGTGCGATTCGACGGATTGGTCATGAGCGATGGCTGCGGAATATCGCGGTCGCTTTAGGTAACGCTGCTATGCAGAATGCGAATGATCCTAAAGTCATTAGCGCATTAGAGTCGCGATTAACCCATCCTTCTGTATTGGTGCGTGAGCATGTGGCATGGGCGTTAGGTCAACACTGCGCAACATAGTTTATGCGGCCAGGAGTAACCACATGGGTAACGTAACGATAGATAGCATCGTTCCGGCAGAAATTAAAAAAGCGACTAAGGGCGCATTGCCGCCCATACGTGCAGCTAATACATAAGCACTAGAAGCTGTGGGTAGCGCGCAAAACATGACAGCGATCTGCATTTGTAATGGGGGCAATTCAAACCAGGTGGCTAGTCCGAGTGCGAGCGCTGGTAATACGATCAACTTAATAGTGATGAAGTAGGCACTGATACCGCGCGCTTCCGAAAGTCCTTTGAGTTTTAATCCAGCGCCCACCATCAATAAGCCCAGCGCAATCGATGCGCTACCCATGCGCGTCAAAAGATGAACGATCACTTCAGGTAGCGAACCACCCATAAGATTAAACAATGTGCCGCTGATCGTCGCCAGTAATAAGGGATTTTTTGCCATCTCTTTGAGTAGCCCCCCTTTATTACGATGAGCCAGTGCATGCACCGCCGCCATATTCGCTAACGGAACGGCAAAGCCTATGATCAGTGCCATTAGCGAGGTGCCGGCTTCGCCTCCCAGTCGAAATGCCACCGCCAGACCAATGTAGGAATTAAATCGAAAGGCGGTTTGCACGCCTGATTCGAAAATCATAGAGCCTGGCTTAAAGAGTGGTTTGGCTAACCAACCCAGCGCAATACCACTCGCCATGGCTATCAGTGCAACTTGTAGTAGCTTGCCCGTGGTGTGGAAGTCCAGGGGAGTGCGTGATGTGGATACAAAAAGCAGCGCTGGAAAAAGCACAAAGTAGACGAGTTTTTCTAGCCCTGCCCAGAAATTGTCACCCCAATCCGTGATGCGGATGAGTACATAACCTAAGAGGATGAGCAGAAAATCGGGGAGAAGAAGAGTTAGAACGTTCATAAATGCAGGCAAAGTTGGAACCCGATGGTACGACATTCGGCAAAACTTGCTGACTATGGGCCAATTTAGGGTTTTTGAACCGTATGACTCACAGGGTGGTTGTCATACGCGCCATCAGCAGAGACAATACGCGCCGACCCAATAGTAAATAGCGCGCCACGACCCTTTGGAGATTTCTATGATTCGACGTTCCTTGTTAGCTTTGTTCCTGATGTCTGTGGTGGCTGCTAACGGTTGGGCAGAGTCGCCTATCGTTATTAAATTTAGCCACGTGGTAGCGAAAGACACGCCCAAGGGTAAGGCAGCTGAAAAATTTAAAGAATTAGCTGAGATCGCCACCAAAGGCCGAGTCAAGATTGAGGTCTACGCTAACAGTACGCTTTACAAAGACAAAGAAGAACTCGAAGCCTTGCAGCTCGGTGCAGTGCAAATGCTGGCACCTTCGATGGCAAAGTTTGGTCCACTAGGTGTCAAAGAATTTGAATTATTTGACCTTCCGTACTTGTTTACTGATCAGCAGTCACTCGAGCGTGTGACTAATGGATCAGTCGGACGAGAGATGCTGAAAAGGCTAGAGACCAAAGGTTTGATTGGCCTGTCATTTTGGGATAATGGTTTTAAGATTATGTCGTCGAATCGTCCTATGCATGCGCCGACCGATCTCAAGGGTTTGAAGCTGCGTATTCAAGCATCGAAGGTATTAGACGAACAAATGCGTGTGCTGGGAGCTAATCCGCAAGTGATGGCTTTCTCAGAAGTGTATCAAGCGCTGCAGACGGGCGTGGTTGATGGCCTCGAAAATGTGCCGTCGAATTTGTACACCCAAAAAATGCATGAAGTGCAGAAGCACATGACGGTTACTAATCATGGATATATTGGTTATGCCGTTGTTGTAAATAAAAAATTCTGGGAAAAACTACCCGCCGATGTTCGCAGCCAACTTGATGCAGCGATGAAGGAAGCAACCGAGTATGCGAATAAAATCGCGCAGCAAGAAAATGAAGCTGCGCTCGATGCGATTCGTAAATCTGGAAAGACGGCCGTGTATATGCCATCTGAAGCAGAAAAAGCAGAATGGCGAAAAGTGATGTTGCCAGTGTATAAAACGATGGAAGAGCGAATTGGTAAAGATTTGATTGCAGCTGCTAGTAAAGCTGCTTCAGGTAAGTAAATTTTTTTGGTGCGTAACCTGAGCGTATAGGTCTAGCGATGAAATTTCTTGATCATTTAGAAGAATGGTTTATTGCCTTTTTGATGGCCGCTGCCACATTGATTATTTTTGTGGCCGTGGTGCATCGATATGCTTCAGGGCTACCGATTCCTGTCATACAAGATTTTCTGCTCCGCTTAAATACCAGCTGGGCTCAGGAGTTAACGATCTACCTATTTGTGTGGATGGCTAAGTTCGGCGCAGCCTACGGTGTACGAACTGGTATACATGTGGGTGTCGACGTATTGATTAATCGCTTAAATACGCCGCTGAAGAAAAAATTTATTTTGTTTGGTTTGTTAGCAGGTGCAAGTTTTACCGGCATCATCGCAGCCTTGGGTGCAGATTTTGTATATGAGCTGTCGAGCACATCGAGTACATCGGAGGTACTTGAACTACCCATCTGGATTGTGTATCTCGCTATCCCACTGGGTTCATCCCTGATGTGTTTTCGGTTTTTGCAGGTGAGCTGGAACTTTGCTCGAGGTGGAGAGTTGCCAGTGCATGATCATGCGCACGTCGAAGGACTAGTCCAGGATGCAGCGGAGGGTAGACAATGAACGCGCTCATCATTTTTGCCTTACTGATTGTATTGATGTTGAGCGGTATGCCGATATCCATCGCGCTCGGTCTGACAGTACTCACTTTTTTATTCACCATGACCGATG
>Ga0214919_10002578_pt1 | contig 28371 bp, 20 predicted proteins | sample LL1503_MetaG_FD_177994 | JGI IMG/M metagenome (GOLD analysis project Ga0214919, IMG submission 177994) | Freshwater microbial communities from Lake Lanier, Atlanta, Georgia, United States - LL-1503 | ecosystem: Environmental > Aquatic > Freshwater > Lake | place: USA: Georgia | collected... | reverse complement strand
TTTTAGAAAAATTCACCCAACTTGTTACCGACCCCAGTGTGCGCGTGCGGTTTCAGCTCGCCCTAGCCTTGGGCAATGTTGCGCTGGAAAAATCCGCGAACGCCTTGGCTGAATTAATTAAAAATAATGCTGCGGATACTTGGATCGTAGCCGCCGTGCTCAGCGCACCGCCCACTTATGCCCAGCCCATCTTTGATCGCCTCAACGCCAGCAATTTTCTAGCTAAACCGGAGGCGGCTGCCATCACAGCTCATTTAATTGAACTGAACGCCGCGACCGCCGACGGAGCGCGATTACACCAGATGATCACGTTCGTTGCGGCGAATCCCCGGGCGCCATTAGTCCAAGCCTTGGGCGCAGGTCTTCGCCGGAGCGGCACGACCATCGAGCAGGCCGACACGAAAAAGCAACTCACCCCAGCCTTCACGCGCGCGGCGCGCATCGCTCATGAGGCCACCGCCACGCCAGCGGCGCGCATCGAGGCCATCGAACTACTCGGCCTCCTGCCGCCGGCGCAGGCCCGCACCGCGCTCGCGGCGGGTTTATCCAAGGGACAACCGCCAGCAGTCCAGCGCGCGGCGATCAATGCTGTGGCCCAACATTATTCGACCGAGAGCACGCGTCTCCTCGTCGAGCATTGGTCCGATTATGACTCTACGGCGCAAGAGGCAGTTATCACGTTTCTCCTAGCCCGCGAGGTGAGTGCCCACACGCTGCTTTCAACCATTGCGGCCGGCGATATTTTGCCCAGTGCACTCAGCGCGTCGCAGGTGCAGTCGGTGGTGCAGCACAAGGACGCCAGCCTAGCCGCACGCGCTAAGCAGGTTCTTGCTTCGGTCATACCGCCCGCTCGCGCTGAGATGGTGGAGAAATTCCAACCCGCCCTCACTTTGAGCGGGGTCGCTGATCGCGGACAAACTATCTACCAGAGTCGCTGCTTCATCTGTCATCAAGCCGCTGGACTAGGCATAGCGCTCGGACCTGATTTGATTACGGTTAAGTCAAAGGGGCGCGCCGCCCTCCTTTCGGCTATTCTCGAACCGCACAAGGAAGTGGCTTCGCAATATATTGCCTACACGGTAAACACCAAAGCGGGCCAAACCCTTCAGGGTATTATCACCAAAGACGATGCCCGCAGCCTCACCTTAAAGATGCTCGGCGGAGTAGAGGTGAATATTCCCCGCGCCACGCTTAAAGGCAGTGCAAGTACTGGCCAGAGCCTGATGCCCGAAGGCTTAGAAGCCGGTCTCGATGTGCAGGGCATGGCCGATCTACTCACCTTCATTGAAGAGCTTAAATAAGCACCCACGGGGTGGCTTCCGCTACTCACCGCACACCTTAACCGTTACCCCCAAGGATTAAATTATGAGAAACTTTTTTCTTCTGCTCGGCTTACTAACCACGCTGACCGCATCGGCGGTCGTGAAAGTAGCCACCTTCGATGTCGATGCCACCCCCCCGCTGGGAGCTTCCCTGGCTTACGATGTGGCGATTCGATTGGATGAAATGACCCTCCGCTGCCGCGGGGTAGTTATTACCGGCTCGGGTGAACCCATCGTGCTCTGCGCCGTCGACTGGATCGGCATCGCCAATGAAGGTCATGACGCATTTCGGATCGCCTTAGCCAAGGCTGCTGGCACGACGCCTGACCGTGTGGCGGTTCATGTCCTGCACCAGCACGACGCCCCCGGCTGCGACTTCACGGCCGAACGCCTCGTTAAGGAACTCGGGGTCCAAGGCTACGCGCGTTTTAATGGAGATTATCAACGCGACGTTATTCGTCGGGCCGCCGACGCCATCCGAGTTGCCCTGCCCAACGCTCGCGAGGCCACGCACTGGGGTTGGGGTGAAGCAGTCGTCAATGAAGTAGCGAGTCAACGGCGCCTCCTCGGTCCTGATGGCAAAGTAAAATTTACGCGCACCTCATCCACCAAAAATGCCGCCATGCGCGCCGAACCTGAGGGCACCATTGATCCTAAAATCACCGCCCTGAGCTTTTGGAATAATGACGCGCCGATCGCCATCATCACCCACTATGCCTGCCATCCGCAGAGCTATTACCGGTTAGGTATACCGCATCCGGATTTTCCGGGTATCGCCCGTTTTATTCGTGCTCAATCGATGCCTTATACGCTGCAGCTCCACTTCAATGGAGCCGGCGGCAATGTAACCGCGGGCAAGTATAATGACGGCGCGTATGAAAATCGGATGATCTTGGCCCATCGACTCGCCGACGGAATGAAAGCCGCCTTCGAATCCACTAAAAAATCCCCGCTGGTTGCCGCGGATATTGGCTGGACGCGGGCACTCGTAAAACTCCCCATCGCCGCGCACCTTAATGAGGCCGACTTAATCCTAAAACTTAAGACCACCCCCCCCCGCGGCTATGTTTCCACGGCGGATCAATTGGCTTGGGTCACGCGGTATAAAGAGAATCACGGCGAAATCGATCTCAGCTGCTTACGCGTCGGCTCGGCTCGGATGCTGTGCATGCCCGGTGAACTTTTTGTGGAATACCAATTGGCCGCCAAAGCCATGCGACCCGATCTGCACGTCTGCATGGCCGCCTACGGCAATTATGGACCTGCCTATATCGGCATGAATTGCTCCTACGCAGAAGGAGGCTACGAAGTCGGTCCCCAGTCCTCCAACGTCGCCCCAAAAGTCGAACAAGTGCTTTTCGCCGGCATGAAGCAATTGCTCGAAGTTGAATAATCTTCGTCGTCACCTCGTCATCGGTTCCCGCCATACGCATCGGCTGGGGTTCGATGGTTTGCTCATACAATTTTATAAAAAATAAATTGGCGCCTACCCGCTTGCTATGGCTATCCGATTTTGCCCACCCCATGAAATCGCTCCTGATTCTACTTAGCCTAATCAATTTCGTATTCGCCCACGAAATAACCACGCATGAGCTACGCTGTGAATACCATCAAAATCCACTAGCCATCGGGACTACGCAGCCCCGCTTTTCGTGGAAAATCCAACCCATCGATTCTACGGCACGCGATGTGCGGCAAGTTGCGTACGAAATTCAGTGCGCGCATGAAGCTGATGGTTTTGCGCAAAAATTGCTCTGGAGCTCTGGGAAAATTGCCTCAGCAGCTACCGATCAAATCGTCTATGCCGGCTCCAGCCTCATCCCGCGGGATCGGATCATCTGGCGCGTCCGCGCCTGGGAAGCTGGCGGAGAAATTTCTGCTTGGAGTGAACCGGCTTCATTTGGCGTCGGACTACTCGAGCAAACAGATTGGACCGCCTTATGGATCAGCGCGCGCGATAACCACGCGTTTACCACTAAAGAAAATATCCAGAATTTTACCCGCGATCCTAAGCGCGGGCAAATTGTGCTGACCCCGGCAAAATATTTTCGCCAAGTATTTCAGGCCCCGCAGATCGCCCGTGCCACCCTGTATGCCACCGCGCTCGGAGTTTATACACTCGAGGTCAATGGCCGCCGCGTATCTGACGAACGACTAGCGCCGGGCTGGTCCGCCTATCAACGACGGATTAATTACCAAACTTATGATGTCACACAATTAATGCGCGAAGGGAAAAATGCGATCGGCGCTACTCTCGCAGATGGTTGGTACGCAGGCTACGTCGCCTACGGCTTGCTAACCGGTCAGGAAGGCCTCGCCCCCGGAATCGATGGACGTTATTATTACGGAATATCTCCAGCGATCCGCGTCCAGTTAGAGTTGGAACTCACTGACGGCACGCGCCAGACCATCAGCACTGACCAGCAGTGGAAAACAGCGCTCGGGCCTATCACCGAAAGCGATATTCTCATGGGAGAATCTTACGATGCCCGCCAAGAGTTACCCGGTTGGACAACACCTGAGTTTGATGATGCCAAGTGGGCCCTGGCCGTTTGCAAAACGGGCACCGCCTCAAAAATTGAGCCCCATCCCGGGGTACCCGTTCGAGCGATTGAAGAAATGGCCGCCCGCACCGTCCACGAACTTAAACCAGGCGTCTTCATCTTTGATCTCGGACAAAACATCTCGGGCGTAATCCGGCTCAAGGTGCAGGGTAAATCTGGGGACAAAGTAACCATCCGTTATGCTGAAGTTCTTCATCCGGATGGTAGTCTCAGCACTGAAAATCTCCGCAGCGCACGCGCGGTGGACACGTACATCTTGAAAGGTGATCCGGCCGGTGAAATTTGGACCCCAGAATTCACTTATCACGGCTTTCAGTATATCGAGCTTACTGGTTTTCCTGGCCAGCCAACCAGCGACGCGGTGACGGGTATCGTCATTCATTCTGACACCCCACGCCACGGCCGCTTCGCATGCTCCGACCCGATGCTCAATCGTCTCTATCAAAACATCGTTTGGACTCAGCGGGCTAATTTTTTCGAAATGCCCACCGACTGCCCGCAACGCGATGAACGCATGGGCTGGACCGGCGATGCGCAAATTTATGTGCGCGCGGCCACCTTCAACGCCGACATCGCGTCATTTTATACTAAGTGGCTGCGTGATTTAAACGACGATGCCTGGGACTATGGGGCCTACCCCGCCTATGCCCCCCGGCCGCTCGCTCGCCCTTATGAACACCACGCGGCCGGCTGGATGGATGCGGGCGTGATTTGTCCATGGACCATTTGGCAGGTTTACGGTGACACCCGCGTAATCACCGAACATTGGCGAAAAATGAATGATTTTATGGAATGGCGTAGAAAGCGGGATCCCCAGTTTACAGGCTCCAGCGATGATTGCGGTTTCGGCGACTGGCTATCGCTCGGCGAAGTGAAAACCCCGATACCTTTTATTGATTTAGCTTATTACGCCTATGATGCCCACTTGATGGCAGAAATGGCTCAGGCCACTGGCCAAACGGCTGACGTAGCCAAGTACGCCGCCCTCGCCACCAAAGTCACCGCCGCTTTTCAACAAGCCTATCTACTCCCCGGAGGTAAACTCAGCGTCCACAATCAGTCAGCGTACGCGATGGCCTTATTTTTTAACCTCATCCCCAGTGAACAGCGCGCCGCTACTTCAGCCCATCTCGCTGAACTCATAACAACCAACGGCAATAAAATGACTACCGGCTTTATCGGCACACGCCCGCTGTTGCCCGCGCTCTCAGCCAGCGGTCATCATGATCTCGCAGGCATCCTCATGCAGCAACACGCCTATCCCAGCTGGGGCTATGAAGTAGATAATGGCGCGACCACCATCTGGGAACGCTGGAATTCCTACACCAAAGGCAGCGGCAGCCATGAGCCGAGCATGAACTCATTTTCTCATTACGCCTTCGGGTCAGTAGCGGAATGGATGATGGCTGACCTCGCCGGTATTGACCGTTCAGCCCCCGGATTCGACCGCGTGCGCATTGCTCCGCGCCCCACGGGAACGATTACCCAAGCCGAAGCCTCCATGGAAACTCGCCACGGACCCTTAGCCGCTTCCTGGAGAATCGCCCATGGAGATTTTTTTGCGCAAATTACCGTTCCGCCAAATACCACGGCAGACGTAACCCTACCCGTCACAAGTCAAATCCTAGAAGGTGGCGCAAGCGCCCAAGGACGCCCCGGCATTCGCGAAATTAAAGCCAATCAGCTGACGCTCGGTTCCGGCACCTATCAATTCAGCGCCCGCTACTAATTACCGCCGGAGATTACTTTAAGTTCACGGCAGCGATCCGGTCTTATAAAAACTCTAACCAGTAATCGCGGGACCGCAGAAATATTTTCCGGAGCACGGGCTATTTTAAAAAAGGCGCACCTTGCGGTGCGCCTTTGTCTGGCCAAAAAATTACTGGGATCAACGGACCACAAACGTGATGTAACGAAAGGCACCGCGATAATAAACGAAGGCTAAATTTCGCCCATCCCGCAGCTCGCGCTTGGCCGAAGCGAGATCGGCGACCGGTACGCGATTCAATTGCACAATCACGGCCCCCCGCGGGAAAATCTGACTGTAGGCTGAATTTTCAGCTACTTCTGTGACCACGAGGCCATCGACGCGCTCATCGATTCGCAGTTCCTTGCGCACCTCAGCGTCCAAAGCCGTTACCGACACCCCCGGCAAAAATTCGCCGTTAGCTAAACCATCATCGGGCAGTTTACCCAAAGTAACTTCCTGAGTTTCTACCTTACCACCGCGGATATATTTCACGATGATCTTAGTGCCCGGCAACGTCTGCGCAATAATCAGCCGCAGATCATCCCGCGTCGTGACCGCCTTATTATTAATCGCCGTTATCACATCCTCCCGTTTCAAACCTGCCTTCGCGGCCGGACCATCCGCCGGATTTAGATCGGTAATGACAACGCCTTTGGTGTCCTTGGAAATGCCGAATCCTTCGGCTTCATCAGCTGTCAGCGCCTGCGTTTGCACTCCAAGATAGCCACGGGAAACCGTGCCCGTCTCAAGAAGACTGCTCATAATGCTGTTCGCCAGATTGATCGGAATAGAAAAACCGATACCGATATTGCCGGAGGAGGTAGAAATAATGGCTGAATTTATGCCCACCAGACGACCCCGTGCGTCGATCAGTGCTCCGCCGGAATTACCTTGGTTGATGGCCGCATCCGTCTGAATAAAATCCTCATAACCGGCGACTTCTTCGAGAATACCCACCCGGCGTCCGGTTGCTGAAACGATCCCCATCGTAACCGTCTGACCGACACCTAACGGGTTCCCAATAGCAAAGACCACGTCACCGACCCGAAGCTTGGCACTATCGGCCAAGGTGGCCGCAGGTAGATTTTCCGCATCGATCTTGATAACCGCCACATCTGTCTTGGGATCCGTCCCAATAACTTTGGCGGTGAGTTCCCGTTCATCGTTCAGCAAGACCTTCAACTCATCGGCTCCCTCCACCACGTGATTATTCGTAATGATATAGCCATCCTTGGAAACAATGACGCCAGACCCGAGCCCACGCTGCGTCTGCTCCCCACCCTTCAGACCTTGCTGACGGAGAAACTCTGGCACCTGTTGCCGAACAAGTTTGCTCGAATAAACTGAAACCACGGCCGGGCGAATACTTTCCAAAACATCCGCGTAACTGGTGACGACCGCTGATTTAAGTTCACTTATCGGCGTAGTATCAATTTTCAGGACCGGCTTTTTTACCACAGCCGCTCCCTTGCCCACCGCGCCAATGGCAGCAGGCTTATCGGTGGCGGCGAGATTCGCGGCCAAGCCGAGCGAGCAGATGGACAACGCGACCGCTAGAGCAACCGATGAGGTTTTCATAGAGAGATAGTGCGCACATTGACAACCGCCGCAAGGGACGGTTCCCCCACAAATCAGAAGCCCTTGATTTTAAATAAGCTAGTAACGCTTTCGTTCGTATTGATTCGCAAAATAGCCTCACCCAGCAAAGGCGCAATGCTCAGCACCGTGATCGGTAAACCACGAGTCTCGATCGGCACCGAATTAGTAGTAATCAATTCGTCGATGAGCCCACCCTTGAGGCGTTCATAGGCCATTTCATTCAGGACGCAGTGACTCACCGCGGCGCGAATACTCTTAGCACCATGTTCTTTAAGGATTTTAGCAGCCGCCGTGAGCGTACCCGCCGTCTCGGTGATATCATCAACGAGCAGTACGTCACAGCCATCAACTTCCCCGACGATGCTCATGGCCTTGACCGTAGTCGAACTGGTCCGCTTTTTTGCCACCAGACCCAAGGAAGCGCCCAACACATCCGCATAGGCTGAAGCCATTTTCATGCCCCCGATATCGGGAGAAAAAACCACCAAGTTGTTAATGCGCTGCGTTGCAAGATACTGAAAGAAAACGGGTGAAGCAAAAAGATGGTCTACCGGAATATCAAAGAAACCCTGAATTTGCTGACTATGTAAATCCATCGTCAGCACACGATGCGCGCCTGCCGACATGAGCAAATTAGCCACCAATTTAGCCGTAATCGGCACGCGCGGCTGATCCTTACGATCTTGGCGGGCGTAACCGTAGAAAGGAATGACCGCCGTAATGCGCTGCGCCGAAGCCCGCTTCGCGGCATCGATCATAATCAGCAGTTCCATCAAGTGATGATTCGTTGGCGGGCATGTCGACTGGATGAAATAAGCATCCGCTCCGCGAATGTTCTCATTAATTTTCACAAAGGATTCCCCGTCCGGAAAACAACTCACGGTCGCATCGCCCAACGGGACGCCGATGGACTGGCAGATCTCCTCTGCCAGTGCGCGATTGGATGAGCCGGAAAATATCTTAAGCTTCGTGTCCGTCATGACCTGCTAATTAACGGAGAAAGGGGCGAGCGCGAAGGTTATTTTATTTTTTTCTCACCGCTATTGATCAATTTGTAGCCCGGTCATCACTACACGGGAACTGGGGTTAAATTTTATGACAATTTTTGTCGAATCAGCACCTTCAGTTATCCGGAGATGACAGCCAGCGACGTTCAGCGCGCGCGGTGGCCATCCGATTGACGCTGATTGCAGCAGCGTTGTTGGCCACTGGCGGCCATTAGCGCTGGCAGCATATTTGTATCAACCGATGTGCTTAGTGCAAACTCCTAGCTAGTATCCGCGACTAAGCTGGGCATAAAAAAGCCCTGTTCCTGTGAACAGGGCTAGAACGGGGCCGCAGTTACTTTTTCTCGCTCACGGGTGCAGCCGCGGCCGGGGCCGCCACCGTTGGCTTAGCGGCAGGAGCGGGCCGGTCCTTGTTTACCTCTAGCACCACTTCTTCCGTCATGTCGTAGGAGGGATCAGCATAAAGCACGCTGGGAATGCCGAAGAGAGTCGGGCCAGATTTATCAACGACCAAAGTTGCGCCGCGGAGCTTGGCTAGGTTGTTTACGATCTTGGTGATTTCCTCGAGGAGGAGATCGCGATGGGTCTTGATCCGCTGCTGCAGCGAACGCTGGGTGTTAGTCCGGAAATTCTGCACCTCACCCTGCTTGCGCTGAATATCTTCCATTTTTTTCTGGGCCTCGGCTCCTGCTTTGCCGCGGGCTTCAGCCGTCAAGACGGTGTTGTTGGATTGCTCCGTAAGCTCCTTGTATTCGTCGACCATCGACTGACCTTGTTTATTAAGCTCTTCGACCTGTTCAGTCGCTTTTTGCTCAGCATCACGAAACTTGAGGTTGGCCTCTTCCGTTTTGTAATGGCTGTCGTAAACTTTAGCCATGTCGACAACAACGAGTTTAACCGCAGGCTGCGCGAGCAGAGCGATCGAACTAGCGCCGAAAGCGGCCAAGGTGAGGAGGGAGCGGATCATCTTATTCATAGCGGGATGGATATATGAGGGGGTTAGAAGCGGGTACCAAAGGAGAAGTTAAATTGCGTCCCCTTTTTGTTAAATTTATCGCTGGTTAAGGGAACACCAAAATCGAGGCTGAGTGGGGCACCGGCGACAAAAAGGCGGAGACCGAGCCCGACGTTGTCGTTGTATTGGGCGGGGCTAAAGTCGTACGCATCTTTGTTGGCAAAGCCCCCATCGTAGAAAAAGGCGAAGCGGACCGGCTTAACGACATCGAAAGAATATTCTAAGCTGACAAACCCATAGGTTTTACCGCCAATCGGCTCACCACTAGCATCTTTGGGCCCAACCGTACGAAATTCGAAGCCGCGCAATGTTTGCGGACCGCCCAAAAAGAACCGATCATAGAAGGGCACATCAGGAATGTAACTAAAGCTCTGGGTTTGGGCTACCCCCTGGCTATCAAAATAGTTGATGGTTTTAGTCTGGCTCTTAGCGCTGGCGCCAAAGCTCTCCGTTACACCGACTCGCCCGATCAAAGAAATCACTTGCTCCTGGAATTCAGCGATGGGGAAGAATTTCGAGCCACGGAACTCCATTTGATAATAATTATTATCTCCCCCGAGCGGTCCGCCAGCTACATTGAGGGAAAGCGATCCATAATTACCGCGCGTAGTATTGATCATTTTATCGCGCGTATCTTGCGTGAGGCTTAGCCCGACTTTGGAGGTGCTCGTCTTGCCGGAAGCAGCCAGAATCGGGAAGGGCGCGCCCGCCGCGACGTTGCCAATATCAACCACTTCATAGACGTACGAGAGCCGTCCCTCGAGCCAGTTGAATAGCCGCTTACGCAGGTAAACTTCTGCGCCCGTGCGGATTTCCTGATAATAAGAACTATTATATTCCGAGGTCGTGCGAAAAGCTTGAAAACCTAAAGCCAGCTCACGCTCGAATAACCAAGGCTCTTCGAAAGCGAGCACCACCTCACTGCTTTGCGAACCAATCTGAAAACGCAGTCGGAATTTCTGCCCGTCGCCTTGGAAAAACGACCGCCGATTAAATAGATCGAAATTAGATTGGGTGATTTCAGCAAATACTACCGCCCGCTCCAGCGAACTAAAGCCAGCGCCAAAAGTCAGATTACCCGTACGCGCTTCGCGAACCGAAATCTTCAAATTACGACGGCCGGGGATGTTGGTCGACTCCGGCGTCACATTAATGGGGTCTTCGAAGAAGCGGGTATTTTCCAGGCGCAGCTTGCTAATTTTTAGCATCACGGAGCTGAAAACATCACCGGGTCCAATCACCAGTTCGCGCAGGATGACAATACTCTTAGTCTTACTATTACCTTCAATCTTTACCGACTCGACCTGGAACTTCTCGCTCTCGTTAATCTGATACTCCAGATCGATATTGCCGGTCAGCAAATTGGGTTTACGCACCAAGCGCACCCGCGTTTCTAAGTAGCCATCGCGACCATAAAATTCCTCCATCGTTTCGACGTCTTTGTCTAACTTGGAAGGCGTGAAAACGTCGCCCTTTCTCTGCCGCGGCAGAAAGTTTAGTAAACGCGCGGGGTAGAGTTTGTTGCCGGTAAAGGTGATATCACCGATTTTATAGCGGCGGCCTTCATTGACTCGAATAGTGATAACGAGCCGATCGGGTTTGGGATAATCAAAAGAAATTTTGTCCTCAGCGATTTCGACATCCAAGTAACCCTCTTCCTTAAAGTAGTCGCGCAACTTTCCGAGATCCGTGTCAAATTCATCATCCTTCAACCGGCCACCTCCGGTAAGCCAAGAGAATATATTCCATTTCTTAGTTTCGATTTCCCCACGCAGCTTACGGACTTTTACGTGATCATTGCCGATGAAATTAATTGCGCTGATGCGAACTTTGGCGCCTTCCCGCACCTTAAAATTTACCGTGGCGAAACCTGTATTCCGATTGCGATCTAAACTGAAAGTAACCTGCGCTTGGTTGAAACCATTCTTTTGATAAAATTCGTAGATTTTTTGCGCATCGTCCTTGATCTGTCGTTCATCAAGGGCCCCGTTGGCCACGGTCTTGATCTCTTTTTGTAAACGCTTATCCTTGTATGCTTTATTGCCCTCATAGCGCACCCCGAGCACTCGAAATTTAGGCGTCACTTCCAAGATTAAATTCACTCCGTTGCCAGCGATCGTCTCACGCTTGACCTCAATAAATTCAAACAGGCCGGTTTTGTAGAGCGAGCGGATGTCGCGATCAATCAGCGACTCATCAAGGTCCGTATCTTCACGCAGCGCCATATTAGCCCGCACGATTTGCTCGTTAACATTGGCCATCCCCACGAACTTGATGGTAACGGTTCCAATATGATAAACTGGTTCAGCCGCGGCGGGGGGTTGGTCTGCAGCGGTTTGGGCTACAGACATAGCCCACCCCGAAAACAGGGAAATTGATAGAAGCAGAACCCGGAAAATCGGGTTATGGTGTGAAGTTTTCAAAGCGTGTAATTTCTTGAAGGAAAGTTAGTTTCAAATCACCTACTGGTCCATTGCGCTGCTTGGCAACGATTAAATCCACTGCGTTGGCAGCGGTCTGAAATTTCTCATCAGCATCTTTAGGGCGGGATAGCATTATAACGACGTCGGCATCTTGCTCGATAGAGCCAGATTCACGCAAATCCGACAAGCGGGGAGTGCGATTATCCTTTTCCGACGAGCGGTTTAGCTGACTTAGAACAATAACGGGGAGATCTAGTTCCTTCGCCATCGCCTTTAATCCACGAGAAACTTCTGCGACCTGCTGCTCACGCGGGGCGCGCGAGTCGGTGCCATTGATGAGTTGAAGATAATCAACGATGATTAAACCGAGCTTCTTGCGAGCGTATATGCGTCGGGCTTTAGCCCGCATCTCCATGATAGTTAATGAGCTAGAATCATCTACAAGGATAGGGGTTTTCTTAAATTCCTCCGCCGCCTGACCGAGTGCATTGACCTCCCGACCGTCGCGACCGACCAAACCGTCGCGCAGCAATTTCATATTCACCCGCGAGCGAGCACAAAGCATACGCAGCGCGAGTTGGGATGAACTCATTTCTAGCGAAAAAATGAGCGTGGGCACCGGATCACCTTTGCCGGGCTTGGGTAGCGCGGCAGCTTCCGCAATATTGAGCGCAAAACTCGTCTTACCCATCGAGGGACGTGCCGCGATGATGATCATCTCCTGCCGTTGAAAACCAAAGGTCATCGCATCGAGGTCCTTAAACCCAGACGTCACCCCAGTCAGCTCACCCTTTTTCATGAGTAGCTTTGCGATGACAGTATTAGCCTCCTTGATCGATTCTTTGAGTTCCTGGGCGCTGTCGCTCACGCGATCTTGGGTAACCTTAAAAAGATCTTGCTCGACCTTATCGACGAACTCCTCGAGCCCGCCGGAAAAGCTGTAAGCTTGTTCAACCGCCCCCGTCGCCACTTTAATCAGCTCACGCAGCAGGTGTTTTTCGCGAACTTTCTCAATAAAATAGCCGGCATGTGCCGTGGTCGGAATCTTATTGGTGACCTGCATCAGGTAAGCGAACCCACCAACGGCCTCTAATTGGCGGCGAGTTTTCAACTCCTCGGCGAGCACCTCAAGCGTCACCGGGGTGCTCTTCTGATAGAGCTCAATGATTACCTCAAAAAGCAGGCGATTCGCTGGCACATAAAAACAATCACCCGCTAAACGGGCTTCCAAACAGCGGGCCACGGTGTCGCTGCCATCGAGCAGACAACACGCAATAACATGCTCCTCGGCCTCTGTGCTATAAGGCGGAGATCGATCCGGCCGAGCAGACGGCAGGGTCTGCTCAGCCGCTGGCTGACCACGCCGGGAAATATCGGGCGCTTGGGCCATGTCCGGTCAGAATCGAACGTCGCCGAGACGTTACTGAGCAGCGGGCTCGATCGGGTTTTCGGAAACGACGTCGATCGACAACTCGACGCTAACTTCAGCGTGCAACTTGATCTTCACTTCGTGTTTACCAAGCGTCTTGATCGGATCGCCCAGATGAATGCGGCGCTTCTCAATAGTAATACCAGCGGCCACCAGCTTCTCATGGATATCATTCGAAGTGACTGCGCCGAAGAGTTTGCCGCCCTCGCCCGTCTTAACGGCGATGGCGATGCCCACCTTCTGGATCTGCTTGGCTAAAGCCTGGGCCCCATCGAGCTCTTGGACTTCGCGGAGACCGCGGGCCTTCTTCAGGGCTTCGACGCGTTTGCGATTAGCCACGGTGAGCGGCACTGCTTTGCCTTGGGGCAAAAGATAATTACGCGCGTAACCGGCGCGAACTTTGACCTGGTCGCCTTCGGCGCCAAGGCCGTCGACCGGTTTGAGGAGGAGGATTTCGTGATTAGCCATGATCGGATCTGGGTTGATGAATTGAGTTTAAATTAATGGTAAGTCGGTGCCTTAAAACGGCACATCTTCGTCGAGATTTTCTTGCGCGGCAGGAGCGGCAGACTTTGGGGCGCTACTGCGAGGAGCTGGAGCGGCATAACGGGGCTCGCTGCCGCCCTCGCTCCCGCCAGCACCTGGCGCGGCACCATCAGCTCGACCGCTACCGAGAAATTGAAAATTCTCTAAAACAACCTTCATCCGACTACGCTTCTCCTTGGTTGTCTTGTCTTCCCATTGATCGAGCCGCAAACGGCCTTCGACAAATAGAGGGCGCCCTTTGGTGCAATATTTAGCAATGGTCTCACCCTGCTTACTCCAAGCCTCGACATCGATGTAAGTAACCTCTTCCCGCTCGCCTCCGCTCTCGTCCTTGAATTTACGATTCACCGCGAGGCTGAACTGACAAATGGCCGTGCCCTTGGGCGTGACCCGCAATTCGGGATCACGCGTCAAATTGCCGATAAGCATCACTTTGTTAAGATTGGCCATGGTCGTTGGGGGGGGGTAAAGAGAGGCCGACTTAAACGTTCTGCACCAGTGCGCGGTAGACCGTGCTGTTCAGCCGTAGGCGCTCGTGCAGTTGGGCCGGCGCCGCCGCGGGGGCCGCGAAATTAACTTGAACATAAACGCCGCCAGGAAATTTATCGTCAGTTTTACGGACGAACTCGCGGCGGCCGAGATTTTCGACCGCGGTGACTTCGCCTTGCACGGCGACGATCTCTTTCTTCACGCTCTCGATGATTTGCTCCACGGAGTCTTCTTTACCGCGGTTATCGAGGATGATGGTGGCTTTATAATTACGCTTGGTCTGGCTCATGGTGGTCTCGGCGGTTAAGGGTATTCATGGCTTCAGCCTGCCCGCGATTAATTAGCAGGCGGAGGCCGTCCACAAAGGTGGTTAGTTTTTGATCAATTAGTATGGTTTGTTCTGGAGAAAATTTTTCGAGCACAAAGTCTTTGATGTCCATCGCGGCGGGTCGCGGTGACCCGATGCCGAGCCGGTAGCGAACGAATCCGCTGCCGAGGTGCTCAAGGAGGCTGGCCACGCCGTTGTGACCGCCGGCGCTGCCGCTGACTGAAACCTTCACTCGGCCAAGGTCGATCGTGAGATCGTCGTAAGCCACGGTGAGGGCATCCACCGCAATTTTATGAAAATCAAGCAAGGCGCGCAAAGCGCGTCCGCTATCATTCATAAAGGTCTGCGGTTTGACCAGTAAGCGAGTGATCCCCGGCCGAGCGTCCCAACGAGCGATTTCAATCTCGAAGCGGGATTCAGTTTTCCACTTGAGACCTTCGGCGGCAGCTAACGCCTCAACTACGGTAAAACCGAGGTTGTGACGGGTGCCGGCGTATTCGCGCCCAGGATTGCCCAGACCAGCGATCAGCGTGATAGACATGACTCAAAGAACAGCGTGCAAAACGGCTGGCCCGCGAACGGGCCGGCCGTGAACTAAAATTACTTCTTGGCCGGAGCGGCCGCTTTCGCGTCGCCCTTGCCAGCGGGAGCGGCCGCTTTCGCGTCGCCCTTGCCAGCGGGAGCGGCCGCTTTCGCGTCGCCCTTGGCGGCAGGAGCGCCCGCTTTCGCGTCGCCCGGCTTGGCCGCAGCATCGCCGGCGGCCGGAGCCGCAGCGGTACCGTCGGCAGCAACGGCGCCCTCGACTGGAGCCGCGACCACGGCAGCCACTTCTTCGGCTGGCGGTTCGACGCAAAGTACGACGGTTTGATTTTTATCATCAAGGTACTCAACGCCCGCGATAGGGCTGAGTTCGCTGACGTGAATCGCTCCACCGACCTTGAGGTCAGTAATATTAACTTCGATGAAATCAGGCAGATCCTTCGGCAAGCAGCGGATGCGCAAGCGATGGGCGGCGGTCTCGAGAATACCACCCTCGGTCTTGACGCCGTAAGCTTCGCCGACGACGAGAATGGCAACATTGATAATCATCTTCTCATTTTCCTTCACTTCTTGAAGGTCGAGATGGAGATATTTATCGGTGATTGGGTCGCGTTGAATTTCCTGTAAAAATGCGAGCGCAGAAGCTCCGGCTTCGCGCTTGAGCTCAATGAGAGCGGAGCGGCCCGAGATCGCCTTGCGCAATTTGATAAATTCCGGCGCATTAACGGCGAGATTCTGCGCCTTCGTATGCTTGCCATAGAGAATCGCGGGGATTTTCTCGGCTTTACGTAAACGACGGGAAGCGCTGCGACCTGTGCCCTCGCGGGGCGTGACGGTAAGTTGGTATGTTTTCATAGTTTCGTTCCCCCTGTGACTCCGGAATTGGAGGCAGGCGTAATGGAAAAGGGTGCAGAGTTGACAAAGCGCTGGGCAGAGATGCAACCAAAACTTTTCTCCCCCTCGTAAAAACAGCTATTTTTACAGGAGAGAGAGATTGACAAGGTCGCCAGCTCCTATCTTTTTGGCCATTCTTCAGTTAAATTGCCTGGTAGCTCAGTGGTAGAGCAGGTGACTGTTAATCACTTGGTCGCTGGTTCGATCCCAGCCCGGGCAGCCATTTTAGGCCAACGACTCACCCTCGTTGGCTTTTTTATTTAAATGGTTATGGTTGTTATATTTAAGACAAAAAATATCCACTCAGCTCGCCGAATGCCTTCCGCTTTGATCTGCACTGGACGGCTGGGCAAGACTGCAGGTAGCGTGAAGGTCCTTTTTCCATGAAAATAAATCGACTCTTCGCCGCGCTCCTTATCTCCGCTAGCCTTAGCTTGGCTGCGGAGGTTTCAAAAATTGAACCAACCGTAGCGGCCGCGCTGGTCGCTGCGGGCAAGGCGGTGCTGGTTGATGTCCGCGAGCCCACCGAGTGGGCCGAGACTGGTGTCGTCGCAGTCGCGACCTTGCTCGCCAAAAGTGATTTCGATGGGGCGCAAACTACGTGGAAACCCTTTCTCGAAAAAAATAAAGACCAGCAAATTATTCTCTACTGCCGCTCAGGCAATCGGTCGGGGATCGTGGCCAAGGCGCTCGCCGAAAAAGGTTTTAAGGTCGCCAATGCTGGTGGATTCAAAGCTTGGGCAGCTGCTGGTCAACCCGTGCGCAAGATCGGCTCGCAGCCATAAGCCTAGCTTGGTTAAACTGACAACGGTCACCGCGCTGCTCCAAAAGAAATTTCATTACTAAAAGCGGCAACAAAGTCTTTTGCCGCTCTCGAGAGATTTAGCTTCTCGTCATCGCTTGATGATGGCTAAAAATTACGGTCAGTTTCTCTCCTCGTTAACCCCGTCAAGATGTTGCCTCGACCGTTTTGCGGTCACCCCGAAGTCCTCTTATTTTTAGGCTGCCCACTCACACCTCGGCATGAGGCCGTCTGCCTGAGAATTATTATTAGACGTCACTGTTAAAGATCCATGATTCGCTCCGCCCTGCTCTCCATCCATTTGTTCGTTCTGGCTTTATTATTTTCTGTTGCCAGCGCCGCGACTAATTTGCCGCGGGTGCAGTTCAATCGCGATATTCGTCCGATTATGTCGGACACGTGTTTTCACTGTCATGGTTTTGACGCCAAGAGTCGTAAAGCGGGTCTGCGACTCGATCGTCGCGAAGATGCCCTCCAACCCACTAAGCACGATCTGCTGCCCATCGTGCCGGGCCAACCCGATGACAGCGAAATCATCCAACGCATCATGGACGTGGTTGATCCGATGCCGCCGCTTGAAATGCACAAGCAACTCACGCTGGAGCAAAAAGAGCTTTTTCGCCGCTGGGTGGCAGAGGGCGCGGTTTATGAACCGCACTGGGCTTATGCGCCGCTGACTCGCCCGGCGGTTCCCGGCAAAAAGAAAATAAACCCGATCGATGCCTTTATCCGCGTGCCACTGGCGGCCAAAAAAATCACCCCAGCCCCCGAAGCCGATCAAGCTCAACTGCTGCGCCGGCTCTCACTTGATCTGACAGGATTGCCCCCTACCCCAGCGGAAACCGCCGCCTTCCTCGCGGATTATTCCCGCAACGCCTACGAGAAACAAGTCGACCGGCTCCTCGCTTCGCCGCACCACGGCGAACGACTCGCCGTGTGGTGGCTCGATGTGGTCCGCTTTAGCGACACAGTTGGTTTTCACGGCGATCAAAATCAACGCATCTTTCCCTATCGCGACTACGTGATCAATGCCTTCAACGCCAACAAACGCTTTGACGCATTCACGATTGAGCAGCTCGCCGGCGATTTGTTACCCAACCCGACCACCGAACAACGCGTTGCCACGGGTTATAATCGATTGAACATGATGACGCGCGAAGGGGGCGCGCAGTCCGCTGAATACATTGCAAAGTATGGCGCCGAACGCGTGCGGGCCGTCTCGACTGCTTGGCTGGGGAGCACCTTCGGCTGCGCTGAGTGCCACGACCATAAATTTGATCCGATCAAAACCCGCGACTTTTATGAGCTGCAGTCATTTTTCGCCGATATTAAACAATGGGGCGTCTATAATGATTATGATTATACGCGTAATCCTGAACTTAAAGGTTTCACCAACGACTTTCCTTTCCCGCCAGAAATAGAGGTGGCTAGCCCTTATCTTGCCGTCCGCCAGCAACGCACCGAGGCCGAACTCACCGCGTTAATCACCACGATGCGGCAGCGTGCAGTGGAACCCACCGGCGCGGCGCATTATGCCACATGGATTGACGAAACCCGCGCCTATCTTGATCGCGTGCCCAGCGGTTGGGAGCCCGTCAAAAATGCGACCACTGAGTTTCGCCTGCGCGACAAGGTTATCCCCGCTCATCCACTGAAGATCGAACCCGATGGCACTTTGCGCTTAGAAAAATCCCTCGAGTTCCGCGAAAGTCTCCGGCTCACCTTCCGCCCCGATCAAGGGCGGGTAACGGCGATCAAAATCGAAGTCCTCTCGGCGGTTGTCCCGATCGAAAATCCCGTGTGGAGATACCCCGTCGCTCCCCTCACCGTCAGCGCTAGTTTACAAGACGCTCAAGGAAAAATTCGTAACCTTAAAATAGTATTCGCTGATGCCTCGGCCAAAATGGATCGTTTTATTAATGGCACCGAATTTCACGGCATCGCGGCCGGCTGGAGATTACCCACTCCGGCCAAAACAGAAACCCTGACGGGAGTTTGGCTGCTAGCCGAGCCACTCACGCTCGCTTCCGGGGAATCACTGCTGGTCACGGTCGCCGGCGAAGAATTGCCAACTTTGCGGCTGGCTACGAGCCACCTCGGGGCGCCCCAGCCACTGGAAGTCGCTTCGCCGGTTACCTTAGCCGCGTTGTCAGCCTCGACGCGCAATCCGACGCAGGAAAATCTTTTAATCGATACCTGGCTCATGAGTACCGCCGCTGACCCCGCGGCCTTTGCCCGTTACCACCAGACCAACGCAAAATTAAACGAGCTCCGCGGCGGCAAGGCCATGACCATGGTGACCGAGGCCGTCGCACCGCTGACCGTGCGCGTCTTACCCCGCGGGAACTGGCAGGATGAATCCGGTCCCGTGGTGCTGCCCGCCACCCCCAGCTTTCTGCCTGGCCGGCGCGAGAGCAGCGCTACGCAGCGCCTAACTCGCCTCGACCTAGCGCAGTGGATCGTCTCGCCGGATAACCCCATCACGGCGCGCGCCGTAACCAATCGAATCTGGGCCATGTATTTTGGCACCGGCCTCAGCGCCGCCGTCGATGACCTTGGCTCGCAAGGTGAACTCCCCTCCCACCCCGAACTGCTCGATTGGCTCGCGAGCGAGTTTCGCGACGGCGGCTGGGATTTGCGTCACCTCATTCGCCTCATCGTCACGAGCGCGACCTATCGGCAAAGTAGTGCGTTTCGCCCTGAACTCCGGGAAACTGACCCAGCTAATCGCCTGCTTTCTGCCCAAAATCCTCGCCGACTCGAAGCGGAATTCGTCCGAGACAACGCGCTCTTCATTGCGGGTTCGCTCGATTTGCGTGACCTCGGCGGCCCGAGTGCCAAGCCCTACCAACCCGCCGGTTATTACACCGCGTTGCAATTTCCCGACCGCGACTACCTCGCGAGCAACGCCGACGCGCAGTGGCGGCGCGGGGTCTACTCTCATTGGCAGCGCACTTTCCTGCACCCGATGCTGGCGAATTTTGATGCGCCCGCCCGCGACGAATGCACCGCCCAACGAGTCAATAGTAACACGCCGCAACAAGCGCTGACGCTGCTCAACGATCCCACCTTCGTCGAATCAGCGCGTCTCTTCGCTGCGCGGATTATCGCCGAGGGCGGTAAAAATGATACGACCCGTTTACGTCTCGCCTTTCAATCGGCTCTCGCGCGCCCACCCAAGTCAGCTGAATTAAAATCCCTGAAAAAATTTCTCAACACGCAGCGTCTCACCTATCAGGCCGCACCCGCCGAGGCGGAGAAACTTTTGCGCGTTGGCTTGGCCCCACCGAGTATCGGCGAGCCCGCCGAGCTCGCCGCCTGGACGACCGTCGCCCGCGTGCTCCTTAACTCTCAGGAAGTCATCACCCGCTACTGACTCTGACCATGCCCCCCTTCGACCCTATCCAACACGCGCTCAGCGTTAATCGGCGCACCTTTCTCACGCAAAGCGCTTACGGCCTCGGCGGCATCGCCCTTGCTCTGCTGCAAAATAAACTCACGGCGGCCACCGGCGGGGCCCTCTCGCCCTCCGCGTTGCCGCCGGGTTGGAGCGGCCATTTGCGCGAAGCCCATCTGCCCGTTCGCGCTAAACGCGTGATTTATCTTTGCATGGCTGGCGGACCCTCGCAGTTCGAAACTTTCGACTGGAAGCCTCAACTCAAAGCGCTCGACGGCCAACTGTTCCCCCCCTCGTTCACGCAAGGCCAACAAATTGCTCAGCTCCAAAATTCGGTACTCAAGGCGCGCGGCCCGTTCACAAATTTCCAGCGTCACGGTCGCGCGGGCATCGAGATCAGCGATCTCTTCCCCCATATCGCGAGCGTCGCGGACGATCTCTGCGTGATTCGGTCGATGCAGACGGAGCAGATCAATCATGACACCGCGCATGCGTTCATGAACACCGGATCAATTATCAAGGGCCGACCGAGCATGGGCTCTTGGTTACTCTACGGCCTCGGCGCAGAAACCCAGGATCTCCCCGGCTTCATTGTGCTCAACTCACAGGGTAAATATGGGCTGCAGCCCATCTCCGCCCGTCAATGGTCCAGCGGCGTGCTGCCAAGTCGTTATCAGGGGATTCAGTTTCAAGCCCGCGGGGACGCGGTTCACTATGTCGGCAATCCCGATGGCGTGTGTCAAAGTACCCAACGCCAAGTCATCGATGAAATTCGTCATCTGAATAACTTGCTCGCGGAAAAAACGCATGACCCCGAGATCGCAACGCGCATCGCGCAATACGAGCTCGCCTTTAAAATGCAGAGCAGTGTTCCCGAGCTGACCGATTTCAAAAATGAACCGGCCGCGATGCTCGACCTTTACGGCATCAAGGAACCCGGCGATGGCAGTTTTGCCTCGAACTGCTTGCTCGCGCGCCGACTCGCCGAGCGCGGCGTGCGCATGATCCAGCTTTACCACCGAGCGTGGGACCATCACAGCGACCTTGAGCCCGGCATGAAGACCGCCGCTAAAGACGTTGATCAAGCGACCGCGGCTCTCATCAAAGATCTGAAACAGCGCGGTATGTTGGATGACACGCTTATCCTGTGGGGCGGAGAGTTCGGTCGCACGCCGATGGGCCAAGGCACTGGGCGGGATCACCATATTTTGGGCTTCAGCGTGTTCATGGCAGGCGGCGGCGTGAAAGCGGGAACCGTCTACGGTTCAACCGACGAGCTCGGCTACCGCGCGCTGGAAAATCCCGTCAATGTCCACGATCTCCATGCCACCATGCTCGCGCTCATGGGCGTTGATCACCGCCGGCTTAATTCAAAATATCAAGGTCTCGACGTACGGCTCACGGGCATCGCCGGTGAAGTCGTCAAGGGCCTCATGGCCTAAGGCGAGCCGTCAGCCTTCGCCGCCCCAGTCTCGCAACATCCCCCATAAAATTAGGCGCCAACAATAGCCTAACCAGAGTCTATCCTGAAAAATAAATCCTGATCATCTTACCTTGGAAAAAATACCCCGCATGAACCTATCCTCACCCCGCCTCCTCTTACTCACGCTGGGATTCCCGCTCATTTTAGCTGCTGCCAGCGGCCCCGGCTATGAACAGCGGCAGCTCTCAGAAAAGTTTTTTAGCGAAGGTGCCGTTTTTGCTGATCTTAATCGCGATGGTCATCCCGATGCCATTGGCGGTCCATTTTGGTATGAAGGACCGACTTTTGCACAGCGCCACGAAATTTACCGGCCCGCTCCGTTCGACCCGCTCGGGTACTCCGATAATTTTTTCACCTTCAGCCACGACTTTAACGGGGATGGCTGGGCCGACGTGCTCGTCTTGGGTTTTCCTGGCATCGATGCGTCTTGGTTCGAAAATCCGGGCCTCCGCGACCTACCGTGGCGCCGCCATGTCGTTTTCCTTCCCGTGGACGGTGAGTCGCCCGTGCTCGGTGACCTGCTTGGTACCGGTTACCCAGTACTGATCTGCGCCAGCGGCGGCCGCTTAGGCTACGCGGCGGCTGACCCACGGGATGCAGTGCGCCCTTGGACCTTTCACCCGATCAGCCCACTGGGGCTGTGGAACCGATTTACCCATGGCCTCGGTTTCGGCGACCTGAACGGCGACGGCCGTGCTGATATTCTTGAGAAAAATGGCTGGTGGCAGCAACCGGCTTCATTAGTTGGCGATCCCGGCTGGGAATTCCACCCGTATCCTTTCGCGACCGCCCCGGCTCCCGGCGGCGCGCAAATGTTAGTCACGGATGTGAATGGCGACGGACTCGCTGATGTCGTCACGAGCCGCCACGCCCACGGCTACGGGCTCTCCTGGTTTGAACAAATCCGCACGGCCGCTGGAGCGATTAGCTTTAGTCCACATACTATTCTTTCCGAGAATCCTGAGACAAAAATCTCCGGGGTGCAATTCTCCCAACTGCACGCGCTGGCCTTGGCGGACGTCGATGGCGATGGCCTGCCTGATATCATCACCGGCAAACGCTGGTGGGCTCACGGGCCGAAAGGAGATGCCGATCCGGCCGGGGCACCCGTGCTTTACGCCTTCCTGACTCGGCGTGCGCCCGACCACACCGTCACTTTTGAGCCACGCTTACTCGATGATAATTCGGGAATCGGCACGCAAGTCTACGCGGCTGATGTTAACGCCGATGGCCGCGCTGACTTCATCGTCGGCAACAAACGCGGAACCTTCGTCGTCCTTTCGAAAAATGCGGTTCAGCAAAAATGAGGATCCGGCTCAGCCCATTTTTATTTTTCCGGTTCTGCTTCCTGCCGTTGCTGCTGGGTTCACTGCGCGCCGACGCGCCCGCCGCGCCGCTCAGTTCGCCGGCAGCGCAACTAAAAATGTTTCATGTTCCACCCGGCTTTGAAGTTCAGTTGGTGGCGGCAGAACCCGGAATCCAGAAGCCTCTTAATCTCAATTTCGACTCGGCTGGCCGTCTTTGGGTAACGGGCACCACTCTTTATCCCTGGCCGGCGCGCGCCGATGCCCTCGACCGGCCCATCGCCAGCTTTGAGCATAATTGGAATAGCAACGGCATCGCTTTTCGCGCCGCGGCCTCCCCGCCCCCGCCTAAGGAACTCGGTCTTGATACCGTGCGGGTACTTTCTGATTTCGACCCAGTCACAGGTCACGCTCGGCGCATTTCGGTTTTTGCGGAAGGCCTGAATATTCCGGTCGGGATCGTCCCCCTCCCGCGTCCACCCGGCGCGAAAGGTGATACCGTGATCGTGCACTCGATTCCCAGCATTTGGCGATTAACCGACACCGATGGCGATGGCCGCGCGGATGTGCGCGAAGAATTATACACCGGCTTTGGCTTTAAAGATACGCACGGCATGGCGTCTAATTTCACCTACTGGGTCGATAGCTGGATTTACGGCACGCACGGTTTTGCCAACCACAGCGAGGTACGGGATCGCTCGGGCCGAGTGACCGTGCTTGATAGCGGCAACACCTATCGTTTCCGGCCGGATGGCTCGCATTTTGAACAATGGACGCATGGCCAGACCAATCCCTTCGGCTTAGCGTTCGATCCCCGCGGCGATATCTATACCGCCGACTCACACTCCAAACCCGTTTACCTGCTCGTGCATGGCGGCTTTTACGAAGGTATCAACAAGCAGCATGATGGCTTAGGCTTTGCTCCCCCAATCACGCTCGATGATCACGGCTCGAGCGCCATCGCCGGCATTACGTATTACGCCGCCACCCAATTTCCCGAAGAATACCGCGGCAACCTTTTTAATGGCAATCCCGTCACCCGCCGCATCAATCGCGACCGGCTCGATTGGACTGGCTCCACGCCTCAAGCAATCCGCATGCCGGATTTTCTCACGTGTGATGACCCGGCTTTTCGCCCGGTGCAAGTGAAGCTGGGTCCGGATGGCGCGCTCTGGATTGCTGATTTCTACAATCCCATCATCGGCCATTATGAGCAGCCCCTGACGCATCCAAACCGTGATCACGCGCACGGTCGCATCTGGCGCATTGTTTGGCGCGGTGAGGATAATTCCGTCCGTGCTCCTGTGCCCCCCGATTTTTCAACTGCGAATGCATCAGCGCTCGTGAGCAAACTAGCGGATGATAATATTGTCGTCCGCACGCTTGCGACCAACGACCTCGTCGAGCGGCTCGCTGCGGCCAGCGCCGTTCCTGCCCTGCGCGCAGCGGCGGGTAAATCCGCGGTGCTGCCGACCGCTTTCGCCCTCGAACGACTTAATGCTACTGATGATCAAAAATTATTTGCGCCCCTCGCTACCGCTACGACTGATAGCGATGCCGCCCTCACCGCCTTGCGCGTGCTCGCGACTCGCTCGAATCTTGGCGGCCACGGAGAGAAATTCTTCACAGACCTAATCGCGCGAACCACGCCCGGTCACCTCTGGCGAGCGACTGCGGATCTATTCACGACCCACTCTGAAGCGTGGCAGACCAAATTATTACTCACGATGATGGCGCGGACGCCAGCAGCGGATACGGAACTCACCTACGCCCTCCGCCTTGCGCTCAAGTCCCGCGTCGCGGCGACGCCATTGCTGGAACTCAATGCCCTCGCCGCCGCTAATCCTCAAGAGGCGGAGCGCCTTGCTGATGTAGCGCTCGCCGTACCCACCCCCTTGGTCGCAGAGTTTTTAATGAGCCACCTGGAGCGCACCAAATTCACTGCGCCCCGCGCCGGCGAGTACGCCCGGCAAGCGGTGATGTTGCTGCCCCCCACCCGCTACGATACAATCGCTCCACTGATTCGTTCGCTTGAGCAAGCTCCCGCCGTGCAACAGCTGGCGCTCGCCGAAGGACTCGCCGCCACTTCCTTAATCCCCGGGCGCAGTCTGCCCGACGACGTGACGGCGTGGATGCGACGCACCCTCGTCGCTTCATTTACGCTGACTGATTACATGCTCGTAAAGCGAGCGGTTGAGGCTTCACAAAATTTGGTGTTCGCGGAAAAAAATGAGCCCCTGCGCAAGCTCATCCTCAATCCGATGACTAGCCACTTGGCCCGCCTCTCAGCCATTCGCGGAGTAGCGTTGGACAGCGACGGCATCGCCACGCTCATCACCCTGCTCAATCGACACGCCGAGCCGATCATGTTTCGGCGCGGAGCAGCCGAACGGCTCGCCCACCCGTCAGCAGGCCCCGCGGGCCGAGCGGCTATTCTCGCGGTGCTGCCCACCGCGCAAAATGATCTCGCACTGACGATCGCCAGCCACCTCGTGCTTACTGAAGAGGGCACTGCGGCGCTTATCGCGTTAGTGACCCAAGGCAAGGCCCCCCCCGCGTTACTCCGCCAACATTATGTTGAAATCGGACTGCGCGAAAGGTCACCGGCGCTGCGCGCTCAGGTAGCTGCACTCGTGAAGCACCTCCCCACGGAGGATGCGCGGCTCGATGCGGTCATTAACACGCGGGCCGCGGCTTTTGCCGCAACCAAAGCTAACGCCGAACATGGGGCGGCAGTTTTTGTCCAAAATTGCGCAGTGTGCCACCGCTTCAAAAATTCGGGGGGCAATCTTGGCCCGAGTCTCGACGGCATCGCTTCCCGCAGCAGCCAGCGCGTCATGGAGGATATTCTCGATCCCAATCGCAACGTAGATCCGGCCTTCCGCCTGGCCACGGTCACTCTGAAATCTGGTGAAACGCGCGGCGGCCTCAATCTACGTGATCATGGAGACCTGCTAACCCTGACGGACCCAGCGACTGCGCAAGATTTCAGTGTCGCGAAAAATACCGTCAGCGCAGTCGCCACCAGCGTCACCTCACCCATGCCTCCCGCTTTCGAGAGCGTGATTCCGGAAAAAGATTTCTTCGACTTAATGGCTTATTTGCTCACGCCGGCCAAGCCGTGACCAAGCAGCGGCAGCTTTGCCCCTTCACTAGCCGCGGTCTCATTCAGCTGTCGCTGAAGATTAATTGATCGAAAAAAGCCCACCAAGTTTTTGGTGGGCGATTGCTTCGATGGCGCGAAATAGGCGCCGGCTAGCTTAACCCAAATTAGCGCACGTCACTGGCGAGCCAGTGTTTGATCACCCGACCTTCGCGAAAGAGAATAAAAAGAGTATCACTGGGCAGATCTGGTATCGTGGCGGAAGTCTGCACGCCGCCCCGGGTGCTCGTGTCGCCTAGCCCCTTAGTGGCACCACCTCCCGAGCTGGGCGCATTAGCCGATACATAGTCGCTTGGTCCGGAGCGCCCAGCAGTAAGAGCGTAATCGAGGGTCGTCTGCGGACTCTGTGAGCCGTAAGCAGGATAAAAATTATTAAAGGTCCACAGAATATCCTGCCCGTTGGTGGTAATTTTAGAAGCTTTACCGACCGCGATGTAAACCATGTCCATCGTATAACCTTCCCCGAAGTAACCGTTTTTAATATCCTGCTGCTGAACAGGAGGCAGCGTGTTGAAAATAACGGATTTTTCCTGAATACGATTTGGAATCCCTGAGGATTCACAGCCAGTGATGAAAAAAGCAGCTAGTATCGTCGCGAGTGAAACTGAACAACGCAGGAACAAATTATCCTGCGTGAGGTTATAAGTGAGGGGTATCATAATTTAAATTGTACCCGAACCCGGATCCTACTCAAGGCAATCATCCACAATTATCTTCTAGTCACGCCCAAAGCATAATTCGGCCCTGACCTCGAATGCACCAAGCCTAAAACCAAGTGTGACGAATCCACGCGACTGCTAAACCAATGAGGAGCCCGAAGAGATGGCCCTCCCACGAGGTACCATTGCGAGCGGGTTTCAGCCCAGCGAGCATGCCGCCATAAAAAATTAATACCCCGCCAGCCACCAGTAAGTCCGGGGTCGTTCGCGTCAGCCAAGCCAGCATAACCAGATAGCCAAAAAAACCAAAGATCACGCCGCTCATGCCGACATGGGCCGCCTTGCGCCCGCCGAGCCAGAGCAACCCGCCTTGGCCAAACGTCATCGCCAAGACGATGATTAAGAATTGCGTCTGCTCACGCCGCAGCACCAGCGCGCCTAAGATTAAAAATGGCGGCAAGTTAGCCGCGAGATGCGCAAAATTAGCGTGCACAAAGGGAGCCGTAAAAAGCCCAAGCAGACCGCGTTCCGTGCGCGGCACGACCGCAAGTGCGGTCGCTGCTGCCGTCGACATTACCCCAACCAATGTCCCCACCAGCATAGCAGCTGCCGGCCACGATAGATAATAATACGGTGCCGTCGTAAAAAGCTGCGCGAGATAACTGAAAATTTCATCCATAGTGCTTAATCAGTGATGTTCGTTTAAAAGAAAAAATCCAGCTCTCTCCGACTAACCTAATCGTCCTATTCCTAGCGGCCCAAAACCTACTACGACTATCCCCCCATTAAATAATGGGTGTAATCATGGTATAAAAAAACGGGGACTCCTCTTTACAAGCGCCCCACGGGCGAATAATTGTGCACCATGTTGAGATCAATGCTGCAAGGCCTACTCGGATTGACGCTTTTGATTAATGCCGCGTGCGCAGAGTCTTGGTTCGTGACCGATTGGCGCAAGCAAGCCGCCGCGGGCGATGCCAATGCCCAGTGGCAACTGGGTCTAGCGCTGGCTAACGGTCGCGGCGTAGAAAAAAATGACCGTGAGGCGGTCCAGTGGATTCGCAAAGCCGCCGAACAAGGTAACGCGAGCAGCCAATTTTCTCTGGGTTTAATGTACTCCACCGGCATTGGTGTGACCAAAGATCTTAAGGAAACTTTGCGCTGGTATCGCCTGAGTGCAGCCCAAGGCGATGTGTACGCCCTCAATAGTCTTGCCGCGATGTACGCCAGCGGTACGGGTGTGCCGCAGAATAAAACGGAAGCGCTGAAATGCTATCGTCTCAGTGCAGAACAAGGTGAAATAACTGCCCAAGTTAACCTCGGCGCCGCGTACGCGCGAGGCGACGGTGTTCCCCAGAATTTGAGCGAGGCCTATCTCTGGTGGCAAATTGCCAGCGATCTCGGCAATGAAACCGCCGCAAAAAATCTTAAGGTTATCAAAAAATTAATGACGGCGGAGCAAATTACTGAGGCAACCCGGCTAGCGCGGGCACAGCTTAAGAAGCTGCCATCAAAATAAAATTTTGATGCTGCCCCTGCCACTAGGGAAGGGGCACCCCAGGAATGTGCAGGGCGGTGTGCCCTGGTAGCGTTGGAATAACCCGATCACACGCCACACACCACATATCCCAATGGCCATCGATGTAGTTGCGATTAG
>Ga0214919_10002577_pt1 | contig 28372 bp, 25 predicted proteins | sample LL1503_MetaG_FD_177994 | JGI IMG/M metagenome (GOLD analysis project Ga0214919, IMG submission 177994) | Freshwater microbial communities from Lake Lanier, Atlanta, Georgia, United States - LL-1503 | ecosystem: Environmental > Aquatic > Freshwater > Lake | place: USA: Georgia | collected... | reverse complement strand
ATAGCGGTAGTTGAGACTGCTTCTCTTAGCTTAATCTTATACCAGAATAAATCATTCATTAATATCCGCCTAAGCATTCATTTCTAGTATGATAAAGTCTTATCTTAGTCATAGTTTTTTTATTTGGTGCATATAAATCTTCACCGCAACAAGCTGCTTTTAAATGCCATTCTCTTGCAAAGAAATCATACAGCATTCCCTTATAGTCTTTATATTTGTGCGCCACAAAAGTATCAAAAGGATCTGGTATCTCGTACGTGTTCATATAAGCATTCTACTAAATAACACAGGGGCAGTCAATAGACTGCCCCTGGTATTTAATTATTTACCAGTCTAAGTTGCTACTTGTAGCTGAAGGCTCATCTGAATGAGTGCTCTCTCCAGCAAAGAAACCTTCTTGTTCTGTGTAAGGCATATCACGAACTGCAGATGTTTCAAGATCAAACAATTCTAGTGCTGAGGCATCAAAAGGTGCCTCATCTTTTGCTAAAGGAATTATTGTGTAGCTTGTGTCTGTCTTTGTTCCAGAACGCTTAACACGCCACATCAGATTAGTGATGCTTCCCATTTCGCCAGCATATTCAATTAATGTTGGAGTAATTGTTTTACCGCTTGATCCCTGCGAAAGAATAGCCACGTATGGGTCTTCCTTGCCATCGTCAACAAGAACGTTAATGTAAAGTCGTGAACGACCCTTCCATCCTGCCTTGTAATCCTTACGGTGTTGCTCACATCCGTAGCATTTGCCTTGGTCTTCCATTGTGCAAAGACCTTTACGGCGATAATCTTTTGGATTAGTGTGCTCTACAGCAATAAATCCAAGACCAGCCTTTTCATTGTAAGTAGGTGAATCTGGATCAAGTTCTTGCAAAAAACGAATCTTTACGCTTTCTGCATCCTCTAGCTTTACCCAGCGACCCTTAGTTCCTTCACCGCCATTTGATTGCGGCTTGTCCATAACCTTATTTAGATCTTTTAGACCTTTTACTATTCCCATATATTTCTCCTTTGTAGTTGATGGTATAAATCCATCTGTTTATTATTTTTGATGGGTCCAAGATTGATATTCAATATTGGAAACTGCATTTTTAATACAGGCTTTAATTTCCTCTTCGGTCATGTCGCCAGCATCTTTTGCATCATGTGGATATATCTTACCATATTCATATGAAGCCCACAAGAGGTCTTTATTTTTTAATCTAGACGCTATGCTGTTAGCAAGCTCACGCCCAGCGTGGTCCGCATCGGTCATTAAAGTAACCTTATTAAAATATCTATTTATTAATGCCAAGTTTTCTGTGGATATGTGGCCACCAAGAGTTGCAATAACATTGGGGAATCCAGCCTGATGCACACGGATTGCATCAAAACTAGACTCTACAATAATAACATTATCACCTATTTTTTTAGCACGGTGAATGTTAAACATAGTTTTGCTTCTTGGTAAATTAGTGCTGTTCTTAAATTTCTTTTCTGAAATAGAACGACCAACAATTCCAACTGCCATCCCATCTGGACTATGCACTGGAACTGTAACCATGTCCTGCTTTGGAGAATAGCCTAAAGAGAAATGAGCCATTGAAGACATATCAATACCTCTAGATTTAAAATAGTTCTGTGCTTCTGTACTTGCAACTAAGTCGTTGTACAAATTCTTTAATATTTCTTCTGGGAATTCTACAAAATCTGGCTTGTCTTCTAACATATCCGTCAATAGTTCATCAAAGTTTTCTAGTGTTTCGGCTTCTTTTGAATAGACATATCTCATTGCTTCAAAATCGTTCTTATGCAAAACTCTTTTAACTAATTCTATTAGTGATCCAGTTTCACCACACGCTGGATTAAAACACAGCCATGCTCCAGTTGTTTTGCTTATGCTACAGCTTGCGCTATGTCTATTGGAATGAAATGGGCAGTAGAAAGAAATCTCTATATCTGTTTCACCAGCTACCTGTAAGCCAAGGCTTTTTACAATTGCCTTTATATGCTGTTTAGAGTATTGCGTGGTATCAGCTTTCCTTGCGTAATTGCTTCGTGCTGCCATGCCGTCTTCTTTCCTACATAAGTTCCATAGAGTGTCATTAAGAACATCCATGTTGTACCGTCAAATTCTACCGAAAAGTTAGTGTCTATGTCAAGTACCCTTAGATACCCTCTATCTCTCATTTGGTGAGTAAGCATACTTTCATATTGATGCTTAATGCGAACCATATCAGAGTCGTCTAGAAATTCAACTCTAACCTGAAATCTTTTTATCGGCTTGTGATTCATTATTCTGGAATGGATTCTCATAAATCTCTTTGACGATACCCCTGTTGATATCCCAATCTAAGTATAAACCAAATTCATGTCCATGTCGATTCTTGCGTGAGACAATCTCAATCATGTTAGTTCCTGGATATCTGTGTACAGCCATAGCCATATCAGCATCGTACTCAATAGCCTTTGACCATGCTACCTGAGACATCATTGGTGGATTGTCCTGGTCTGAAACATCATCTGCTGTCGCTGCGGTAATGTCAATAATAGGAATATTGTTTGACACTGCAAGCATCTTAAATTCACGAGAAACATTTCGGTTTCTTTCAACTTCAGAATTACTTCGCTTGTTATCATTAAATAGCTGATGATAGTCAAGAATAACTAGGTCTGGTTTATGCTGGTCAATCTTACCTTGAATAGTTGCTGGTGTTACTTCTGTATTTCCTTCATTTGAAATAAGAATAAAGCTATTCTTGTCTGCAAATTTCTTTGAGGACCATGATCGGAAATTATCAATATTAATATCACCCTTTGAAAAATCAGATGCCTTAAATAAACCAGATCCGAGCATTGTATAAATACGATCACGCATATTCTCTGGCGACATTTCAAGGGATACAATCATTGGCTTAAATCCTTGCTCCCAAGCTTTACATGCAAGATATGATGTAAACCATGTCTTACCACGCCCTGGCCAGCCGATAGCGACGATAAGGTGTCCTGGAGCCATACCTGTTGGGTATGCTAAATCTATAGCTTCAAAACCAGTCTTGATGCCTGGAGAACCGCCCATTTCTGCAGAGCGTATCTTTAACAACTCCATATATCTAATTGCTGCATCTGCATCTGTAATATCTAAATCTCGAACATTGTTTGTAAACCTACTAAGCCCAGCCAATTGTGACTGCATGTTTTCAAGAACTCTTGAAGCAGCGTCTTCTTTAAGAGATGATCCTGCACGAAGAATAATAGTCTTAAGTTTATTAGAAATAAATTCATTCTTAAGAGTATCTAAATAATATCCTGTCTGACCTTTTACGTCTACTGGCTCAAAGTCTTTAAACTTTTCTTGAAGGATTCCAGCCTCTGGGACTGCTTTAAACTTATAGTAATATGACTTAAGGCCATCCCAAATATCTTTGTGTGAGGTGAATAGATCATCAACATTGTCTGCAAGTAGTGTGCTTATATCCTTATTTTTACATACCGCTGAGATTAGTTCCGCTTCTGTATTCACTCTACTCCGCCTTGTTCAACCATCTTCTTTGTTTCTTCTAGTAACAAACGACGCTTTTCTTTATCCTTTTCAATCTCAGTCCTTACCGTATCCATTTTATCAAAGTTATACAGAAAAAACTGTATCGTATGGCCGTGCTTTGTTAAATGAAAATAGTATTCCAATAACTCTTTTGCACGGTTAAATCCTACACTATCAATGACATCTTGCATAGCCCACTTCTCACGAAATTTATTAATAGATGCTTCTTTACCATACTTCTCTTTATACAAATTTTGAAATAGGCTGAGTAGGATGTACGGCTCTTTATTATTTGCCACGCTTTAGTTCTTCCTCGACCTCTTCTGTTTTTTGAATTAGCTTATTCTCAACAAAAGTATACACTCTCTCTGTGGCTGCATCAACTGTCTCTCCCTGCCTCACATCATCTTCAATTCCCACGCCAATTTTAATGCTCTCATAGTTACCAAGATTTCTAGTAAATGAAAGATCGACCTTTACTCTCGTTGTCATTTATGTTCCGCCTTCTTGTGCCTATTAAGTGTATCGCTAGCAAATATGCCCCAACGAACTTCTATATCTCTTTTACAAATGTCGCAAGTAACAACTCTACTTTTTTCCATTATTCCGCCTTCCATACTGGAACAAACTTGCCGTCTTCTGTCTTAGTATACAATACTAAATTGTTTTTGAGAAGGGCTTGTATTTCAGCTTTTGAAGGAATTTCTTTTGAGTGCCCTGAGTCTAATATATGTTGGTGTATATCTAATATGTTTTTTTGATTAAACATATATTGAGACCAATTTTCACTATCTGGTTGTCCAATTGGATATATTTTTTGAGGGGTAGCAACCTTCTCATTTAATATATATTCTTGTATAGTTACCCTATGCTTGTTAAGCATAGAGGCAACTTCTACAACAGTATAGGCTGTTTCCATATTCTTTTTAACTTGTGAATAGGAATACATTACTCTTTTTTTGTCTGGGTAGCACCAAGCAATCATTTCATCTTTTGATCTGGATGACTTTAAAACTTTATGTATCTTATCGTTTAAGAAGAAATACCGTAAGCTTTTTGATTTGCCGTTTCTTTTGATTCCAGCCATTTTCCGAAAGCACTCGTTTCTTTATTGCACATCCAGCGTTTGCCGCACATGATACAAAATAATTCCATATGTAGTTTTTGTGAAAATACTCTGTCTACAAAAACTCGTCCTTTACATTTTCCGCACCACATTATAGTGTAAACAACTTCCCGTCAACGACACATGAATAGTCAGGTGCTACATGGATCATCTGAATATGAGGATAGTCATTAACAATGTGAGCAATTGCAAATCCTTTTTGCCAATCATGATGTTGCATATACTTCATTCCTGGACCCTTTTCATCACACATGTGTCCAAGCTCATAGCCACGAATAGTTTCACCCTCGCCATTATTTCTTAATTCATATGTAACTAAATGCGATGCAATTCTGTGTGAGTGTCCTCTAATTAATGAAATCTGAAGGTCTTCCATATCTTTTCGAACAGATCCAGTTGCTGCAATTGAAAGTCCATGGTGAACATGGATATCTCCAAAGCGACGCTTAGGCAATTCATTATAATGAATATATTCGTACCCCAATGAATCAAGTCCCCACAAAGCTTCTGGTGTAACCTCATTAATATAGTCAGGAAGTTTTGCATCTACATAATTAAAAATTCTAACATCATGGTTTCCAAGTGCTGAAAATAGTTGTGCGTCTGGCAGCATGTCTCTAGTCTTTGCATAAAAATCTCTTGCGCCCTTTGCTTCATGACGCATCATTGGAACAATAAGATCTCTGCTATCTGTTTTATGAAGGTTTAAAAACTCTGCTGATCGACCTTCTGTATACTTGCTGTAGCAAGCCTGGTCATCTGTGTCACCAAGGTAGTCAACAACATCTGGCTTAAACCACTTCATCACCTTAAACCAAAGTGCAATCATTTTATCATCCTGATATGGGAACTGCTGGTCGGATGAAATCATCCACTTTAAATCGTTGCTCATTTTCTACCTTAATATGTAAAAAAGTCACGGGTACGTGACTTTGATGTTACAGTAATTGTAACATATCGATATGGCTTGTCAATAGGCTATTTAAGCCTGTGTGTTGTTATCTACGTTTCCTACTGCTATCCATCTTATAACTAATCCATCGGTTGTAGTTGCAAGAGATGATGGGATCAGCAAGCACTTAAAGCCAAGCTTAGTTGATTCTGTTAAACATACTACATGCAAAGCCTTCACACCAGCATTAGGATTTTCAATTTGTAGCGATACGGATGGAATATCGGTAAATGTAACATTACCATATTCGACTGTATATGGGACAGCTTTCTTTGGCTCTGCTTTTGCTGGAAACGAGCTATGTATTGTAGTATTTGCAGACCTCAGACTAGGAGCTCCAGTTGTATTTGTAATGTTAATTACAGTAATTTTTTCACCAAGAGCAACCTTAGCAATATTTGAATTCATTCTTTGGATGACTTCAGCAGATACTGGGTCTCCATCATTTATTACTACTGGGTCTATGTTGATAGCCATTATTACTCCTTAGCGTCTTCCGCATTCTTTGTATCTGCTAGCGTAGTCATTTCTGCACGTAGTATAGCGATGTGTGTCTCATATTGTGAGACAATTTCTCCAATGCGCTGTTGTAGTGCTTGAACTACAAGTTCTAATTTTTCCATTATATTTCCATTCTATTCATATAAAGAATACCATTAAGCCTGGATTCCGTCAAGTCTTTCTTTAAGTGTATCTACTTCATCTTTTAATTCTTGTATCGCTAATACTAATAGGGCAGACATTCTGTCATATCCTATGCTTATTGGATCCCCCTGTAAATTGTAGTTTACGACTCCCCTAAATTCTGGAATCAGGGCAAGGTCTTCTGCTATAAGTCCAGATTGTATTGGCTCAATAGCAAGCACATCATCGTTTATATAATTAAAGTTAACTGGCTTAACTCTTAAAGTTGCATTTAAATATCCAGACTTAGGGATTTCAATTATATTTTCTTTAAGGGTTCTACTAGAACCGAGCACTTTTAGATAGCCGCTTGAATTTTGAACAACAGATGTTCCAGAAGTATTTCCTGAACCAGTTGCCGAGTTTAATGAGTTTGCAAATATTCTTCCGTCAGACCAGATTCGAGTTAAATCGTTTGCGTTAAACGAAACATTTGCTGTTTGTCCCTGCCCAAGCATAATACTTCTGTTTGCATATATTATTCCAGATCCTTGATTGACACCAAAAAGATGTATTTGTCCTGCATCGGATGTTAGAACAAGCGACCCATCATTTACTCCTCCAGATGAATTGCCTGAAAGTATGTAGGAATATGATCCTGCCGTACCTAAAGTTAAGCTTCCAGCGTATAGCCATGCTGTTTGATTTTGATTATATAAATTTTTTGATTCTATTTTTACACCTGGGCTGCTAAACCACTCTGTGTTATTTGAGATTAACTCAACGTTTCCTTTAAATGTTCCGCTTGCTCCTGTTATGCTTCCCTTAAAATAACCATTATCTGCATACACGTCGCCTCTAAATATTGCAGTTCCAGTAGATGCATCTAGTAGTATTGAGTATAGTCCAGTAGATGGATTAGTCATATATAAGCCAGTGTCATCTAAATAGACTGGCCTGGTTCCGCCAGAACTTATTTTCATATTATTACTTGCTTGCAAAGCATTAATAACTCTTGTAGTTGGGTCTACGCTTAGCCCATTACCAGATTGAACTGCTGTCGCACCTTTAGCAGCATTTCCTCTTACAGTCGATGCCGCAACTCCATCCACAGTTCCGCTAACATTACCAGTCAATGTTCCATTTGGTTGCAGTGCACCATCAGCAGCATTTTTTGCTGCAAGAGTATCATCTAAAATTTGTTGTGCTGTTTTTGATGTACCAAATGTACTTCCAAGGCCAATGCTTCCACTAATAATCGCATTGGTTGCTCTTAGAACTCCAGAAGAGTCGACGCTGAAAGATGCATTTGCTGGATTATTGTTGCCAGACCATAACTTATAATATGTTCCAGGCATTCCAGCAACGCCCCAAGTTGTAGTTCCATCTATATAAACACTTGTAGCTAAAGAAGATCCAGCACGAATTTGTCCAGCGCTATCTAGAGATATATTATTTTTTGAAAGGGTTGTAGAAGATAGGGTCCATCCACCAATAGTTCCTGCATTTGCAGTTATTGTTCCGTCTGCTGCATTTAATGTTACAGAGTTGGCACCGTTAGCAATTTTGAGTCCTGTTGAGTTTAAAGCAAAACCGTTCCCAGTTAATGTTCCTGCTGTACTGATTGTTCCATTATAAATAGATGCGCCAGATGTAGAAAGATTTATGTTTCCGCCAATTGTTGCAGTTCCTGTTGCGCCGATATTTCCATCTATGTTTAAGGTTGAGCCATCCCATTTAATGTAATTGCTGGTTGGTCCACCTACTTTAAATTCTGCTGTGCTGCCTGAGTTTATATACCAATAGTTGCTTGAGTTAAAAAGTAAACCACGTTTTCCAGAAACAACTCCATCCCCAAATTTAAACGCTCCAGCAGATATATATCCATTCATGACTGGTGTTCCTGGTATTGCTAATGTGCCACCAGAGACATATCCAGAAGTTGTATTGTTGTACTGATCATATGTCGCTACTGCAAACTCGTATGTTACTCCAACGCCAAGGCCTTCTAATTTGTATGATGTACCAGAACCAGGAGAATCGGCATATGAATATACAGAGTCGCCAACAGGCTTAAACCTTATTCTGTATCCTCGAATGTCTCCAGATGTTACTGCGCTCCATTGTATTGTGGCATAGCCGTTAAATCCAAGATAGGCAGATGGATCAATTCCACCACTTACTGTTGCTGAGCCAACTGCAGGTGGCCCATCAATATCAACAATAACTGGGTCTGTGGGTTTTATAACTCCACTTATGTAGTATTTGTTTGCACTTGTTGTATCGGCATGAAAAAATTTATCTCTGTGTAAAACCTTTATATATCTGTCTGCTGTAGTTGATGTGAGAATATTTGCCTGTGTCGAATTTCCAACCCACACAACTGGCTCTGATCCAGTAAATGTTGATGAGGTTCCTTCCCATATGATTGTATCCACATAGTTTTGCCAGGTTGGCTTATCCCATTTAACCTGATAAGAAAGTAGGCCAGAGGTCACAACAACGTTTGCTGGCGCTTCTGTGTAGTCTGGAACAGCTGCGGCAATCTGCTGTCTAGTTACAATAAATCTTGGTGATGGTGGACCAAATACAACAGTTTTATCTGCTGGGTCGTCGTTAGTTAATATGTATGAAAATATAAATGCGTAGTCTTTAAATAAGTTTAAGTCTATATTTTCTATGACTAAATCATAGGAGCTCTGGCTGGTAGATGATACAGCTTTAGCAGCAGCGGCTGCATCAGAAGATAGGTCTGGTGCTGCATCTTGTGGTGAAGGTTGATACCCACCAGAATCTAGGTAGTCAGGTTTTGCCATTTAAAAACTAAGTCCTAGTCTGTATTCTATATCCATTTGCTTACCAGCAACCTTAACAATTTCAGAAGATAAAACAGATCGACTTATCAATCCATATATTGGATCAAATGAATCCTCATCATTAATTCTTAAACCATCCATATATACTGTTGTACCAGATATTGTTTTTGACTTAGCCCCAATAAGTATTTTATTTATTGAGCTAGCGTCTGGTGTTCCAGATTTATACGAAGATCCGAGAAGCTCAGAAAGCGTTTTACTTTTAATCTTATCTGGTGTTTGCGGTGATGTTATTGATGCGTCACCTGTAATTCTGGTTTCAAAATAATCAGTATCTCCGCTATAAAATCTTATGTACACATAGTCAAGATTAGTGTCTGCTTGTCTGAACGCAAGCGTAAGGCTGTCGTATATGCTGTAGCCAGATAAATCAAATGTAGCATTAAACCAATATTCTTTTGTAGAGTAAGTCGCTGGTGATGTTACTGCTGGTGCAGTTACTTGAAATAAGTATGATCCAAGCCTTGGTGTTGGAGTAGAAACAAGTGTTGGATTGTTGCCAGATGAGTCTACCCATGGCAAAGCATTTTCAAAAGAGCTTATGTATCTATTAGAATAGTCTGACTTGCTTGTTGATTGTGATGGAAACAGCCCAACTTCCTTTATGGATCCAGCCACGTCATTAGGTAGCGAAGTCTTGTATATGACAGAGTATGTTGATATTCCAGTAACTGGGTCTGTTTCAATATTAGGCGAGTTCAGATCAACTGGTACCTTATAAAATTCAAAACCAAGTCTTGTATCATCAACTGTCGGGGTTTCAGACCCTATGCCAATAGCTATCGCCTTGCTGCTAAAACCTAGGGTGCCAGCTAAATAGTTTGTTAAGAATCTTTTTCCAAACTTAGTTAAAATATTATCCTGTCTATGAAGCTCTACTCCATCTTGATAAAAGATATAAGTGCCTTTCATCTCCATTATCCACCACCCCCTTGTACGCCACGAACGGCATCTCCTGAATTATTTTTTACATTAAAATTAAATTTTAATTTAGCATTTCCATTAATATCATTAACTACATCTATTTTCTTTAATGTTATATCTGCTAATGTTGGAAATGGCTTCTGGCCAGTTCCATCATCTGGTATCGTGTACTCTTCGCCTTTATTATAATTGCTAGTTGGTGGCTTTGAATTTGGTAGTGTTAATATTACGCTTCCATCTAGCTGTGCTGTTACAACTAGGTCGTAGTATTGACTTTTAAGAATATCTACAAGAGGGTCATCCGCTGGTAGCTGGATTTTCTGTTTAGTAGTAAAACCACTAAACTTTATCTTATTATTATCTACAGTTGCCATTTTATCATTCTACCATTTTATCCAGTATAAATCGACCTGCATTTTACTGAGGTGGATAGCCCGTTGTCCCAGGAATGACCTATATCTAATACAACATATTTGCTTGCAGATTTACCAGATGGAATTGTATCATCTGACGCATATACTGAGTTTAGGGGATATGATATCTCAACCATATCTCCTACTTGAATTAGCGGGTTTGGAAAGCATTGTATATCTATTGATGTCTGTTGTCTAGACCATTGGTCTTTCATCCATGTAGATAGCTCTTTTGCTTCCCGCTCTTTCTGTATCCAGGTTGAATCAAATCCAATAATTTCAATGTCTTTTAACTTTGCTATCTCTGGGTCTATATACTCAAACGGATCCGTTGCAACGATTTGATCTCCTACTACCTGGAAGCTTCTTGTCTGCCCATCAGCAAGCGGAACAAATGTTCCAGCATTATTTAAAACATATGCCTCTATACCAAAAGAATTGACTGATGATCCAATAAGTGTAACAAATGGATTTAAAGTTATTTGTGCAAATCTTGGTTGGCCTGGTCTTTGTGCATACTTAGCGCTTATATATTTTAGCTCTCTGGCTACTGGACCAAACTCTTTAAAGAAGGTTGGAGATGAAACCTTTGATCCTTTTGTCAAAACAAAGTCTCCAAAAGATTGAGATAGATATGACTGTGAGCCAAGCATTCCGCTATACGGATTATAAGGTGTAGTAGAAGCAAACTGGGATTCTGAAATTGCATTACTGTATAGGTAGTCGTAGCTGATTGAGCCCTTCTGTGAGAATAGGCCGACTTTTTCTGTTATAGGCAATACGTAACTAGCACCGTTGTCTGTGGCTACAATTGTAGTGTTATCAAATTTAATTTTAAATGTTCTTCTTGTTGTATCGTAATTAACCTTAACGTCTAGGTTATATAGCTGGCCACCAGAAACACCAGTTACAGTTGTTGTGTCTCCCTTTTGAGAATCTGTTATTGCAACTTGATAGGGCTTGGAGCCTTTTTTAAATCTCCACAATCTTATATTCTTGTCAGTCAGTTTGCCCGTGGCGGTTGTCTGCTCTGTTTTAATTTCAATATAGTAACCAGTAGCTCCATTGTCCGATAGGCATATTGCAAGTCCACCTATTACCTGATCTGCGCCAGTTAATCTTCCAGCAGAGTCTTTCATTAGTGGGAAGTAGAAACTAGTTCCAACAGAAAAGTTTTTTGTAGTTGAATCTATAAATTTTGCATCTATAGTTGCAACTGTATAGTTTTTATTTAATGACACGGTGCCTGGCTGTGATACTGTAAGCATAGATCTTGGCACACTTTTGCCAAAGCTATCAGAAGCCTCTATAGATATTTTAGAGTTGTCTATAGAAGGAGTGCCAGTAGACTGTGTGGCCTCTGTTAACAACCTTACCTCAAAGTCATCTTTGTAGTCCGCTATATCTACGCTGTGTGAAGATACGGGAGTGCCGAATGCTCCTCTAGTTTTAATTCTATATTCTCCAGTTGGCTTAAAACTATTTACTTGACCTAGCGCCTGATACTTTTGAAGGTCTATGTCTGACTCTATCCATTGGCTCTGAGGGGAGCCAGCAAGGTCTGTATACGAATACCTGATTGCATCATACTCTATAACTTCATCATTTAAAACTAGGTATCCTGTTTTATTTAAAGCTCTTAGATCAAGCCCGTCCATTGTTGTTATTAAATTTATCCATAGAGAGGATCCAGCCAAAGAAGATGCTGCTAAATTCTTTACCAATGCGCCTGCTCCAAGAGAATACACTGGTGATTGCCATAGCAGATCAGCGCCAGCATTATAAGAAGAACTCATTTGTGGTCTATAAAGAATTTTAACTCCCTGCACTGACGGCAAATCTTCTTTAGACATTGATATAATATTTGCTTCTTCTTGAGTAACTCCACTAGAAACAAGCGGGTTGTATCTAAAAGTAAAAGATTTAGTTTTATTTTTATTATAAATCCATTCTCTTGTATAGAATTGAAGTGTGTTATTCTCATCAAATGTAGCTACCATTTGTGTGTCTTTACATAAGTCCTGTATGCACTCCCAAACAGTTTTTGTATCGTCTGTATACCAGTAGTACGGAGTTATTGCAGATTTATCATTACCGTCTGGTGATAGGTTAAAGTTATAATTTGTAAACCCTATTCCATCCAACAGTCTTTTAATAATAGCAGGTGATGGTGCATCTTTTATCAAAATATCTGGCGCTACTATTTTTTGCAATAGTAGGGCCTGGTCTAGTGCTTGCAAATCAACTTGACCAAATTCATCTACTGTCCAAGAATCTGCATAGAAGTACCCTTGCTTTATCTTTTCAATAGTGTTATCTGATTTAGTTATATTATAATATGGCTTAAAAAGAACATTGTTATAAAAATATGACTTGGTTTTATCAAAAACAAATGTTTTGTCGTAAGAGATTCCAGACCTGTCTTCAAAAAATAACCTAGCATTTAAAGAATTTGCAGTAACATTTCCTACTGGGGTTAGACCATTAGAAGAATCCGATGCCTTTTTTTGTGTGCTAAATGACATTATCTTGTCCGACATATCCTTTACATATCTAGCGGATATCTCAATTACACCCAAGTATGTGTCTGATACATTTATTGAATTGATCTCAACTACAATAGAGTCTATGTCTACTGGCTCCGTAGGAGATGTTGTCCATTCTGTTGTGGACCAGGTTGTTCCACCCTGATAGTATAGGTTAACAACACCAGTTGAATCAACGCTACCATTTGTTAAAATAGTTGTTGTTGTTCCGCCTTTTGTAATTTTTACTGTCCACGTTACTGGCTTTACATATGTCATGTCAGACCAGACTTTAGAAGTTCCATTGTCTGACACTAGACTTCTTAGTCCGTATGATGTTTCAAACTTAATAGATATCTTATTTGTAACTGTATTCTTGCCAGATGGATAGGAAACTGTTAATTTACAATTTGATAGAGATGTCCCGCTTGATTTTGGCGTTACCCAATACTGATACTTGTTCTTTGATCCAGCGTAATACATTCTGTATGGCTCTTTAATTAGTGTGTTGTACGGCAACAAAGCGTTATAGGTTATACCAGAATTACTTGTATTATTAGATATAAAGTATTTAATTCCAGCAGAAGATGGTCTCTTGGGGCTTATAATACTTGCAAGCGGGAATAGCTTTAAAAATGGTTTGTACTCTACGCCAGCAGAGTCTTTTAGCGTTACCGTTTCCCCGCCTAGATTTTCAACAGTTACTCCAGCAATAAGGTCGTTCATATTATATTCAGCCCATAGCCCTGGTGACATTGATAAAGTTGAAGACTTTTTAATTTGATTTAAAATGTCTGTTGATGAGCTTAACATTATACTTGTTCCAGTGTTAGGCTAACATCCCAAAATTCTTGTGGATCTACTCCGCTTACCATTTTGACATTTCTTTTATTTAGGCTAAAGCTGCAATCGGTAAACATGACTGTTATTATTTCATCTCTTGCTGATACTCCGTTATAAGATATTTTTAATTTAAATGAGCCTATTCCTTTTGCTTTGTAGAATGCTCTAATTTCTTCTGCGCCGTAGCCGCCATCGACAGTCATTGTGCTTGTTGAAGGCAATGTATTCCATGAGCACTGAATAGAATATTTATCCGCAATAAATATTTTACGCATAGTTCCATTAGCCATACGCTCTGCTCTTTCAATTCTATTTGTATCTAAGGATACTGGCTGCCTATTGTGCTCGGACAGCTTAGTCCAGGTAGGGGTAGTTGCATCTGTTCCAGTGTCAATAAACAGTAGTGATCCTACAGGTAAAGTTAGCGCCATTATGTCCTCTTTGTTCCTACCATTTTAGCATTAAGCTTTGCATCTTGTCCAATAGCTTGCTTTGTCATTGTGACAACCTGTCTTACAAATGATTCCGTATTCATTCCATCAGATGGATAAATGTTTTGTGTTAAATTAATTGTGCTTCCTGATCCAACATTGAATGCCGCTGCTTGGAAGTTAGACTGTGGAACAGAATACTGCATGTTATTAATTCTTTCAAGAAGTGGAAGTATTCCTGGTTGTCTTACGGCTTGAGCGCTTACAACAAATTCTCCATTTGAAACATATGCGCCAGAAGCATACTTACCCTTTGGCATCATTGGCATATAAATAGAATCAGATGTACCAGTTCCTGGTCCAGAAAGCAGACCGCCATCTTTATAAGACTTAACTCTTCCGCTCTGATCTCCCATTGCTGCAAGCCATGAACCTATTGTTTTTCCATTTTGCATTACCATTCCATTAGAATAATATGTTATGTCACCTTGCACCCAAGAAGTTTTATGAGCTTTATAAAATGCTCTTGTTGCTGCATCTCTGTTTGCAAATTCTTTGCCGCTTAATTTGCTATCTGGAATTATGTAAGATTGAGTTTGAGAGGGGGATCCGACTGGCATGGAATCATATTCTTTTTTAGTTACTTCTTTACCAGATTGAGTAAAGTATTTAGTTGAGTCTCCAGTTCCAGTTTTCTTTCCAGCAATTTTATCAGGATTTGCAAGAGTAGCATTTTTAGATCCAGCGGCACTAAGGTCTATTTTTTTACCATTAATAATTACATCGCCATTAACAACAATTCCTTGCTCTTTTAATGATGCCTCAAGTCCAGATGATATTTTACCAAATAAAGCCTCACCAGCTGCAATTCCAATGTTTCCGTCTTTATCTTTTGGTAGCCCAGACATATCTACTTTTGCATTTGTTGCTGCTTGAGTAATTGCTGCAAGCATTCCTTTAGCTTCATCTGTTGTTTTCCATTTTGATAAATCATTTTTATGAACTTCAATAGCAAGTCTGTAGGTGGTCATTGCTTTATTTAAAGATTCAATCTTACCTTCTTCTTCTTCAATTTTTTTACTTACATCTCCAAGTTTTTCTCCAGCTAAAGCAGCTGCATCTCCAAGGTCTTGCTGTTTTTTAGCCATGGCTTCTGCCGCTTTTTTAAGGGGAGCATTTGCTTTTTCTGTAGCAGCATCAATGGCTTTAATCTGTGCGTCGTACTGTTGTGTAGCAACAAGACCTTCTAAATCAAGTCTTGCTTGCTGAGCTCCAGCGGTATTTCCTGTAGCTTCTGCATTTTGAAGTTCAAGTTTTTTAGCTTCAATTGCTCTTCCAGAATCTTGTTCATTCTTTTTATCTTGTAGAGCTTTTTTTCTAGCTTCTGCTAATTTATTGTTTGCATCAATTTGTTTATTTATAGCAGCAAGTCTATCTCTATCGGATATTTGTTGTGAAACAGATTGACCCTTTAGTGCTTTTTGATATTTTTCTTGCAAGCCTTTAAGCTTATCTAATGAAGCATATTGAGCTTTTAATATACCATTTCTATTTGTTGTTTCAACACCTTTTGCTACTGCGCTTTGCAAAGCATATAAAGCATTTGTTTGTGCAGCAGAAAGTCCAGATAAATCTCCAACAAATCCTCTTGCTTCAATTCTAGTTTTTTTCCAAAGAGTTAATGCAGTGTCTTGCTCCGAAGCAATCTTTCTTAAAGCAGGATTTTGTTTTTCCATTTCATCAAGAGTTTCTTTGCTAAGTGTTTTTTGCCCAGTTAGTTTATTTGATATTTCATCAAGAGCTTGTTTTTCTGCATCCCATTTAATTTTATCAGATTCTGCAGTGCTAATAAATTGAGGTTTATTTTTATCTTTTTTACGTGCTTTCATTGCAGTAGATTCTTTATCTGCAATTGCTGTGTCTATTCCCATTGCAGCAGTATTAAGAGCATTGGCTTGTTCGGTTGGATCTAATTCTTTTGTAACAGCATCGCTATATGTATTAATTGCTCCACGAGCTGCATCTACTGAGGTTTTAATATCCATAAAACCTTTTGAAGAAGTTGTAAATGCTGCTGTATTATTTGCTTGATTTGAAGCTTTATACATTGCGTAAATTTTTGCTGTTGCGTCCTCTGCGGACATTCCCATAGACATTAATTGATCTTTTAATCTAATAGCAAGCTGTTCTTGATCCTTATAATCAGTTTTATTAATAAGTGCTATTTGATCTTTATAGACAGAATTAACTTCTTTTTTCAATTTTTTATATTGCTCTATGGTTAATTTTAATGGTGTTCCAGATGTAGTCATACTTTCATACATCATCTGATTTCTTTCTTTAACAGCTTCGGCATCTGCTATAGTTTCTTTTAATTTTTTATTGAAATCAGTAAATTTTAAACCAGCTTTTTGTGCCCCTTCGGCTGTCATGCCATATCCTAGTGCATTTAGCCTCATAGATTCTTTATGATTATTCCATAGCTTTATTCCAATAACCAAAGCTGTAGTAACTCCAGCCGTAATTAAATTAAATCTTGTTAGGCCAAGACCAAGTTTTGATATAACGGATCCAAGTCTCGTTCCACTTGCTTCTGCTTTTGCTAAAGCACTACCAAATTTTGTCATTTCTCCTGGATTTTTATTTGAAAACGCTACTGGAGTCGCTAGTTTACTTAAACCAACTTTTGCAAGCATTCCTCCTGGTTTTGCTCCGCTCATTTTTGACATAGCCATATTTTGCATAATCATTTGAGGTAATACAAAAGAAACTGTTTGTGCAATCATTTGTGCCATTGGATTTGATATTTTACTTGCAATAAGGCTTGGAGCAATCATAGTTGCAAGCATTCCAACAGTTCCACCAATTCCATATTTATTATTTGGAACTATGCCGCCAGAATTTCTTGGAACAAATAACTCTGGGCCCTTTTCTCCAACAACATAAGGCTGTCCAGCATTAACTGGTCCGCCTTTTTCTCTTCCCTCTAAACCAAAGATAATCTTTTTTAGAGATTCTGTAAGGGGAGTATCTTTTTTAGATTCCCAGTTTAAATACTTTTGTCTTAAAATGTCTTTGTCTATTGGTGATAGTTGTTTTAATACAGACCTATCTCCAATCAAATCTGATGCGGCTGATCTTACAACTGAGTCCAAGACATCTGGCTCTAGTGCATTCTTTAATGAACCTTTTGCATCTTTGACATAACCATAAGGCTTTTCTTTAGCAAGAGCTGCTGCAAATTTATCATAGAATAATTTTTGAGTATGCTTTCTTAATCCAGTATTTGCAAATAATGTGTTAGCCATTTCAATAGATAATGAGTTTACTCCCCATGGCGCTGACTCATACATGCTTGGCTTTGGTGCACCCGTTGGTCCAAATCCTGCACCTATTCTATGCATTGCTTTGCCCTTTAACACATTACCAATCATGCCACCAATTGCAAATCCATTTTCAGATGATTTAAATCCAGCATCAGATAGACTAACAATATGTCCAGACTGTCTTCTTTTTAATTCTTCTGCAGCTGCAATTTTAGCAAGTGCTGCTGGCGTAAGTTTGGTTTCTTTTGAAGGTACGACTGAGGAATGTACACCATGCAATTCTCTCCAATTAACTTCTCTAGCATCTTCAAGTCTTTTGATCATTTTTGCATATATTACTTTTTCTTGCTGGTTCAGATCAAAACTTCCAATAGTTTTTTTAAGTCTAGGTAATGTTGTTTCAATTTCAGCAAGCATTCTTGAATGATATCCATCTGCCGTCATGCCCGCTGGGATATCAGTTGTTGATTCAGCAAAAAATTTTTTTGCTCCGCTGCCTTTTATTCCAAGTAAATTAATAATAGCTTGATCTTTTACAGAAGGCATAAAGCCAGAATAATCTCTTAATCCAGAAGCTGTTGCAAAAACTCCAGCTGTTCCAACATCAGAAAGCACATTTCCAGACAAATTGCCTCTGCCTAAATCTTTATCTCCACGCAATGACGAGGCAAGAAGTTGTCTAAAATATTCATCTGTTGTAAATTTGCCATCTTGTACGGTTAAAGATTTATCAAATGGAGATTCAAGAACTAATAGTTTTCTTAATCCCTTTGGATCGGTTGGATCACGCATTACATTAAGGCTTTGTTTTGGAGCCTTTAGGCCATGTGCTTCACGAGCAATTTGTGTTGCTCTCATTTCTGCAAGTGCTGCCTTTTCATCAAGCATTGGTTTAACAAAAACCTTTTCGCCGTTTCTTGTATATACGCCACCGATGCCAGGAACTGGGAAACTTCTTCCAGAAGTTGGCTCTAGCAAATCTCCATATTCTGTTACTGGGTGCTTTGCAAATCTAGAATCTTTTACTGCAAGATTTGCTTTCTCCATTGCTGCTTTCATTGCTCTTTGTTGTTCTACCTGCTTAATTGTTTTAGGCATACCAAGGAACATTGCTTTTCCTCCGCCAAATAATCTTTGTGCAAACTGTCCTGGGATCTGCCCTCCCTGATTGTATGCTTCATGTGCAAACAATGTATTGTTTGGTCTAAATGCTGATCTACGATCTACCATGCCGAGGTAGGCTCTCTTTAAGAATGCAAGGGCTTCTGCTTTATTTATACCAATTCCTTTTTTAGCATTCCATGCTTTCTTTAGATCTACACCTTTATTTGTCATGGTAATCATATCTGGAACAACGCCACGTGTGCCTCTATTTAATTCGTTAGTGAGCTGATTAATTTCTTTCTCACCAAGCATGGCCATTCCAAGATTTCCAGCAAGACTGAATACTTTGCCCCTTGTATCTCGCCACAATGATCTTCTTGCTGTATGCTCTGACACAGTTCCATCTATGCCATTTTTAAATAATCTGTCAGATGTGCTATCAAATAATTCAACTCCGCCAAATTCGCTAGCTCTTGCTCTAAATTCACCAATCAAATTACTTGTTGGTCTGAATCTAACTCCGCTTTGTCCACGATACTTTTGGAAAGCCTTGTACTGGGTAGTTCCAGCTCTTGGACCCTCCTTAGCATCAATTTCCATTCTAATCATTCTTCTTACTTGTGCATCTCTAGACTTTGCAATACGCATTCTTTCTTGCATCCACTTTTTCATATCTAGGTGGCCATCTTTTTTAATTGATTTTTCCCAAGCAGTATCGTAATCTTGTTTAGCCATGTCTATTGCTGTTTTTTCATCAAAGCCAGCGTAGCTGTTATACACTCCAGCATCGTGCATGATGTGTCTTAGTCTAACTTCTTGCTCCCAATTTGGAGAGTCAAACATTCTTTGATCTACCTTTAGAGCTTTAGCAAGAAGCTTCTTTGCTGCATCATCTAATTCTGCTTTTGTGGCTCCGCCTTTTTGCCTTCCAATACCGCTAGTATTTCCTGGCCCTCCATTTAATTGCATCATTAAGTTTGGATCACGTTGAGCAATGTTTGCTGGGATAACAGCCTCTCCAGGAGTTAGCACAACTGGAACTGATCCTCCAGTATTTCTAAATGTTCGAGTGCCCCCCAACAGCTTGCTAATTGTTGGCATATGTCTTTCTGTGGATTTTTTATTTATTACAAATGAACCTGGTTCTGCTGTTGTGTGATATGTATCTGTGTCGCCAGTACCTGGAACAATGCCACCCTTTGCAAACTTAGGCTTTGTTGTCTGAATATTATATCCTGCGCCCGATGTTCTAACTCCACCAAGTGCTCTTGCAATCTTATCAACAATATCTTTTGTTGTTCCTTTATGGAACATTTCCTTCATGTTTGATTTTCCAGTTAAAGGATCTACAACTGGTTGTGCTGTCAATGGGACTGTAGTTAGATTTGCAACTCTTCCCATGCCAGCTGCAGTCGCTGCTGCAGTTTCGGCAAGCATTGCCTCTACTGTTGCATTCATTTGAATAACTTTTGCCCTAGCCTGATCTACTGTTATCTTGCTTGCTTGAAGCTCTGCAACAATTGCTTGTGTTTCGGCTGCAGCTAGCTGAGTAATCTCAGAAAATTGTGGAAGAAGTGCTTGATACGATTCTGACAAACTTGATGTAATTGTTCCAGTTGCCATAACTTCAGTCTTTAATGCTTTAATTTCTGTTTCTGACTGCATAGCAATTGCTGCTGTCATCGCATGCCATTTTGCTGCCTCTTGTGCAACTATGCCAGTTGAAGTTCCATTAACAGATGTTACCCCAGGAATTTTTGGCATATCTTGATTCATATATGCTTGTGGGTTTTTTCCAATTCTTACATTGACTGGTCCTGCTCCTGGTACTGTGCCAAAGATAGTTCCCATTTGAGGGGATTGTGCAGGAATTAAGTGAGACATATCTCTTGAATATGGTGCTCCAATTAATGGATTATCTTTATCTACAATTCGTTGTCCTGCTCCGCCTGCAGCAATTACTCCACCTGCAACTGTAGATATCGCTGGCTGCACAGCAACCTTTGCTGCATTTGCCTTGATCTCAAGGTTATTAAATGATTCTGTTAAAGTATTTACTGCATTAGACAAAACAATAGTTGCTTCGGAGTCAGAATAAAATGATGTTGCTAGGCCTTTAGCTGCAGCCTCTGCAGCCATTATCTCTGGTGTAAGTAGTTTGAATCCTTGTCCACCTTTAGCAAGCTGTCTTAAGTGGAATATGCCTTTTACAACATACCCAATAAAGTTACCCATAACACCAGCCATCATAATTAATGGGCCAGCAATTGCTGTAATTCCGCCTAATGCATTTAGGAATGTTTTTACTGGACCAGGCAAATGCTGGAAGAATTTAATTATTGAATCTACAACTTTTAATACCTTAGTGCTTATCTTTAAGAACTGTTCTCCTGTTTGTGCCAAATCTGCCTGTACTGAAGCCCATGCTCGTTTGAATTGTCCAGAAGCAGATTCTGTCATCATTGTTAATTCTCGTGATGATATATTTGCAAGGTCTGATGCGCTTGCTTTCATAAGATCCATTACCTGCAGTGTTTGAGATCCCTGTTTTCCAAGATTTTCAAATAGTGCAGACATTCTAGCAAATTGAAATTTTCCAAATAACTGTTCAATTGCTCTTGATTTTTCTAATGGATTTAATTGATCAAGCGCAGACTGTAAGGCCATTATTGTGCCAGTTAAATCTCCAGCATTTGTATTTACTATACCCTTTAAATCAATTCCAAATGAAGCAAATTGTTCTGTTGCTACTTTAGTTGGATTAATAAGTGATGCCATTGCTGACTTAATTGCATTTGCGCCTTCTGCAGCATTAACACCACCCTCTTTCATTGCTGTGAGGTACAAAGCTAAGTCTTTTACATCTCCGCCTAATGCTTTAATTACTGGACCAGCTTTTGGAATAGCTTCAGTTAAATCTGCAAGGCTTGTTGATGTCTGGTTTTCAACTGCGTTAAGAAAGTCAATTGATTGTGTTAATTCATCTGTATTTTGCTTGAATGCATTTTGAATAGCAAGAGTTGCTTTCATTGCATCTTGTCTATCAACTTCTCCAAGTACAGCTAATCTTGTTGTTTGTTGTGTTGCTTGTAATAAATCATTGCCTTGCTTTCCAGTTGCTGCAAGGTCTGCTGCTAAAGATATTGTATCTTTATAAGCAACGCCGTATGCGCCAGCAATTTCTTTTGCTGTTGCACTTACATCTTTTCTGACTTGAGCCAAGTCAGCAGCTGATGTCTGAGCCAATCCACCGTAAACTTTTGTAAGTCTTACAAGTTCTGCGTCTGCTTCTCTAAATGCTTTTTGTGCAGCCATTCCAAATGCTGCAAGAGGTACAGTTAAACCAACAGTTAGCTGACGACCAGCCCACTGTGTATTCTTACCCCAGTTAATAAGCTGATTAGATCCATCAAGCATAACCTTGTTCATGATTGCTGCTTCTTGGCGAGCAAGTGCCATCTTGTTCTTTACTTCATCTAAGCCTTTTGCAACCATTACGTTGTACTGCATTAGGCCTTGTGCATTTTTACCAACTGGCTGAACTATTGCTTGCTGAAGCATTACTTGCTGCTTTGCAAGATCTCTAATTAAGTTGCTAGTTTTCTTTGTGTGGCCGTTCCAAGCATTATAGTAATCGTTGAGCTTTAAACGGCCTCTATCTAAGTTCTTGCCGAACTTGTCTACGTCTGAAGATAGTGATACAAAGTGTGAAGAAAACTGACCAGTTGAACGCATCGTTTCTGCAAACGACTTGTTCATCACTGCAATTTGATTTGCAAGCTTGGCGTTAGTTCCCGCTGTTGTTTCTTGTAATTTTACGAGTTGGGCAGTAACCGCAGCTAGTTGAGTTCTTAAACTCGTGAAGTCTGCGTGGGCGGTAATATTGGTCGTGATTAAATTATCTGCCATATACTTATATTACTCTATAGAGTATCCTAATCCTGCTCCAATGCCAAAACCAGCTTCGCTGGCAAATGAGCCTTGTAGTGAAACAACATCATCTGCTGATGCATTTATACCAAGTGCTCTTCTTTTAACATCTTCGAAGGTTGATCCCCCCTCATTTTGATTACTGCTTTCATTTAAATCTACACCCTGAATTGAAGCTAAGAATCTTCTTTTCTCCGACTCAGACTTTTGCATTGATTTAAAAGTCTGGATTAACTCTGGCATTGAAAGATTGTCTTCTAGTTGTTCGTAATTTATCCAATTACCAAGAAGAAAAACTTCCCCTTCTAAAGCGGCTAGATCTAGTTCTGACCAGCCAGTACTGCTGCCGCTAGTAGGTTTGGGTCGTCCATCTTAATTCCGCCGCAAACTTCTAGAATGCGATTGATAGTTGGAACGTCAAGTGTATCTTCAAATGCGTCTTTATCTGCTACTAGGTCTGGGAGCTGCTTCTTTAATGCCACTCCACATGCCTCAATAAGAATTGTTAATGTCTCATCTTCTGATGTTACTTCTTGTGTTCTTTGAATGACTTTCATAAACTCACGAAGCTCTTTAATTGTTAAAGGCTTGAGCTTAACTGTTGCGCCATTCTGTAGTTGAATTTCTTCAACATCATATACTGTAGTTGCCAATTTAATCCTCCTAGGATTTCGTCTTAATTATTGTATCATATTCAAAATATCATAGCAATAGAAAACCCCCTAATTTCTTAGGGGGTAGTCTATCAATTAATTAAATTAATTATGCTGCAATAACACGGTCTACAATGAAACCATATTCTGCACCTGAGTGAGCTGAGTCACCAGATGGTAGCAAGCGGAATGTTACTGGGAATGTTGATGCTGCGTTACGAGCCAAAGAGAACTGTGACTGTTGTACAGAAAGAACACGACGTGCATAGTATACACGCTCAGTCTTAGGATCTGATTCTGAAGTTGGTGCTTGACCAACTGCAATAAGCTGACGCTCTGTTGGTGCTTCACCAAGAGCTCCACCTGCAAGACCTAGCTTTTTGCCAGAGTCTGTAAGTGTAGATGATGCCTGACCAAATACAGCAAGAACGTTCTCAAGAGTACCTTCTGCCATTTCTGTTGCAATCATAACTTCCATTGTCTCCTTGAAAAGCTTTGCTGAGTCAAGAAGCTGATCTACTGTTACTGAACCGTATGATGGGTTGTATGTAACCTGAAGACCGTTGTTTGTGTAACCTACGTTACGATAAAATGCACCCTTTGTGTCAAGTGCTGGTGCAATTGCACCTGTTGCTGCTGTTGCAGTATCAATCTTGTTCAAAGAATCTGTATAAGACTCTCCAGTTTTAAATGCTGGAACTGTCTTGTTCTTGTTTGCTGCGAATGCATTGAGTGTACCAGCTGGTGCTGATGTCACGTAATCTGGGCTAGTGATGTCATTTACTGAAAGAAACAGTGGTGACGCACCAACGAGAATATTTCTAGCATTACCTGTATTTTGTGCCATGTTGTAAAACCTCCTGTTAAATAAACATATATATATATTGACTTACATTTTAAATCTAATCAAAGCTGGCTAGGCTCTTTTTTCCTCTTAGCTAATTTTACTGGATAACTAGACTAAAAGCAACTAGTTAAATCTGCCCTTGGAATCGGTGGTCCTTGAATACTTAACCTCTAGGATAACATCTGTGGATATAAAACCCTGAAGTTCTGCTGAAGGCTCTATGGGTGATGTCTCGACCACATGAATGCTGTGGAATATTAATTTATCTGTATCTCTGGAATTATTGGCATCCCTGGCTGACTCATCCATTCTGCGGAATAGGTCCATCATGAGGTTTCTTATTTCGTATACCTCTGTGATATCTGTAGAGTAAATTGTAAATAGGACCTTTTCGCAGGCTATTAGCCAGATGTCCTCAAATGACATTCCGATCTTATCGTACACAATATGTTTTTTGCCATTTAGGAATTGATCCATTTCTGGTGACTGTTGGACGGGGATAATAGGAATTATTTCTCTTCCTAAATTATCTGAATAGTAGTCATACGGATCAAATATTCCAGCGTCTTTTAATTCTTTCCACAAAAATTTACGAAGCTCAAACATTGCGTCTATTTTATAGTCTACCGTCATAGTGAGCCTCCAAATGCTGCTTGTAGTGATGCGTCCGCCTGTGTTCTTATTTTACCAGGACTGAAGCTATATTGCACCTTCTTTATACTAATTGGAATATTTAATGCTTTTGTCATTTTTGAGTTAAATATTCTTTGTAGTCCTGATGACTTTATGGATGAGTTTACTAGCTGCCCGCCGAAAAATCTTCCATAAGATAATGCAAATTGATTTGTAGCCTGTGCTCCTCCTGGCCTCTTGACGGTCACTGACGTACCTTTAGGCATGAACACGGTTTCACCATCTAGTTCAAATACTAGGCGCTCAGCGGACCTTGGGCGGATTACTACGGGCATCCCAGTCTCCATCACAAGAGCTTTATTTGTAAATATGTATTTCTTCTTTTGTTTTTTATTTTTGGATGGGACTGAAGATTTAGATAATTTAAAATCATAATTGATTCTAAAAGAAAGTCCGTCAGTATCAAATCTAGATAGCCTAAATAGTCTCGATGTTGGAACGCCAACCTTGTTCCATTCATAAACGTGATGCAATGATCTTGGCCTTACCCTTGCTTGTGAATCAATATATTCGCCAAAATCTTTTTCTATTTGATTAAATATTGTTGTTTTAAATAAATTCTTAAACTCAGCATTTGTTGTTAGCTTTGAAAGTACAGCTGCTTCATAATACAAGAATGCAGATACTTGTGCCACTGTACTATCCCTAAGAACTCCTGGGGCTGACCCTGCCATTAATCTTTCAAGTCCGCTGGCAGTTTGAATTAAGGCTACGCTAGAATCCAATTTCCTGGTTCTCCGATCTCTTTGCAACAGAGTTGTATGCAAGAACATTACCAAATGGATCGGTAATCGGGGTAGAGCTTATTACCTCAAATACTGTCGGTGTATTATTTGGGTAGTTAATCTCTTTCCAAACAACGTTGCCAGACATATCTCTAACATTGGTAATCTTTTCTCTATATGTTATTTGGTCAGGGGTTCTAATTTCAAGCATTTGTTCATTTGAATACTTATTATTAAATATCTGCTTGTCGCCACTTCTTCCAGACCCAGAGTTAGAAATAATTCCTTTTGCAGAGCATGGAACAGATCTTGTAAAAATCCATTCCTTTTTGATAGAACCAGTATTTTCATCTTGAGTATCTAATTGAAGATAGATGTCTAGCTTCATTGGCATTAATGAAGTTGCTAGGCTCATCTTAGAACGCTACCATTCCATTCAGTACGTATGGAGAAAGAAGTTGGTCAGCATATAGATTTCCAGTTCCTCTATGTGCATCTTCCATAAATTCAAATTTCCAATCAAATGTACTAATATTTTTTACATACTTATCTTTCCAGGCACGATCTTGATCAAAGAATTGCTTGATTAATATGATGCATGCTTCTTCTACGTTGTCTGGAACTGAGGACCAACCGAATCTTCCAGATACAGAATATCTGTAATCTTTTTTAAATGCTCCAGAGTATCCTTGATCATTAATTGTTGGAGGAACAAGTCCGTTAGAAACATAAATCATGTCGTCCATAAGGTCTTGTCTATTAACTCTTATGCCGAAACCAGATTCAGAAATAATTGGATTGTACATCCAATTATTAACATTATTAATATTATCAACCAAAAGAACATCATTTTCATAGACTTCATGAATTGCATTCATTTTAAATGGCATCGGCAAAATGTTTGCCCCTGGGCCATAAACTATTTGCGTGTCATCATAAAGATAAAAAACTTGATTTGTGTAAATTTCAATAAGTTTTCTGGCATACTTTTCTGCCATTTGTAGTTCGTGATAAGATTTATAGTTTGGGTCAGACGGGTCAGTTCCAAAATTTAAATCATCAATGATATCTGATATATTAGCATATGGGGTTACAACATCTGTAAAATATACATGGGAAGCTTCATTACCATCTACCTCATATTGCCATTCTATTTTAAATTTTCTATTTCTTCGACAGAGGCTGAAAGGCAGAATTACCTGGTATGTTCCCATATCAGTTTCTAGCTTTGTAGCAGTAAATGTTCCAACTGGGACATTTGGGTTAACAGTAGGAGATATAGTATTATCTTCAGTAATATCATATACTACTGCTGTTACATTGCCATCTGCATCTACTAGTTCCCCGCCCCAAAATATTTTTGTTTTTATGGGCGAAGTTTGATCTTTGTATATTTCTGCCATTAACTTATGTTAACGTTTAGTTATAGAAGTCTTGAACTTCCTTTGGTGTCGCTAAACGAAAACCCTCCTCTGAATCAAAGATTTTTTGAGCATCTTCTTCTGACATAGCCACAAAAGGATGATCCTTTGTAAATGTATATCCATGAATATCATATCTCATGTTGTCTCTTGTCATACGAACAAGGACTGTATCTTCTGGCTGGGCTTTTGGATCAAACTTAGGAAGAATTTCAATTTCTTCTGTGTCTTTTTCAATTGCCTCTATTGTACTTTGGTATACACTCCAAGTAACGCCTTCTTCTGCTAGAGCTGCAATAATGTCTTTTTTATTCTTTAGGTTTTCTGTATCGACTGCAAAATCTGTTGCAATTGCTTTTAGTTCAGCTACCTTTAATGTGTCAAACGACATATTTTATTTCTCCTTTTTCTAGGTCCTTTAATTATAGCATTGTTAAATTTAAATGAAAAGCCCCCAAAATTAATTGGGGGCTTTTCGGTAGTTTAATTCTTAATTAATTAAGAAGCAACCTTAACGTTCTTTACAACTACCCAAGCATCTGCCTGCTCGATTTGAACACCAACACGAGTATACATTGTGTACTCGATTGAGTCCTTACGTGGCCAGAAGAAGCGGTAAACAGTAACATCACGCTTGATACCAATAACAACGTTATTTGGGAATGTCAAGTGGATATCTCCGTGTGAACCTGATGGGCTTGCATATGTACCTGTCTGTGTCTCAGGAAGCAATGGAACTTCAACGATTGGAATACCAAATGCGTATGGAGCTACATATCCTGCTGGACCTCCAAGAACTGGAACATCACCACGGATGATGCCTGAAGCAATATCCTGTGGAGTAACATTCTGAATGTTCTGTGAGTTAGAGTATAGGTAATCTTGGATCAAGTTTGATCCTGCAAGGAAGCGAAGGTCTGTACGACGTTGCTTGTACTTACGTGGAAGTGCCTTAAGAGCTGAGTTAAATACTGCACGAGAAACTGCAGCACCTGCAGCATCGACAACGTGACCGCTTGTCTTTGCCTTCTTAACTACACCGTCAAAAGACTTGTATAGTGCATCGCTTGAAAGTGATGTATCACCGTTAAGAATAACATCTTCGATGTCATTTCCTGCCTGTGTTGCCATCATACGTGCAATGTGATCTTCTAGATCTGCACCTTCAATGTTGTCTTCTAGAGACTCTGTTGAAAGCTCCCAGTCCATGCGGAGTTTCTTAGTTGTTAGAGAAATTTTTGAGAAAGTAACACCGCTGTTAGCAGCTGTGTTTTCGCCTTCAGATGCAAGCTTTACAAGCTTCTCTCCGACGGACATACGATCAATTTCTGTTGTGTCAGCTTTCATTCGGACTGTACGTGCAACCTTACCAATTACGGTAGCATCGAACATATAGTCCAAGAATCGTGCTGATTGTTCTGGGTTTAGAAGTCCACCGT